>ERZ773277.1369-NODE-1369-length-19740-cov-6.576022_pt1 | contig 19740 bp, 21 predicted proteins | sample MGYA00511957_ERZ773277 | MGnify/ENA primary metagenome ERZ773277 (study PRJEB29015, sample SAMEA2737800) | human gut metagenome | biome: human gut; feature: human-associated habitat; material: faeces | place: China | collected 2012 ... | reverse complement strand
AACAAAAACGGCGACCACCTGTTCCCGACCCAGTACGACGAAAAGAAATGGGAGCTGGCAGCCCAGGCCGCCAAAGACGTTATGAACCTGAACCTCTACTCGCTGGTCGGCGCCGACGGCACGGACCCCTACGCCAGCTTCAACACGCTCTTCACGTCGGTAGGTTCCGGGACCGGCGGCGCTACAGAGAAGATCTACACGCGCATCGCCAGCGGCTACCAGTGGCGCGTGGTCACCACGCCCCCGAGTGTCGGCGGAACGGCCTACGGCGGCTACGGCGTAACCCAGAAACAGGTCGACGCGTTCGCCATGGCCAACGGCCGCTACCCCATCACGGGCTACACCGACGGCGACCAGACGCGGCCGATCATCGACCCCGACGCAGGTTACAGCGAAAGCGGATTCTCGAAGTTCAAACACCCGATCTACGGCGACGAACTGGAGACGTTCAAAATGTACCAGAACCGCGAACCGCGCTTCTACGTCAACGTGTTCTGGAGCGGCATGACCTGGCACGGCGCCAACAAGAAAACAGCCAATGTCCAGTTCTATTTCAACGGCAACTCGGGTCCGGGCAAATCGCACAACTATCCGCCGACGGGTTACCTGGCGCATAAGTTCACCAACCCGTCGATCGACACCTCCACCGGCAACTGGGGCTACCTGGATTTCCCCGTATTCCGCTATGCGGAGATTCTGCTCAACTACGTCGAGGCGCTCAACGAGTACGATCCGTCGAATGCGGACATCACGCTCTACCTGAACATGATCCGCAAACGCGCCGGCGTTCCCGACATCGAGGAGGTCTATCCCGACGCCGTCGGCGACCAGACCAGGATGCGCGAACTGATCCGCCGCGAACGCCAGGTCGAGCTGTGCTTCGAAAACCTGCGCTATTTCGACACGCGGACCTGGATGACGGCCGAGACGGACAACAACATGCCGGTCTACGGCATGAACATCGCCGCCAAGGACCACAAGGCGAACGGCGAATTCTGGCAGCGCGTCATCTGCAAATACGACGGCGGCCGCGACGGCAACCGCGCCTTCACCAAGCGCTGCTACCTCTTCCCGATTTCCCAGGAAGAACTCGACCGTGTGAAATGCACGCAGAACTACGGCTGGTAAACCCCACTAATCCGGATAATTATGAAACTGAAAAACATATTGATACCCTTCGCAGGCGTGCTGCTGCTGACCGCCTGCGAAAAAGACCACCGCAACGACAACCTGACCGACCCGCGCGTCTACATCGTCAACAACGGCGTGCAGAACGCAATCTATTACGACGTGGAGGAGACGATCGACTTCGACATTTACGCTTACAGCAGCGGCTACTTCGGACAGCCGTCGGAGGTGAAGGTCGTACCCGACCCCGATGCCGTCGAGGCTCTCAACGCCGCGAACGGCTCCTCCTACACGCTGCTCGGCGAGGAGTACTACCAGATCGTCAAGGACACCGGTTCGATCACGGCCGAAGGCCGCCGCGCCACCCTCACCGTCCGCCTCGATTGCAAGGGGATCATGGCGCTGCCCTACATGAACGACTACGTCCTTCCGCTGCGGCTCACGGCCACGGGAACCGAGGTCAACGAGAAGCTGAACACCATCCTGATCAATCCCCGGATGCAGGAGACCGAGGTGCTGGCCGAGAACGCCGGTGTCGTGGAAAGCGACTTGAGCGCCACGGACGCCAATACGCTCGAATTCACGGCCTACACCGAGTTCAACAACAAGTGGGATTCCGAGATGGAATACGAACACGGCGATGCAGTGCTCGCGGCCTATAACGCCGAGCACGGCACGCAATACATCCCGCTGCCCGAAAGCGCCTACACCTTCACGGGAGCCGACCTGAAAGCCGGCTCGAACAAAGCGGTTTCGACCATCGACATCGACAAATCGAATCTGACGGCAGACCGTTACTACACGCTGGCCGTAAGGCTCAAGAGCAATTCGAAATTCAAGATCGGCGAGAAGAACACGGTGCTTTACCACATCTCGCTGCTCCCGATCTACGACAGCCGCAGCAAGTGGAATCTCGTTTCGTGCAGCTCCTACTACACCGGCCGCGGCCCCGAGCTGATGATCGACGGCGATCTGGTCACCCGCTGGGAGAGCCGCTACAACAACACCGGAGAGGGCGACATCAACCCCAACGAAGCATCGACCGTATGGGATATGGGCAAGACGTACTACTGGTGCGGCATGACGCTCGTCCGCCGCAGCGACTCCTACGTGACCGACCTCCGCGCCGGCTACATCGAGCTTTCGGACGACGGCAAGAACTGGACGAAGGCCCAGGACTTCGACTTCGGCGACAAGACCAACACGTCGACGACCGGAACCTACGCCGTCGAGCAGTGGACCGTTTCGGGCCGCTACGTACGACTGGCCGTAAATGCCAGCAACCGCAACAAACTGTACTCCGTGTCGGAATTCGTTCCGGTACTGGCGGAAAAGACGAAATGAACCCGAAATCCAAAATTCCCGGACCGATGAAAAAACCGATTCTGCTTTACCTGACGACCCTCGCCCTGACCGCACTCTGCGGCGGGGCGGCGGCCGGGCAGGCTGCGGCGCAAAGCGCGCCCGACATGTCGAAATACATCCTGACCCCGAAACCCGCCGACACCCCGCGCATCAACGGCGCCCGCGTCTTCGGCGTCCGCCCGGGTTCGGAATTCCTCTACACGATCGCCGCGACGGGCGTCCGTCCGATGACTTTCTCGGCCGAGGGGCTTCCCAAAGGGCTGAAACTCGACCCCGAAACCGGACGGATCACGGGACGCGTAACCGCTCCGGGCGAATATACCGTGCACCTGAAAGCCGCAAATGCGCCGGGCAGCTGCGAGCGCAACCTGAAGATCGTCGTGGGCGATGAAATCGCGCTCACTCCGCCGATGGGCTGGAACAGCTGGAACTGCTGGGCGCGCGACGTCACGCAGGAGCAGGTGCTCTCGTCGGCACGCGCGATGGTCGAAAGCGGACTCGCCGACCACGGCTGGTCCTACATCAACATCGACGACGGATGGCAGGGCAAACGCGGCGGCAAACACAACGCGATCCAGCCGAACACGAAATTCCCCGACATGAAGGGCCTTGTACGCGAGATTCACGACATGGGCCTGCGGGTGGGCATCTACTCCACGCCGTGGATCGGGACCTATGCCGCGCATATCGGCAGCTACTCGGACAACCCCGACGGCGTCAACGAGTGGATCAAAAAAGGCCGGCACAACGAGCATTACCGTTATCAGAAAGAGGGCGGCAACTACTGGAAGGACCGGACCGAAGTCTGGCACCTCGGCCCTTACTCCTTCGTGGAGGCCGACGTGAAGCAATGGGGCGAATGGGGTATCGACTACCTCAAGTACGACTGGAATCCGCTCGACTATTACCACGTCAAGGAGATGCACGACGCCCTTCGGACGCTCGACCGCGACGTCGTTTACAGCCTCTCGAACAGCGCACCCTACGGCGACGCCCCGCAGTGGATGCGGTACTCCAACTGCTGGCGCACGACGGGCGACATCCGCGACACGTGGGAGAGCATCAGCAGCATCGGGTTCAGCCAGGACCGCTGGCTGCCCTTCAACCGCCCGGGTCACTGGGCCGACCCCGACATGCTGGTCATAGGCATGGTGGGCTGGGGCCCGAAACTCCACTACACGCAGCTCACGGCCGACGAGCAGTATACGCACATCAGCCTCTGGTCGCTGCTGGCCGCGCCGCTGCTGATCGGCTGCGACATGGCGCAGATGGACGACTTCACACGGAGCCTGCTGACCAACGACGAAGTGATCGACGTCAACCAGGACCCGCTGGGCCTGCAGGCCGTTCCCGTCTGGCAGCAGGGCGACCAGGTGATCTACGCCAAGCACCTCGAAGACGGCTCGATGGCCGTCGGGCTTTTCAACCGGGGCTGGCAGACCGTGAAGATGAACTTCACGCTCCGCATGCTGGGTCTGCGCGGGAGGCAGACCGTGCGCGACCTGTGGCGGCAGAAGGACCTCACGGAGTGCACCGACAAGTTCGAAACCGCCGTTGCGCCTCACGGCGTCGTTCTGGTGAGAGTCTCCCCCGGCAACAGCCGCGAACAGGCGACCGGCAAATAGCACAGCCTGTTTCATAATAAAAGACGGATACGCAGGTATCCGTCTTTTTATTGAGCGGCATCGCCGCAATGCCGACAGAAAAGCCTTCCGGCTACGGATAGATGAATACTTTTTTAAGTGACATTTTTTTAACGCGCAAAAATGCGTGAATAAAAAAACAGGCAAAAAAAGTTTTTCATCACACAAGTTGTGAGAAAAAATTATCGCAAAAAATCGTGCATCGTTTTTTCGATGAAAAGTTTTTTTGCATGAATAAATTGTTCTCACTCTTACATGATGTATCATTAAAAGTGGCTATTTTTAGTGAATGCACTTTTTAATGATTCCATATTTTTTGATTCTGAAACTATCTTATTAAAGGGAATGTTCATTTCGCACTCAAAAAATGTGGTAACACCACGCAAAGAAAAGGCAGACGGATCTGCCCTTATAGGAACTGCTCAATTTGTAGTGTGGATGTCTTTGCTGAATTGCTTTGCAAAGATATAAAATATTTAACCAAAAGTCAAGCAATTTAATAAATATTTTCAGCTGTTCTCACGGGGAAATTCAATAGTGCAGACCGAGTGAATCAGCTTGCTCTTGTCCGTGCAAAATGACTTGTTCGTGTCGATGGATTGCATTTTGTTCTAAAAATCCTATAAAACATGTTCTTTTGTTCTAATAGGTAGGTAAAACATTGTTTATGAGAACTAATAGAACAATTTTGCATGTTATTTTGTTTTAATAGTTCGATAATGTAAATAAATCTCAATGAATGAAAGGACAAACTTGGAAAAGGGGCCTATAATTAACCCCTTTTACCAAATCTGTCCTATCTCTACCAATAATAGCTAACCACAAGATCAGCAGAATTAGGAGGACAAACTTTGACATAGGGGCTTAATCTATACCCCTTGTCGATGTCTGTCCTTGTTCTCTCCTTACAATAGATGTTGCATAGCCGCGTCGATTTGAGAGTTCTCGAATGAATCCAAGTAAATCTGTGTAGTGGACAAATCGGAATGACCGAGCGATTCGGAAATGATGGCAATGTTCACTCCTGACCGCTTCAAGACCGTTGCGAACGTATGACGGTCCGGGTAGGTAGTCAATGGCATTTCCAATCCTATCATTGCTCCCAGCGTCTTTAACTCTTGATTGACTTTTTTTAGTGTTTTACGGATACGGTCACGTTTCTGCTGTTCAGTCCTATGTACGGCAGCATCGAGAATTGGAAAAATATAATCGCGATCATTTCCAAACGGACTGGCATACTTTTCTACGATTTTAGCTGAAATGTCATTCAGTGGGAAACTTATCGGCTTGCCTGTCTTTTTCCTTACATAGCAAACCCTACCATCCTTCAAATCGCAGAAGCGGAGCAATGCAATATCCGAGAAATTTATTCCTGCACCAAAATAGCTGAACAGAAATAAATCCTTTGCAAGTCCCATATAAAAGCCAGAATCGGAAAGTTCGAGTGCGAGGATTCTTTGCACCTCCTCCTTGGAAATTGACCGTTTCTCTGTATGAATATCAAACTTGTTTATTTTGAATCTATTAAACGGGTATGCGTCCTGCTTGATAACGTCCTGCTCTATGGCTTTATTGAAGACGCTACGGAGCGTTCGAAACAGTTGGCTTATCGTGGTGTCCTTACATCCTCTGGCGTGCAACCACTCTTCATATCTTTTCAACCACACACAATCAATCTCTCGAAAGGGAATATCGAGTTTATTACGCGTGTAACTCATCAACGAATTAAAGGAGTATTTATAGACCGCCAAATTACCCAGTCTCTCCATCTTCTTCATCTCCGCAAACAACCTGCCGTACATTTCCGCAACAGTTCGCCCTTGGGTCTTTTGTTCAACAGCCTGTGCCAACGATCGAGGGGTATACTCTTTGCGTTCAACCATCATATCGACAACCAATGCGTTGTACTCCGCCATTTTCGAAGCAATCAGTTTGTCAATCACTATTTTATTGGGACAGTTTCGTTTGGGCTTATTCTTCTCGAAATCCCAGAATTGAGGTAAAACCGCTACGCCAAGACTGACGTATTTCTTTTTTCCGTCTTTACAGAGACGAATCATCAACGGATGCGCTCCGTTTGCAAGCGTTTTCGACTTGTAGCATAGAATGCTGACACCTGTTGCCATGTGAGTTTGTGGTTTAACTCTCGGTTTAACTCAACAGCTAAAAACGGTGGTAAACCACGAAAACAGCGCATATAAAAAAAGACAGCTGCATTTCTGCAACTGTCTGATTTTCATTGGTGGGAACAAGCGGATTTGAACCGCTGACCTCCTGCTTGTCGAGCAGGCGCTCTAAACCAACTGAGCTATGCTCCCGGCATAAAAAACCATCCTATTTTGGATGGTCTCTGTCGTGGGAGCTGAGGGATTCGAACCCCCGACCCTCTGCTTGTAAGGCAGACGCTCTGAACCAGCTGAGCTAAGCTCCCCTTTTGCTGAATTGCGAGTGCAAATGTATGATAAATAAATCATTCCTGCAAGTCCTCGCTTCATTTTGGGAAATCTTTTTTCGCTGGCTGTTCGTTCGGTTGACACATTGGTTGACACATTTACATAAAGCCAATGCTGGTTAAACAATAGTGAATTAGTTGATAATCTTATATTTGAATAAGAGAGGACAAACTTTGCAAAGGGGCCTATAAATATACCCCTTTCGCAAAGTCTGTCCTCGTTCTGCTAACAGTCCCTCTTCCTTCTAATCTTTTCTTTTTATCAATAATCTCTACTGTTTTGGTTTTAGTCTATTGTTGTATGAGACAGAATTTCAAAAAAATCATATACATCTTGATGAATTTCTTCTTTTTGCATTGCTAAAGCAATATTCTGTCTACTCATTTTTAACCTACCTTCACTTGCTGTTAATATTTGGTTAAATAATGAATTTTGATCAGAAAATAATATTCTTTTCCCGTCAATAATAGTAAAAATATTAGCGTTAACAGTCCGCCAATTTGCATTACGTGGTAATGTTAAATTTTGGCTTTCAAAAAACTCATTAATAATTTCATAATATGGATTTAATAACAGAGAATCTTCACTTTCGTTAAGTTGTATTGCAACTGCACGTCGCCAAGCTTCTGGAACTAATAAATAATTATCAATGTTTTTTCGTTTCCATTCTTTTAAACATGGGTTATTGTTATCAGGATGATATGTATCTTCATTGTCATAATCTAATAAAACCACCCGTTTTAGTGTTGGAACAATTTGTTTTAATGCTGTATAATGATCGTCAGAGCATTCTTTCATTAGTTGTTTAGAGCGCCCGCCTAACGGATAGGTGTAAAATTTCTGATAAATGCTATCTTTGTCTATAACATTAGCCCATGCAGATAAAATCCTATCATCATCTTCTCCTTCAACATACAAAATATACGGGGATTCTTGTGTTCGGAGTACATCATTATTATCAACCTCACTTAATGCCTTTATGATTTTATCTGTAGAATCAATGGCAACAGGTTTGCCAGACATGATTGAAATGATTGAATGCATATCGACATTGCGAATGAATTCTTCAGAATGCGTTGCAATCAAAAATTGTTTATCTTTATCAATAAAATAATTTACAATCTTTTTTTGTAAATTATTGTGTAAGTGGGCATCGGGTTCATCTAATAAAATAGTTGTAATATCAGAATATCCATGTAAAAATGCTAATAATGTTATAATTTGATGAAATCCGCTACCACCAGAAATCACGTCAAAAGATTTCCCATTAGATTTATATTCGGCTTTAATTTCTGTGCTAACACCAAATGTATATTGAGGCAATTGTAATTCGATCCCAAACCACTCTTTAACTTTCGTGTAGATTTCTTGCCATCCGATATTTTGATCAATAGGAGTATCGGTATTGATGACGCGAAATAGAAGATTTCTTAGAACTGATCCAGGTTGAGATTTTCCAATATGCTGCTTTACATTTCCATCATCCATCCATTGTTCATGTGGTTCAATTCCAGAAAATGGAGGAACATATACAATTTTAGGAAATTCGGGTGTCTGTATTAATTCTCCGAATTCAGCCCAGCCATTTGCAGGAATTGCAAATACGGCTTGGGGCGATTGATATCTCATCGTCACACAAAAATTCTTCTCTACCCCTTCTGAATTCTTCCAATATACGTCTATTTCAATATAAATATAAATTTGCTCTTTCTTATTTGTCTCGTCTTTTTTACTATAGATACGATCTATTTTATCCCTCCAAAGTAAATTAAATTCGGGGAGAGGAAGTGCTGTAAAATTTGGTAGTACTATTTGAATACCCCTTGTTCCTGTTTTAGGTGCTAACTTAAATTGGTCGATGCAATATTGCCATATTGCCAAAGCCTGTAATGCAGTACTTTTACCTGAATTATTAGCGCCAACTATGATATTGAAATTATTGAATATAAAAATTTCGTCTTGAATTTTCTTAAAATTCTTTAGTCGTAATTTGTGTATCATAGTTTATGATGTTTTATTGGAACAAAATTACTAAAATATTTGGCCTTTTGAAATTATTGCATATGAAGATGGGTATTAATTATCCGCTACCTTTTACAGAAATTGTTCCAGATACTTTTCATTGAAACCCGTGAGTGGGAATTTGAAATCTTTCTGCGTTCCGTCTATTGTCGTATATGTAAAGCTAACAGCGTCGCTCTTGTTGTGAACGGCAAAAAGGTTTACGCTATCTGCGGAATTTGAAAACTCAATAACGTTAGGCATGATTAGCGTTATATCTCCTTTTATATTATCCAACGGGCAAGACATCGAAACCAGCTTCTTCCCTCGTCTTTGGAATGTCATTTTTACGGGTTTCTGTTGGTCGATGTCCAACGCAAAGAAATAGTAAAAGGTAAACGGAACGGTTTCATCTTCTTTTCTTCCGACGAATAGGCAGACCCCGTAATCATCATCATAGGCTACGGATTTGGCAATATAGGATATTTGGTTGTCGTCCCGTTTCTCCTTGCCGATTTTTCATTCTGTTTTTGGCGTTTTATACATTTTAGCTAAAATTTATGTTGTTATTAAATCTTTGATTATGATGTAAATATACGAAAAATTTATGAAATATGCAATGGGTTGTATCTATAAAAACCTGCATGAGACACCTTAAAAGGGCCTCAATGCAGGTCTTTGCTGTCTGTAATAAGTTTTGACAACTAATTTTGTATCATAGTAATACCAATTAATACCAAACAACCAATCTGTATAAGCGTTATCATTCCACCATAAATGACATATGCAATTCTACTATGTGTCCAATCAAAAGTCTTTATATTCTGCCAAGTATTTTCATTAAATAATGGAGTTGAAGAATATAGTACAACTAATAATATTACATGGAGAAACAAAGGCCAAATAATCGATGCGTCAAAGTTTATGGGTAAAATCAGAAGATATATTAGAGCATCAAGTAAATAGATACTCCATCCCGCAAAGTAGGCCCATAAGCGTTCTTTTTTGGCTGCCAGATAATATGTCCAAATATAGAATCCTGAGATCAATACGGAGATAATAATACCTAATATTTCTGTACCAGCCTCAATTGCAATTTCCTGTATTAACTGAGTTGCCCCTAATCCAAACACGAATTGAAGGTTAGAGATGAATCCCAATATGATATTAAGAATAGATAGTACACCAATCCATAAAAACCAATTAGAGCCAGTTAGAACGCCTCCTGTTTTTTGTAGTTCTTCCTTGTATTCCCTCTGCTTTGTGAGTTCTTTTGCGATTGCAGTTTCGTCAGCTTCGAAATCCGTACATTTTTCATCAAAAGTAGCATATTCATTGGTTAATGAACATACCAAACCTCTTTGCATATCCATCTGCCGTTTTTTGCAGATTGAGCAAAACTTCAGTCTTTCTTCTCGTGTCATCATGTTGTTGTGTTATGGGTTAATAGTTATGTTGATGTGACGCAATTTTGAAAATCTCTGTTTATATAGCCCTTGAAAATTATGTCATTCAAAGAAATAGCCTATTGCCTGTGGTTTTAGAAAGTTCTTAATTTCAGAAAACTTTACTGTATATCGAAACTCTCCATCAGCTCCGCAACTTATTTCATACGGATTAAATATAAATATCAACCCCTTGGGTAATAATATGAAGTTGTTCAAGTGCATGGGAAGATCTATCATTCTCTGCTTTCCCTGATCATCTTTACGTGTTTCCAAAAGTCTTATCACTTTAGATTGAGCTGATTTGGAAAACAAAGAATCAATCGTCATCCTATCTCCTGTCAACAGACTATAACAATAAGAATAGGATCGTGTTCCGTTTCCACATCCGACGATCTGATCATGATATATTATGTAGTTCAATATCTTATTATTCACGGTTTTTACAGCAGAATATCTATATAAATAGGTTAAAATAGGCATTCCAATCCACATATCCTCAAAGGAGTTTTCTAATAATGCTTTGCATGATTCATCCAATGATAATAATTCGTTGGACTTAAAGAATTTCTTCGTAATATCTTCTTGAAGATGCTGTGCTATGCTGTCTTTCCCATTTGGATATATGAATTGTAGGATGAGATCGGTTCCTGCCATTCCATCTTTATAGGCCCAACCATAACGTTTAACCCAAATCGTATCTAACGCTATTTTTTGTGCATAGATAGCATATTGTCCAAAGAACAACAATATTAATAAGGCACATTTTTTCATCTTCTGTGACGCAATTTTGAAAATCTCTGTTTATATAGCCCTTAAAAAATATGTCACTCAATTTTGTTTGACATATTCTTTTTTAACCAATCGCTTTTCAACATTGTATGTTGCTTGTTTTGATTTCCGCACCCTACAATCAGCAGGGCGAATATGGGGAGTAAATAGGTTTTCATTAGCTTACAACTTTCTTAGTTTTTTGTTTATTGGAATTAAAAATCCAAGCGATAAAATTGTCTAAATCTGGGCTATCGACTGTTCCATAATTATTATGCTCTCCATTTGCATTCATGCTACCTAACACCCATTCGTTATTATATGAGTATTCCAATGTATAGTAATATGCTTGACGAGTTTCTATATTGAGCAAGATCGCTCCATAAAGCGCTTCTGCAATCTTTTTCGGTTGGGGAAACGCATAAATAATCAATTTGTAGTCTCCATATGTATTTACTGATTGAATCTTAAAATCATCCCATTCTTTAATATACTCTTTTCCATCATGCTCCATATAGTATATTCGGATATTTTGTCTTAACCATTCCTCATCAGTCAAAGACTCCATAGTCAATCTGCCATTATATACGTCATCTAACAATTGGGGAATAAAATAATATTCTGGACCGTATATCCCATTTCTACGACATGAAACATCTTCATAGTCTCTTTTCGACGTTCGTTCCCGATATTTATCATTAAACAGAACCGCCATATCATTCAATATTTGGAAATATCGTGCAAAGTTCAACTTTAATTCATCTGTAAAATGTGTTAATGTCTCTACCGAAAGAGTAACACCTATTTTTTGGGATTCATCAGCCAATTGGGTAAGGCTGATCTTCCCACATATAATTGTATCCTGTATTTCAATAGCTATACCACAAGCTACGTTATAAGTTCCATCATATATGAATCTATACACAAGAGATAGTTTAGGCGCATCATGGTGTATTTCATAAGTTTGACCGTTTGATTTGAAATAAATTATACCATCTCTCTTTTGTGGATAAAAACCTTCAATTTTAATGATTTGTTCGATAGCAGATGACGTCAGTTCGCCAAATATCTTCTTTTTTCGTTTATACTTAAGGTAATAATAATCCAGACAGATTATGCTACCAACATGAACCCTACTGCCAAGATTACGATTGATGACTTTGCCTCATCACCAACAAGCATACTTATCAAGCAAAACAAGTAAGTTCCAATAATAGCAATATATCCATCGAACGACAATCCTTTGTCAGAAGATTTTGAAGATTCTTTCATTCTGGCAATAATTCGTCTGGCGCGAGTTTTTACTTGTTGTTTCTCGCTCGGTTCGTATAAGTGGCATTTATCGTCAAAATCTGCATATTCATTGGTAAGGCCACACATAATTCCTCGCTCTATGTCCTTCTGGCAATGTTTGCAGGTTTCGCATATTTTTACTCGTTCTTCTCGTGTCATAATGTTATTGTGTTAATAGTTGATGTGACGCATTTTGCAAAATTCTCTCTTATATACCCCTTTGAAATTATGTCACTATTGAAAGAGTAGGGACAAACATTGCCAAAGTTTCAATACAGATTCTTTGGCAATGTCAGATGTCAAGTTAATTTGTATCATCATTTTTATTCAACCAATGGCTTATCCATAAAACACCAATGACAAGGATTGTAACAAAAATACCCCATCCAGTTGTAGGTTCTTGGTCAAGAATAAGACGTAAAGGTGTAAATATCATAAGTCCTTTATATAATATTCTCCCGCGATATATTTACATTGGTCACAAAATCGGTTGGATGTTGGATTATAGGATTGATTTCTGTATATGATTAAATCTTCCCCATAATATATTACTTTATAAACGGGATTCCCATTGTTGACTTTCTTATATAAATCGTATCGTCCCCAAGTTGCATATTCTCGTTCTCGACTATTGTATTTATATAATGTTACTTCTCCATTCTTTTTCCAATCAGAGGAAAACTTCTGTTGTTCATAGTACTCGTGATTATCCCTTTGCTTTTTGCTGAATGGATTTTGGCATTGCGTTAATAAGAAACAGGTACATAAAAGCATTAATAGAGTTTTCATAATTATCGAGTATTAAGTTTTAGTATTTGCCTATCTGAATATCCACGAAATCCGACCAACCACCATCCATACTTATTTCGGTTACAGGCAGTCCGAATATGTTGCGCGATTTTGAAATCGTGGCATAATGTTCTTTTAAACGATTTCCATAAATAGCAACCGACCCTATATCTCCTGCTCCATCAGGACAAAACATAAACAGATTCACGGGCTGGCCTTGATTGGATATTTCTATGGACATACATCCCGAACTCAACAGTTCCGATTTAAGATTCACCGTTAAATGTTGAAATGCAGGACTTGCCTTAATGTTACGATGCAAATTCGTAACGATAGCTTGGCTTCGCTCATTGAGCCGACAGGGTGGGAACATAATTCATCATTTATATACATCCAGCCCCAGATGTGATTAGTTAAAAAAGAAAGCGCAGGGCTGCTGACTTATTTTAGTGCGACAGGTCGTAGGAAACCCAATAGATAAAATAAGCAACAACCCCGCGCCTGTATCGTGAAGATACGACGGGAGGGCAATGCCACTTATTCTCTCTATTGTGCTTGGAATTTCCTACGTTCGTCGCACGAGAATAAAGTTACACTTCCGTAATTCAATATGTCTCCTACAAAAGTAGAAAACAATCGTCGGAAATGCAATGGCTTTGCACCTCTTTTTTTCGGGGTTGTTGCAGATTCAAATTTCGCTAAAACAAAGTTCCAAAACAAGGGATAAACGGCTGGAAAATAAACTTTGTTTCTTGCAAATTGAGTTAGATGTTTTTGTTATTCAATTTAAGCCGACATATTCCCTCTAATGATGAGTTGCAAAACATTCCAACTCTCAATTATCGAGAATATGTCAGCACGAAAACAAAAATTAGGGGTAGTAAAATCTTATCGAGATTACAATACCCCTAATTTCTGTAATTTACAAGTTCCAATAAATAGAAATACGGATGCAGTTCTATTCTCCTGCAATCTTCTGTATCACGCTGTCCATACAGATTGCCTGTCCGCTCGCTAACCTGCCCCACCAACAGCAACCGTATTCTTCAATAACAACCTCTCCCTCTCGTTTCAGTCGTTCGGCCAGCCAGCTGTCAATCAACCACCATTCCATAACATCACCCAAGAATGGATAGATATATTCTTCTGGTAGCAGGTGCTTGTTCAGCATTTCATCCACGACTGCGGTTTGATTCGTCAGTACGCAGTTCTCTACCAATCGTTGTGCTGTCATAGGATTCCTTGTTGAGCGGCTATGTTACGGAGCCATTGATTAGCGAATGTAGTGTGTTCTGCCTGCAAGCGAGAATTCAACGCTATTCCATCTTCCGACCATTTCACGCTGTTCTGCTCTATGCCGCAGTAGTCATTGCGATAATAGTACGGGATGAATTGCTGTGTTTCTTTGTGCAGGGCAAAGAGCATTTCAGGGTCACGCATGGCATCTCCGTTCTGCTCTCCATAATGAGCCAGCGAGAAAAAGTTGTAGTTGTCGATACGGCCGATCAGTTCAATGTAGACGGGCATATAAGTACCGTCCGAGTTGTCGATTTTGGTTGTTTGCAAAGCCAACAATGCGCGGAAAATCTCCGCCGCCTTTCTGTCAAGTGTTTTCATACATAAAACGGTTTTACATTTGACAATGGGGAGGGGGCTTTGATAGGGAGTAGCTTTATATGTGGAGTATATAAACAAAAACAGGCATTATAGCCTGTTTCTGACGAGCGCCTACGGCGCGTATGTAAAGAGAAAATAGACAAAAAGTTTACATATATAGAAACTTTTTATATCTTTGCAACGTATTACCGATAAAAGGAATGGAACCTAAACCGTTGTTCGATGTAAAATATTGGGAAGATGCCTATCGTTTTCTTCAAAAGATAGATGAAGCCTCACGGTTGAAGATTTTGGAGAATATAGATAAGGCCCGTTATGCGTTAGACCCTAAATTACTGAAAAAGCTAACAGGAGAGATTTGGGAGTTCCGCACGAAATATGCAGGTATCCAATATCGACTGTTGGCCTTTTGGGATAAACGGGACAGCGTGCAGACATTGGTAATCGCTACGCATGGTTTCAAGAAGAAAACCCAAAAAACGCCCAAGCAGGAAATAGACCGAGCAATACGGATTCGGGCAACATATTATGAAGAATAAAAAATGAGGGATATGGCACAAAAACGAATTTATACCCATGATGAGGTAGTGAATACGTTGGTCGGAGAAAAAGGTTCGGCTAAACGGGATGCTTATGACCTTACCATCGAATTGTTTTTGGTAGGTCAGACGATACGGGAAATTCGGGAAAAGCGCAATTTGACCCAAGAGGATTTGGGGAATCTGATCGGTGTAAAAAAGGCCCAGATTTCACGTATCGAGAACGGACAGAATTTGACGGTTGCAACAATCCTCAAAGTTTTCAAGGCTCTTGATGTAGATGCCAAGTTGCATATTGCAGGGAACTCGCTGGCATTGAATTAGGCCGTTCCCGCCTAATATTGAAAACTCCAATCCGCTGTCATTGTGGGTTGGAGTTTGCACTTTCTCTCCTTTTGAGGATGAGCGCCTACGGCGCGTATGTAAAGAGAAAAATCGGTGACATAATTTTCAGTGGGTATATAAACATAAAATTCCCGAAATATGTCACACTCTCTTATTAGATGCAAAAAGCCCTCGTGCGTAAGCACGGGGGCCGTATATCTAAAACTCAAAACCTTTGAACTCCTCCTTAAACTGTTTTGCTTGTTCGGCTCGTTCCGCAACTGCCTTATACTGTTCCTGCATATCGAGCACCTTTATAAAGTAGGGCAATGAAACCTTTTCTGGTAAGTTCCTGCATCGTTTATTGAGTTGATAGGTAATTGTTATCGGTTCCGATGCTGACAAACCGATGGCATTGTATTTTGTAAGCAACACAGACATTGCCCGCTTATCCCAATTTGGCGGTGTTATGCCCTTTGATTTGCAGAAATCGCATATCTCTTTATAAATCCCTGCATCGGTCTTTCTGACTGCTGAATTGATAAAACAGCCTGCTGTCAGTTCATAGCCCTTTGCAATTCGCTTTATAAACCCTAATTGCTGGCACTCTTTAATGAGGACTGTGGTTGTGTTCCTCGATAAACCGATACTCTTTGCAATTTGGCTGTTGCTTCATTGGACGGTATCCGTATTATTAAGACATATTGCCTTTAACAAGAGCAGAAACCCCGCAATCTTGGCGGGATAGTTCCGCTTAAAGAAACTGTTGTCGAGGAAGAAATAGTTTTTGTTTGCTGGCTTTATATAGTAGGAATTTCGCTTTATAAATCCTCTGTCTGCATCTTCTTTAACGGTAGTTTGCACGGTCAGATAACCTGCATCTTTCAGCCGTTTGATAACACGGCGGATGGTTCGTTCATCCAATCCTGTCAGTAAGGATAGCTTTTCTTCTGTTACATGGGAAATGTTCGTCTTGTGATTGGAGCAACATTTAATGATCGCTCACACGTAAATATCGACGGGTTTACTGTTTCCCGTCTGAAAGTTCACGATTGATTTGGGGATTACGGTATAATTCATCGTTGGCAATGGAATTTTGATTGTTCGTAAATATGATTTCTTTTAGATGTAACAATTTCCGAAAACAGGCAATGCCGTAATGGTCTTTGGCCTGCTTGCGATTGTCGAATCATTTATGGTCTTTGATATGGTAGTACATGGTCTGAAAGACTTTAATAGGTTATGTATAAGTAGGTAGTGTATATATAGGACACATTTGAGCAGTTTGCACAGGACAGATTTGAGCAACACCTACTATCTCTTTATCCGTATCTTCCATAATTTTTGATTCTGTATTGATCGTATTAAAGGAAATATCCGTTTCGCACTCAAAAAATGTGGAAATAGGAAGCAAAGACAAGGACAGCCAATAATGCCGTCCCTATCTTGTCCTATAAACTTATTTTCTATGGAAGCAGTAGAATTTCCCTATTCTTGGATTTGCTATTACAAATATAATAAAAATCTTTAATAAATGCAAGTTTAAGAGCTGGTTGTTCAAAGGAATTTCAGGCGAATTTTCCTATCTTTGTTTAACCGAACGTTACTGCTATGGAGCCGCTTTACGATTATGTTTCCGAGATTGCCAACCGAATGTACCCTACATGGGAGTTCGACGATAGTTGTGGAGAGTATTTTCAAACCGATTCTTTCCGCGGATGGGATTTCGTGCATCAGTTGGAGGACGGGCGGTTGAAATGCCCCTTTACGAAAGAGCAGTATTTGGAGAACGCTCCGATTATCCGTTCCCTGCGGGCCATGGGTATCGACACCGAGAAATTTTGGATAGCGATGCTCTTTGTCTATGATGTGGTACAGGAACGGACGGAAAATGTGCAGCAGGTTCCGACCTCGGTATTCGAGGAGTTTCGGGCTTTCGCCAAGTACCTGCAAGAAAATCCCGATGCCAAAATCCGTGCATGGCGAGGGCGCGAGCACGGCGCGACCCTTGAATCCGACCTTGCAAAGCGGATGTTGGGCAAGTTGCTCGCTGACAACGTGGCAGAACTCTATGCCAAGTTGTCAAACACCCGTTCTTTCGGATTGGACGGATTTTCGGTGAATCTCAAAAGTTGTTACAAGATTACGCTTGCCGTCAAATGTTTTTTGCCGCTTTTGGAAAAGTTCAAAGAGGAAGATAACCGCAGTACGAATCCCAATAAGGTTTCCTATAACAGAATGCTGTTGATTTCGCGCATCGTCTATTTCTTCGGCTATACGGACAATCCGAAATTCCTTGATAATGACGAGAGTATATCGGGAATCTGGACATCTTACAAGGATAAGGAGTGGACGACGGTAGGCGCGAATTTCAGATAAATCCAATTACATATCGGATGATAAAGGGACGGCATGAGCCGTCCTTTTTTTATTCTGCCGATAAGGGGAAGTAATAATCATGCACTTTTCTGCTATCCGCCAACTATTTCTGCCATAATGAGTTATGTATGATTTTCGTAGTATTCAACATTAAAAACGCAAACGCAGGTTCTTTGACATATACTCCGCTTCTCGGTAGGGAGAGAGAATCCGAACCGAAAGGCCGCAGGTCGAATCGCACGGCAGGACGATGACGGGAGTTTGCCCAAGCCATCACCTGACTGCCGCCAGAGCTGGCAAGAGCTCACCAGTCAGACCTAACGCCGAGAAAATGAGATATATAACTTAATCTTAATTATATGATAGAAACATCAAAATTAACTTTTGGAACTCTGCAAGGTACAGGGTTTAAGAGCGTCAACGGGAACGAAATCCCGCAATTCATTGACAAACTGGTAGATTCGGAGCACCCTAATGATGAATGTATAAACTGGGAATCCAAAATTTGGGCGACACTCAATCTTGCCAGAAGCTACCTTAAATATAGAGGGCTGACAACAGAATCGACGAGTGCCGAGGATAAGAAAGAAGCACTCGGTCAGGCAATCAATGATATTTGGGAGAATGCAACAATGTTCGATACCTGCTTCCAACTCTTTTCGGAGGTGTTGCGGACGCATACTCCCGATTTTGACAGCTATTGTGCCGTAATAGGAGTTAATCCCGAGGCAGTTGCACAGCACATCTTATATGAAGGTATCGGAAAGGTAAATGAGGTGCTTCGTTATGGTCTGGAACGAACGTATGGCCCTCTTATCATTCTGAAACTTGCATTCATTCGGTTTAATTTAGAGGAGAGTGTTCAATGGTAGTAAGTGTTTATAAACAAATAATTTTGTAAAATATGGGAAAAACAAAGAAAAATCGTAATGCCAAGCAAGGCATTGACACTATGGGCGTTTCAACATCTGAAATCGCAAAAGAAATTAGCAAACCTCAAACTGCAATGCCTATTTACGAATCGAATGATGATGATACGGACTGGCAAACAATGCTTTGGGAAGTTACAAAAAATGCCAGAAAACTGTATGACGGTATCTCGACACTCTGTTTGTCCTATACCGAAAAACAAGATGCCATCGCAGAGGTTGCAGAAATAACATATGATGATCCAGCTATGATGATAGAGCATATCAAAATGATGGCAAAGCGTCTTTGTCTGGTTCCAGGATTTCGGGCTTATTGCAGTAAATTAGGCGTTGGACCAGACTGCGTCGCTCAGCATATTATTTTTGACGGGTATGCGAAAGTCAAGGCAGTAATAGAGCGTGGATTGGAGCCTGTATATGGAGAAACAATCGTCTTGTTCTCAATGCCGATAGTTGGTTATGAGTTAGAATAATTCAATAATCTGTTTTTATATCTTTTAGAGGGGACTATCCAACAATGGATAGCCCCCTCAATCTTTTTCATAATAGATTCTGCATCGCCGCGTCTATCTGCGAGTTCTCGAAACTATCCAAGTAAATCTGTGTAGTCGATAGGTCGGAGTGTCCCAATGATTCGGAAATGATGGCAATATTCACTCCCGAACGCTTCAAAACCGTGGCAAACGTATGCCGAGCCACGTAAGTAGTCAGATGTTCGATGCCAACCCGCTGTCCGATTTTACGCAACCAACGATTCGTGTTCGTCAGCACCTTATGCGTTCGGTCATATCTCTGCTGTTCCGTCCTATGCACACGACGGTCGAGTATCGGAAAAATATAATCTTCATCCGTCTGTCCTCGTTGCTGGTATTTGACAATGATATTCCGCATTTCCTCCGTCAGCAGAAAATTGATAGGCTTGCCCGTTTTCTTGCGAACATATTGCACCCGTCCGTCCCGTATGTTGCCGTATTTCAGCAGGGCAATGTCCGCAAAGTTAATCCCCGCACCGAAATAGCTGAACACGAAAATATCCCGTGCCAATCGTTCGGAGGGATAGCCTT
>ERZ773277.1335-NODE-1335-length-20165-cov-5.705172_pt1 | contig 20165 bp, 15 predicted proteins | sample MGYA00511957_ERZ773277 | MGnify/ENA primary metagenome ERZ773277 (study PRJEB29015, sample SAMEA2737800) | human gut metagenome | biome: human gut; feature: human-associated habitat; material: faeces | place: China | collected 2012 ... | reverse complement strand
AAGTCCTCGGTGATGGGCACGCTGGCGGGGTCACCGTAGACGGTGGCGGAGGAGCTGAACACGAAGTTGCGGCAGTTGTGGCGGCGCATCACGTCCAGAATGACCAGGGTGCAGTTGAGGTTGTTATAGTAGTACTCGATGGGCTTGGAGACACTCTCGCCCACAGCCTTATAGGCGGCAAACTGGATGACAGCATCGATATCAGGGCACTCGGTGAAGATCTTCTCCACATCCTCGTGCTTTGTCATATCGGCCTGATAGAAGCGGAAGTCCTTGCCGGTGATCTGCTTGACCCGATCCAGCACCACGGGGGAAGCGTTGTAATAGTTATCTGCCACCACGATGTCAAAGCCAGCGTTCAGCAGTTCGATACAGGTGTGGCTGCCGATATAACCGGCACCGCCGGAAACCAAAATTGCCATAAAAGTACCTCTCTTCTCGTCACCAAAGTTGCTTGCGCGGGGCAGGCCCGCCTTCTGCCACAAGGATACAACGTTTTGGCCGCAGAATCAAGTAACGGGAATTTTATAAGGATGGATTTTTGTTTCCATTTATTTTTCCGCGCATTGATTTACAAGCGTTTTTTGTGTTTTGCACATGGAGTGATGGAACGCTTTGTGCAAATCAGAGAAAAAGCCCCTCTCAGGCAAAGCCGTCAGGCTTTGAATGAGAGGGCTGCATTTTACAGCTTCCCGCACTGTTTGCCGGTGAAGAACCGCAGGGTGGTGTTGGCGCGGAACACTTTCCCGGCCCGCAGGGCGGTGGAGGGGAACTCCGGGTGGGAGGGGCTGCAGGGGAAATGCTGGGTTTCCAGCGCAAAGCCGCCGTATTTCTGCATCGGCACGCCGCCCTTGCCGGGGGCAGGGCAGTCCTGCAGGAAATTGCCGGTGTAGAGCTGCACGCCGGGCTGGGTGGTATAGACCTTCATGCTGATGCCGGTCTTATCGCTGGAAGCCCAGGCGCACAGGCTCTGGCTGGCACCGCGGCCCCTGTCGATGACAAAGCAGTGGTCATAGCCGCCGCCCACCATGGTGGTCTGGGAAAAGCCGGTGTCGATGTCCCGGCCAATGGGCTTGCCCGCCCGGAAATCCATCGGCGTGCCCGCCACAGGCAGGATATTGCCGGTGGGGCAGGTCTCGTTGTTGCCCTCCAGATAGCGGGACGCATAGATGCGCAGCTTCTGGCCCAGCACATCGCCGCCGCCATCCAGATTGAAGTAGGTGTGGTTGGTCAGGTTGATGATGGTGTCGGCATCAGAGGAGACACGGTAATCCATCCGCAGGGCGTTGTCCTCGGTCAGGATATACCGCACCGAGATCTTCAGATTTCCCGGGAAACCATCCTCTCCATCGGGGCTTTCCGCCTCCAGAAGCAGGGTATCGCCAAAGGTCTTTACCTCATACAGCTTGCGCGGGAAGGTACCGTGCAGGTGGTTTTTGCCGTTGTTGGCTTCCAGCTGGTAGGTCTTGCCGCCCACGTTGAACACGGCGTTCTCGATGCGGTTGGCGTACCGGCCCACGAACGCGCCGCAGCAGGTACTGCCGGACGATTCAAAGTCCTTGACGTAATCGGCGTAGGTGTCGTGGCCCAGCACCACATCCACCGGCCCGCGCTTGGTGGGCACCCAGATATTCTTGATGATACAGCCGTAGTTCAGCACACTGACCGCCAGCCCGCCGGGGTTCGAGATGATGTATTCATTGATCTTTTCGCCGTTTGGGGTCATGCCAAAGGGCTTGGAGAGAAACTGTGCCATAGGGCTCGCCTCCTTTTGTATTTTTTCAGGACAGCACACTCTCTGTTTTATCCTTTATTGTTTTGATTATATCACAATTTTCCCCTTCTGTGTTGGCATTTTTTAAGGGAATCTATCCAATATTTCGAGAGATTTTTTGTAAGTTCTGCCCCATAGGCCAAAAAAAGCCCCGGAGGGCCAGGGGTAGGCGCTCCGGGGCTTGGGATAAGTTCAGTTTTAAGATTTACTTGGCAGTTTTCACTTTCACTGCAATGGCAATGTAGGTCTTGTCTCCCTTTGTTACAGCACCAACACCAATTGCATTAATTTTTTTCACATCATCATCATCCATGTTAGATGCATTACGGAAAGATTCAACAAAAGCCTTTGTAAAAGCCGGGTCTTTCATCTGTGCGACCTGATCAGCAGTAAAACCGAGCGCGGTGCTTCGATCAGCAGGGAAAATCACACACATCACTTTATTTTCCTGATCAACGACCATAAATCCATCTTTGAATTTTCCGTCTTCTTCCACCCTGTCGGCGATGGCCTTCCGGGCAAGATTCTTCAGGGTCTCATCGTTCTTGAAGTCAGTTCCCATAGACTGGTTAATTGCAATAGTCATTGCATCTTCAGCCTGTTCCGCAGTGCTCTTTGCAGGAGCCTCGTCGCCGCAAGCGGTGAGCAGTGCCAGAGCCATTACGCCGGCCAGCAGAAGGGCGGCCATTTTCTTGAGCATTTTCATTTGTAGAACCTCCAATGTAAAATGATATTTTACCACACAGAAAGCATACCCCTACACCTTCCGTAGTGTGACCTCATTTTACATCTACCCCCCCCCCCCCCCCCCCCCCTGTCAATATTTTTTATTGAATTCCTCAATTTTTGGAGATTGTGCCAAAGCTGCGGCGATTTTTTTAGCAGATTGACAAAAGCACCCCTCACATGGCTGTGAAGGGTGCTTTGGGGGAAGTTTTCTTATGCAGAACACGGTTCGGTAATTGCCTCCCTCACCTGTTCTAACGAAAGTTCGGTGGTCTGGGCGATCTTATCCAGATCATGCTCTCCGTTCTTCCAGAGATTGAGCGCAATGCGCTTTCCCTTTGCCACCTCGGCATCTTCTCGTTCCCGATCAACGATCACCTGCATTGTCTTGCACATAGCTGCCACTCCTTCCGTTTCTTCTTTAAAGTATTTTACTCTTGCCCTTATTTTGGGGTTCCGGATATCCCGATAGTCATCACAGCGGAAATCCTGCATCAGCGCGCCGACCTCATCCGTTCCCCGATATGCGCCGTTCACATATACGATATGTGCACGGTCGTGGAACAGCTTCCCGGTTTCCTGAATCGTCCGTTCAATATTGTAAACCGGCAGATCATCTTCCAAAACATCATTTGCCGTAATAAATATGATATATGTCTCAGGCAGGTCAGAATATTTTTCACCAGAAGTTGTCAGGCGGGAATCAAACATCGCACTGTTCAGCCGCGCCCGTTCCGGAGCGGCTCCCTTATCTTCCTGCTGTACTTCGATATCATACTGTCTGCCTGCATCATCCGTTGCATAAATGTCCAGCCGTACAGAACGGCCAAACAGATTGCCGATCGTAAGCTGTGTTGCAGACCTTGCGACGGTCAGGTCTTTTCGTTTCAGGATGATGCGAAGCAGCTCTTGTGTGCTCTCTTTATCTCCTGAAAACACCTGTGTCATAAAGGTGTCATCCATCAGGGTAAATTTACGGATAGCATTCATGCGTTCTTCATTCTTCTCATCCAACTGTACGAACCGCATTTCCGCCATCCTTTCGTTTCAGAAAAAGAGTACTTTTCTACGTTTATATTTTATCATCATTTTATCTATACTGCAAGTATCAAAAAAGCACCCCTCACATGGCTGTGAAGGGTGCTTTGGGGAAATTTTTTTACTCCGGCTGAGCGGTGTTCTGGGCGATATACTCGGCGGCATCATCGGGGATGTCGTCAAGGTTCTCATCGCCGATATCCACGTTCAGCGGCGGCTTCTTGAAGAGGATGTCATACATCAGGGGCACAACGTACAGGGTCATCAGGGTGGCGTAGGTCAGGCCGAAGATGATGACGATGGCCATGCCGCTCATCAGCTGGCTGGCCATATCGCCGCTGAACACCAGCTGGAGCATGGCCAGAACGGTGGTCAGGGTGGTCATCAGGATGGGGCGCATTCGTGTTTTGCCGGTGGCGATCAGGGCCGCACGGCGCTCCATGCCGCCGATGCGCAGCTGGTTGGCGTAATCCACGAACACGATGCCGTTGTTGACGACCGTGCCCATCAGAACGATGAAGCCCATCAGGGAGATCATGGTCAGCTGCTGGCCGGTGAGCAGCAGGCCCAGCAGGCCGCCGGTAAAGGCCAGCGGAATGGTGAACAGAACGATGAAGGGGGAGAGCAAGCTCTGGAACTGGGCCACCATAACAAGGTAGACGAAGGGCAGAGCCAGGAACATCCACTGACCCATCTGATCCACCACCATGCCGTTGATCTCAGAGCCGCCGCCCATATAGAAGCTGCAGCCCTCGGGCATCTCATCGGATGCGGCAAACTCGTTCAGCTTCTTTTCCAGTGCGCGGGTCTCGGTGGTGGTATTGGTGCCCTCCACTGCGTCCGCCGTCACACTGATATAGCGGGTCTGGTTCTTGCTGGTGATGGAGTCCGGGGTGGAGCCGGTGCCCCAGGTGGCCATATCGCCCAGCGTGCAGGTGCCGGTCTGGGTGGTGCCGTCGGCGGCCATGACGGAGGTCGTAAAGGTCATATCCATCATGTTTTCCTTGGTCATGGGGTCCAGATTGTTGCTGATCTGGACGTTCATGGTGGAGCCATCGATGGCAACGGGGGTCTGGGCCGTGGTGGTGGTGGTCAGCTTGGCGGCGATCTGCTGGTAGACCTGCGCCACGGTCAGGCCGTAGGAACGGACCTTATCCCGGTCGATCTGCAGGTTGATGGTGGCATCGCCGCTGCCCAGACCGTTGGTTGCATTGGTGAAGCCGTCCATCTCGTTGACCATATCCACCACCTTCTCGGAGAGGACGGTCATGGTGTCGATGTCGTTGCCGGAGATCTGGACGGTCAGGCCCATATCCAGCTGGCTGGTCAGCTCCTGCATTCCGCTGATCTCAACGGTGGCGGTGCAGTTCTCCACGCCGTTCACCGCTTCCTCCAGCGCCTCGCGGGCCTGTTCGATCTGCCGGGAGGAGAGGCTCTCGTCCAGCATCACGTTGATCTGGTAGGTGCCGTAGCTGTTGGCGGCGTTCAGCAGGTCGGTGATGGTCTGGGGCAGGCCCAGCTGGCCGACATCCATTCCGGCCACGCGGCTGTCGGTGGTAACGCCCACCTCTTCCACGTTGTCCACAGCCAGCAGGGCATCAATGACATTCTCAGCCACGGCATAGGATTCTTCCTTGGTCATATCCTTCTCGGTGGAGAGGGTGACGATAGCCTCGTTGCTGGTGATGGTGGGCAGCATCTCAACGCCCATGGACATCACGCGCCAGCCGCAGAACACCAGCAGCACCACTGCCGCGCCCAACGGTGCCCAGCGGTGCTGGAAGCACCATTCCAGGCTCTTGACGTACTTTTCCTGCACCTTGTCGAACCACTTGAGCTCTTTGGGCTTGGAGTTTTTCAGCAGGGTAGAGGAGGCCGCCGGGGCAACCGTCAGCGCCACGATGAGGGAAGCAGCCAGACAGTAGCCGATGCACATGGACATGGGCTGCAGCAGGCTCTTGATGACACCGGAGGTGAAGATGACGGGCAGGAACACGCAGACAGAGGTGAGGGTGGAAGCCATGATGGCCATGCCCACCTGCTTGGTGCCCTGGACCGCCGCGCGGGCCGCGGGCACGCCGCGGCTGCGCAGACGGTAGATGTTCTCGATGACGACGATGGAGTTGTCCACCAGCATACCAATGCCAAGGGACAGGCCCGCCAGCGTCATAATATTCATATCCAGGCCGGTGAAGTACATGAGCACCACGGCAAACAGCACCGACAGCGGGATACTGATGCCGACCACCAGCGTGGGCTTGATATCCTTGAGGAAGATGGCCAGCACGATGATGGCAAGGGCCGCACCGATGAGCATACTGCTCAGGATGCTGCTGACGATGATGCTGATGTAGTTGCCCTGGTTGGACAGCACGACCACATGCAGGCCATCGTATTTCTGTTCCAGCTCCTTGAAAGCGGCCTTGCAGTTGCCGGAAACTTCACCGGCGCTGGAAGAATTGCTCTTGAAGATCTTCAGCACCACGGAGCGCTCGCCGTTCAGGCGGGTAAAGCTGTCTTCCGCGTTGTCGATGATCTGCACATCGGCCACGTCAGACAGGCGGACATCGCCAAAGCCGTCCACATGGAGCAGCAGGGCACCGGAGATATCCTCGATGCTGTCGTACTCCTCGCCGACCTTCAGCAGCCAGGACTTGTTGCTGGAATCCTTGACATAACCGGCGGGCATGGAGAAGTTCTGGGCATAAATCAGCTGTGCCAGTGTGTTGATATCCAGCATCTTGGCCACGTCGGAGTTCTCCATGGCCTTCTGCTTGGCATCCTCATACTGCTGCTTGGCATCTGCCAGCTGCTTTTCGTAATCGTTCAGCATCTCGCGGGCCTCGGTGAACTTGATATAGGCCTGCAGCTGCTGCTGGGAATAGCTGCCCACGATCTGGGTGAACTGGTCCATCAGGCCGGGCACGTCGTCCATGGCCTTGATGGTGCTCTCCAGCGTGTTATAAATGTTGCTCAGGCTCTGCTGCACCTGCAGATCATCGACCAGCTCCCCGGCCGTTGTGCCGGCGGTGTCGCCCTGCGCGTTCAGGCGCTGCTGCAGATCCTGCAAAGCGGTGGTCAGCTTATCGGTGATATCGCGCAGCTCCGCCACGATCTCGATCAGAGAATCGATATCCTGCATTCCGGTCTCGTTGAACTTGTCCACGACCCGCTGCAGGCCATCCCGCACATCGATCAGGGCCTGCTGGATCTCAGGCTCGTTGACCACGGCAATGAGCTGGTTGACGCTCTCCAGAAGGGCCTGTGCCTGCTTCTTGACCAGCATGAAGGAATCCTGCAGCTCGCCGGAGTACTGGCTGTTGATGGTATCGCTGACCAGCTTGTCGTAATTGGCCAGCTGGGTCTCGTACTCCTTTCTGCCTGCCTCGATCTGGGCCTCGGCATCATCCAGCTGGGCCTTTGCATCGGCCAGCTGCACGTCAATGACCTCCAGCAGCTTTTCGTTGATGGCATCGATCTTTTCCTGATCGAGCTGCACCTGCACCATCCGGGTAACCAGACCATTGGCGGAAATATTGGAAACGCCGCCCTGACGCTCAATATAGGGGACCATGGTGTCGTTGACGAAATCGGCCAGCTCATAGGAATCGCTGCCCTCACGGCTGACGGCCACGGTCATAAAAGCGTTCATGTTCAGGGTATATTCAATGATGGAGGGGGTCATACAGGTGCTTGGCAGGCTGGCGGTGGTCTGATCCACCTTGTTGGACACCTTGACCACGGCACTGTTCATGTCCGTATCATCCTCAAACTCCATCAGCAGCAGACTGTAGTTTTCTGCCGAGGTGGCGGTGACGTTTTTCACGCCCGAGATGGTGCCCAGCGCACTCTCCATCACGTCGGAGACCTCGTTCTCCACACGCTCCGGGCTGGCACCGGGATAGACCGTGACCACCATCAGGTACGGTGTGTTCACGTTTGGCAGCAGGTTGGTCTGCATATTCTGCACGGACACAAGGCCCAGCATAATGACCATGATGACTGCAACCAGAACGGTGAACGGCTTTTTGACGCTGAATTTTTCCATTTCTTCCTACCGTTTCTGTGTTTTCCCACGCATTGCGCGGCTGCTCTTTTTTCTCAGAGCGGCTCAAAGTCGATATCCCTATTATACACCCGGTTCCGGGGCTTGCAAGGCTTGCCCGGAGATTCTTTAGCAAATCTTGAAAATCTTTTGTGAAATCCGGGTGATACCTCAGTTTTTTGACGTTTTGGAGATCAAATTTCAGACGGAGTTCAAGTGGGATACGAATGAGCGGGGCGGAATGTTGCAGAGGATGAAAATTTTTACGGATATCTCCCTCTCCGTCCTCCTTGGGGGAGCCGGCGAACGAAGTGAGCCTGAGAGGGCTGTTCAATTTTCAACGTTTATGCTATAATAATCCTCAGAATGGATCTTCAGGCCCTTCTGCGGGCCTTTTTACGAGATAGGGGAGTTTCCCCTGTGAGGAACAGTATGAAAAAAGTCATCTCTGTCCGTTTCAAGGAAAACGGCAAAAGCTATTATTTCGACCCTGCCGGGGCCGACATCAAAACCGGCGAATATGTGATCGTGGAGACCGCCCGCGGCATTGAGTGCGGCGAGGTGGTGCAGGGCGTGAAAGAGATCGCCGACAGCGCCGTTTCCAAGGCGCTCAAGCCCATCACCCGGATGGCCGACAGCGTGGATGTGCGCCGGATGCGCCAGAACCGCGAGGACGAGAAGCGCGCCTACCACACCTGCCAGGAGTGCATTGCCCGCCACGGCTTGGAAATGAAGCTGGTGGAGGCCGAGTACACCCTTGACCGCTCCAAGATCATGTTCTACTTCACCGCCGATGGCCGGGTGGACTTCCGCGAACTGGTCAAGGATCTGGCCGGCATTTTCCACACCCGCATCGAGCTGCGCCAGATCGGCGTGCGCGACGAGAGCAAGATGATCGGCGGCCTGGGCATCTGCGGCCAGCCCTTCTGCTGCAGCCGCTTCCTCAAGGATTTCCAGCCCGTTTCCATCAAGATGGCCAAGGAGCAGGGCCTTTCCCTGAATCCCACCAAGATCAGCGGTGCCTGCGGCCGGTTGATGTGCTGCCTTTCCTACGAGGAAAACGCCTACGAATACCTGAACAGCATCATGCCCATGGTGGGCAGCACCGTGCGCACCCCGGATGGTCTGGGCACCGTGCTGGAGGTGAACCCCATCTCCGGCTACCTGCGGGTGCGCTGCGGCACCGAAGCCCTGACCCCGCGCTACTATAAGGTGGGCGTGTGTGAGTATATCAGCGGCGGCAAACGGGCACCCCGCCGCCCCGACCCGGACGACGATTATTCCGGTGTGCGTAACCCCGCCCCGGTGGTGGCATCCGCCGATGAAAAGGGCAATGTGGGCTGCGGCAAATGCCCCAAAAAAGAGAAATAATTCCCAGAAAAATAGTGGGATATCACGGCAGTTAGTATCATAAAACTAACCTTTCTTCGTGATTTTCGCCAAAAAACTCTCTTAATTTTCCCGCAAAGTTAGGCCTTGCTTTTGTGCAACCCCACAAAAATAAAACTTTGGGCTTTTATGGCACACGGTTAGTCTTGCCTTTTCTTTTCCACTTTGCTAGAATGCAGACAAGGATGAATTCCGGGGAAGCCTGCTGGCACCGTGCGAGGGCAGACTTCTTCTTAAAGCTAGTGCACGGGTGATAAAAGGAGAGTTTTATTATGGCACACAAGGTTTCTGACGCATGTGTTGGCTGCGGCGCTTGCGAGGGCGCTTGCCCGGTTGGTGCAGTTGCCGTTGAGAACGGCGTTGCAGTTGTGAACGCAGACGCTTGCATCGATTGCGGCGCTTGCGAGGGCGCTTGCCCCACCGGTGCAATCACCGCTGAATAATCAGCGGCATTGCCGGAATAACGCATCCAAGGCAGCAGACCTGTTCAGGCGGGTCTGCTGCTTTTTGTTTTTGCACAAATTCCGGGAGCAATTCCGGTTATTTTTCTGAGAGGAATCGGCACACTGTCTATGGAACATTCTACCGAAGTTTTGTATAATAGAACAAAGGTCTACTGCACCCCTGCCCACCGGTTCGGGTCGGACGCGCTGCTGCTGGCCCGCTTCTGCGAGCCAAAACGCAGCCAGACGGCGGCCGACCTGTGCTCCGGCTGCGGCATCGTGGCGTTGGAGTGGCACGACCGCGGCCACCGCGGCCCTTGTGCGGCGCTGGAGCTCCAACCCGAGGGCAGCGCCCTGCTGGCCGATGCTGTCACCGAACAAGGCATCGGCCACATCACGCCCCATTGCGCCGACCTGCGCACCTTCCGGCAGGGGGAGGGCAGTTTTGACGTGTGTGCGTGCAATCCGCCCTATTTTACCGCCGGGCCTCAGAGTCAGAATGCGGCCCACGCGCTGGCCCGGCACGAAAACACCTGCACGCTGGACGATGTGTGTGCCTGCGCGTTCCGCCTGTTGAAGGACGGCGGGCGGCTGGCACTGTGCCACCGGCCGGAGCGGTTGGCCGAAGTGCTGGATGTGCTGCGGGCCCACCGGCTGGAGCCCAAGCGGCTGGCCTTCGTCAAGAACCGGGCAGACGCAGCCCCGTGGCTTTTCCTTGTGGAAGCCCAGAAAAACCGCAAGACCGGCCTGCGTGTGGAGCCGGATGTGCTCATCAGCGCCGGAGCGGCGCTCTACGGGAGGTAACTATGGCAGGAACTCTTTACATCGTGGCAACCCCCATCGGCAACCTGGACGACATGCCGCCCCGGGTGGCCGCCACCTTTGGCGCGGCAGACTTCATTGCCGCCGAGGACACCCGCGTGACCATGAAGCTGCTGAACTTTCTGGGCCTGAAAAAGCCCATGGTCAGCTACTACGAGCACGCTTTGCAGAAGGGCGAGGCCATTCTGCAGCGCATTGAGGCAGGGGAGAGCTGTGCGCTGTGCTCCGATGCGGGCATGCCCTGCGTTTCCGACCCCGGTGAGGTGATCGTGCGGGACGCTCTGGCCCGCGGCATCAAGGTGGTGCCGGTGCCGGCTGCCTCGGCCTGCGTCACAGCACTGGCCGTGTCCGGGCAGGACACCTCCCGCTGGGTATTCGAGGGCTTTCTGCCGGTGAACCGCAAGCAGAAAAAGGAACGGCTGGCCGATCTTCTGCACGAAAAGCGCACCGTGATCTTTTACGAAGCACCCCACAAGCTGCGCACCACCCTGGACGACCTGACCGCCGCCTTTGGCCCGGAGCGTAGCATCACCCTGTGCCGGGAGCTGACCAAGCTCCACGAGGAGATCTGGAAAACGACCCTGGGCGAGGCCGTGGAGCACTACAGGGCCAACGACCCCCGCGGCGAGTATGTGCTGGTGATGGCCGGTGCCCCCGCCGGGGAGGATGCCGACGCCGGGCTGACGCTGGAGCAGGCAGCGCAGCGGGCACTGGAGCTGACGGGTGAGGGCTTTGGCCCCACGGCAGCGGCCAAGGCGGCGGCACAGGGCACGCCCTATTCCAAGAGCGAAGTGTACAAGCAGCTGCTGGTGCTGCAACAGGACCGGCAGACTGCGGAATGATAAGAGGAGGACTTTTTTCGTGACAAAACTTCTGATCCTGAGCGACAGTCATGGCGGACGCGCCGCCATTGAGCGGGTGCTGCTGAAGGAGAATGCGAACATTGACGCCCTGGTTTTTCTGGGCGACGGCCTGCGGGACCTGGAACAGGCCCTGACCCTGTACCCCCGGCTGCGGGCCTACTCGGTGGCCGGCAACTGCGACTACGGCGCTCTTGAGCCGATGGACGGTCTGGCCGCCTTTGACCAGACCATCGTGTTCTATACGCACGGCCATATGTACGGCGTAAAATACGATCTGGACACGCTGACAGATGCCGCTGCCGCCCGGGGCGCGGAAGTGGCCCTGTTCGGCCACACCCATGTTCCCCATGCCGAGCAGCGGGGCAAGGTGTTTTTGTTCAACCCCGGCTCCTGCGGCCGCTGCTACACCGGCCCCAACACCTACGGCCTGCTGACGCTGGAAAACGGCAAGGTGACCGCCTACGAGCACAAAGAGGTACCGAAGCAATGAGCATCAACGAGGTGCGCTATCTGCCGGAATGCGGCAGCACCAACGCCTATGTGAAAGAGCATTTTGAAGAATTCGGTCCGGTGGGGGCCGTGTATACCGAAAACCAGACCGCCGGGCGCGGCCGTCTGGGCCGCAGCTGGGTGAACGCCGAGGGCAAGGCCCTGTACTATACGGTGGCCATCCGGGAGCCGCTGGCCCAGCCTGCCACCCTGCCGCTGCTGGCCAGTCTGGCGGTGCGCCGCCAGCTGCAGCTGCGCTACGGCGTGGACTGCCAGATCAAATGGCCCAACGACCTGCTGCTCAACGGCAAAAAAGTCGTGGGCATCCTGTGCGAAAGCGTGAGCTACGGCTACCAGCAGCAGGGGCGTGGCATCCTGTGCGGCATCGGCATCAATCTGGCCCAGCCACAGAGCTATTTTGACGCCGCCAACCTGCCCCACGGCACCTCGCTGGCACTGCAGGGGGCAAACGTTGATCTTGCCGCCGACCCTGCCTGGCTGGCTGAGGGCCTGACCGACTTTGGCTTTGACCGCAACCTGTACACCTTTGCCCGGGACGGCTTTGCACCCTTCCGGGAGGAGTACAAGGCCGCCTGCGTCAATCTGGGCCGCCGGGTCACCTTTGACCTGCCGGAGGGCGGACAGGGCGCCGGGGAGGCCATCGACGTGGACGAGGAAGGCCGCCTTGTGGTGCGCACCGACAGCGGCGAAGTGCATGTGTTCACCGGCGAAGTATCGGTGCACGGCATCTACGGTGCCGTGTAATATGCAAAAAGAGCCGCTGCTGCACGGATGATGTGCAGCAGCGGCTCTTATCGTTCGGCTTATCTTCTCCGCTTCATTCTGCGCCGCCGGTTCAGGTTGAGGGAACCGCCGCCGCATGCCAGCGTGACAACACTCAGCACGAGCAGAATGACCGCCAGTGCGGCCAACAGCAGCAGGGTGGACCGGCTGTCGGTGCGGAAGTCGGAGACGTACTCCTGATGGGTCACCAGATCCACCTGGCCTACCTCGTAGCCGTCCAGATACACCGTGGCGGTGCCCAGCTTCTGGCCGTTTTTCACGGTGGCCGACACGCTCTCGGGCAGGTCAAAGGAATAGCTCACCTTGTCGTCCGCGTGGCCGTAGCCGCTGACCGGAGCAGCCGCATACAGTTCTACCTCCGGATGGGTGCGGCATTTGGTCAGGTCCACGGTGGTCACCACGGTCTGGGTGTCCACCAGCGGCCGGTCAGCAAAGCTGGCAAAGGCCCAGTCAAACAGTTCGTCGCACTCGCTATACAGATGCTCGTTGCTGTCGCTGCCCAGGATCACAAGGCCATAGGTGTGGCCGTCCTTCTGGGCAAAGGCCACCGCACAGCGGCCTGCCAGGGTGGTAAAACCGCCCTTGACCCACTTGACAGAATCCTTATAATAAGCACCAGAGGCGTCCATCAGCGGGTTGGAGCTGCTGATGGTGCGCTGCTCGCTGTGGAAATTCGTCTGGCCCAGCGTATAGGTGGTGGAACCGGCCACCTGCGCAAAGGTCTCGTTGGCCGCGCAGGCCGCCGCGATCTTTGCCATGTCCTCTGCCGAGGCCACATTGCCGTAATCGTACAGGCCGTGGGCGCAGGTAAAGGTGGCACTGGTGCAGCCCAGCTCTGCGGCACGGGCGTTCATCTGCTGGATGAAGGCATTCAGGCTGCCGCCCACGTCCCAGGCGATGACGCTGGCCGCGTCGTTGGCACTGGTGATGAGCAGGGCGTTCAGCAGGTCGATGCGGCGCACCGTCTCCCCGATGCGCAGGCCCATGGTGGTGCCGTTGGCGTTCTGGATGTCCTTGAACTCCTGCGTCAGGTCGGTGGGCACGGTCACCTCACCGTTCAGGTCCTTGCCGCTTTCCAGCAGCAGCAGGGCCGTCATCATCTTGGTCAGGCTGGCTACATAGCGGGGCTGGTCGGCATTCTGGGTCAGCAGTGTCTTGCCGGTATCGGCATTGAACAGGTACACGGCCTCGGTCTCGGTTGCAGTCTGGATGGGCATGGGGTATACTGCAAATACCGGCAGCACTGCACTGACGGCGACCGCCAGCGTAAGCACCAGCGCCGCCAACCGGCGGCAGAACGTGTTGTGAAGCATGAAGGTACCCCCTTGAATCCCGCTCCGGCAAAACCGGTGCGCACATTTTTGTTCCTTACTTATAAGAATACCATAAACGAACCAAAAGAGAAAGGTGGTTTTTCACAATGTTCCTGTCCTTTTGTGGAAAAAGTCCCCGCAACGAAGGCGCGGCCTTTGTGGCTCCCAACGCCACCGTGCAGGGCGATGTGATCCTGAAGCCCGGCTCCACCGTATGGTACGGGGCCGTGCTGCGCGGCGACGACGGTACCCTGACCCTCGGCGAGAACAGCAACGTGCAGGACAATGCCGTGCTGCACTGCGACGTAGGCGGGGCCGTGACCCTGGGCCGCAGCGTCACCGTGGGCCACAGCGCCGTGGTACACGGCTGCACCGTGGGCGACGGCACCCTGATCGGGATGCACGCCACCCTGCTGAACCACTGCGTGGTGGGCAAAAACTGCATCATCGGGGCCGGTGCCCTGGTGCCGGAAGGCATGGTCATCCCGGACGGATCGGTGGCCGTGGGCGTCCCTGCCCGGGTGATCAAACCCGTGACCGAGGCACAGATCGAAGCCAACCTGCGCAACGCAGAGCACTATGTGGAACATGGTAAAGTACACGCAAGAGCGCTAAAAAACCCAGAATAATCGACCATCTCCGCATCATCCGTCGTTTTTCTCCGGCCCGGCCCCGCTCCGGCGGCATCGGTGCTCTGCCTTTGCACGCTGATTTGTGAAGACTTTTGAGAAATCCACGATTTTTTCACAAAAAGGTAATGACATTCGCCTTAAAATCGGGTATACTAGGGCCTGTAAGGGACGCGGGGCCGCAACCGCTCCTTTACACATGATTCCTCCTCACACCAAAGCAATACCCCAAACAGAGAACCCCTCCGGTGTACCGCAAGCGCCGGAGGGGTTCTCTGTTTGTTTTTGTCTTTTTTATGCATGCGCCAGCCTTGCGGCAAATACGGTGAGTACGATCTTCGGGTTCACCTGTGCGCCCAGCCGCTGGATGGCAGCTTCGGCCAGCCGCAGGGTACGCTGGGCCTGCTGGCCCTGTACCGGGGCATGGGGGCTGCCCTGCAGCCCCGCCGCTGCCACGGCCCGGAGGTCCCGCAAAAGAGCTGCCGCACCGGCCTTGTCTTTTTCGTAGGGGGCCAGCAGCACGGCGGCGGTGTAGCTGTCGCCCGCCTGCGCGGCCCGGGCCAGTTCCATGGCCTTGTCCACCTGCTCGGTGCGAGCCTTGTCGCGGGCCGCCGTGAGCACCGTGCCAATGTGGCCATCGAACAGTTCACTGTAGAGTGCCGCCGTCTTTTTGTCCACCCCATGGGCGGTGCAGTAGCGGGCACAGTCCGCCGGGGACACCGGCGCGATGGCAAAGCTGACGCAGCGGCTGCGGATGGTGGGCAGCACCCCGGCCAGCGAATCGGCCGTGAGCAGGAAGAGCACGCCCTCCGGCGGCTCCTCCATGACCTTCAGCAGAGCGTTGGCGGATTCCTCGTTCATGCGCTCCACATGATACAGCAGCACTGCGCGGCCCTCGGCGGACAGGCTGGTGTTGAAGATCTCGCTGCGCATGGCGGTGACCTGACTGACCAGATACCGGCCGCCAGCCCCCATGCCCTCCACCGAGATGGCTTCGCGCACGATGCCGGTTTCGATCTGGCCGCTGTCGCGTTTGCCGGCCTTGCCCACAGCGCGGCAGCATTCGCCCCGCAGCAGGGCCTCGGCGGGGGCACCACCAGCCGGGTAGAGATAATCTGCGGCAATGCAGCGGGCCGCAAACCCGGCCCCCAGCCCCTCTTCGCCCACCAGCAATACGCTGTGGGTCAAGCGGCGGGACGCCAGCATCTGGTGCACGCTGGTTTTCAGTTCTGCGTTGCCTTCCATGCGGTCCAGCATCATGGTCTAAGTGCTCCTTCTGATTTACGACTAGCTCGACCGGCAGACCGGGAGTTTCTCCGAGGACCGTCCGCTGGGGTGGGACCCTGTTGCCCGGAGGGCAATAGGGCGGGCGATGGAATGGCCTGCAACAGCAACGACTGCTGCCAGTGGCAGAAACAGGGAGTTGCTGTTGGGGCAGTGGCCAGCAGGGTGCAAGGCTCGTTCAAGAGCCGACGCAGCCGCTGGGTGCCACAACCCGTTTTTCGTGTCCGAGGAGAAAGCTACCGGTCTGTCGGTTCCGAGTGACAGCAGTTTACCGCCGGTTCTTGCGCTTCCACTGCTCGCGGCGGATCCAGGCCCGCACACTGCGGTAGGCCATGGGGCCAAAGAATGCCCAGACGTTCAGCATACTGAGCAGGTAGCTCAGCTTGCCGGCCAGCGGCGCGGACAGGAAGCTGAACACCCACAGGGCCGCCGCAAAGAAGCCGAAATACTTCACCCGGATGGGGATCACGAAGAACAGCAGCAGCTGTACCTCCGGGTACAGCATGGCAAAGGCCAGCAGCAGCGAAAGGGACAGACAGTAAGTGCTGGCCGTCACGCCGGTAAGCAGGCAGGCCAGCACAGTACCCACCATGCCCAGCAGGAAATAGAGGGTATAGCGGAAATCGCCCCACTCCTTTTCCAGCGCCGTGCCCACGAACCAGGTAAAGTAGATGCCCAGCACCACGCTGAGGATGCTGCCGCCGGAGAAGGGGATGAACACAAAGGTGATCATCCGCCAGATCTGCCCCTGCAGCAGGAAAAACCGGTTCAGGCCCACCCAGGCGGTGATGGTGCGGTCGATAAACAGCTCAATGGCAAAGACAAGGATCTGCCCCGCCACCAGAATGTTGGTCAGGTTTGGAATGCCGAAGCGCCCATATTTGCGCTCCAACTTGTTTAGCCAATTGTTCATGCATCATGCCTCCAGAAGTCGATGTTTCACGCTTGTCTGAGGTTATTGTACCATGATTGGACAGGGCATTCAAGAAAAAACAGGCACTCCGGCGCGGTGTGCACACCGGCGGGGAAAAACTCAGGCTGTTACAGCAAAATGCAGCCGCACTCCGGCCCATTTCACAACAAAAAAGGGTGGTGTTTTTCCATTTCGGAGAGAACTTTTCACTTTTTCCACCGGGTTTTCCACTGATTTTGTGAAAAAAAGGCCCAGTTTCCCACGAGGTTTTCCACTTTTTCCACCGGGTTTTCCACATGGAAATCCGGTTTTGCTTATACAAGCCGTAATGCAGCCCGGCGATTCATGCCAGTTTCTGGGAAGAAAAGTGGGCACTTTGCCTTTTATATAAAAGAAAGTCGAGGGATTTTCTTTTCTTTTTACAGTTCGTTCCGGCTGACGATTCGGTCCCTCTCCAGATTGGAAAACAGAAGTCCTGAGTTTTCCACAGAACGGGAACGCCGCTTTTTCGTGTGGAAAAAGCGGGGAAAACTGCGGTTTTCCACCGTCTGCCGCCGTTCTCCGGCAGAGAGTGCTCCACATGCCGTTTTTGCTCCGGAATGCGTCCGGAATCGCGCGATTTCTTGTGTTCCGTCCCGCTCTGTGCCCAGTAAAAAAACTCCCTCCGTCACGGTTCACGCCATGACGGAGGGAGTTTTCCTGTTTTACATCATATTGCGGAATACCAGCTGTGCGATCTGGAAGTACAGGATCAAACTGCAGGCATCCACGATGGTGGTGATGAAGGGCGTTGCCATGATGGCCGGGTCAGCACCCAGCTTCTTGGCGGCCAGCGGCAGCATGCCGCCCACCAGCTTTGCCAGAATGACGCTGAAGAACAGCGACACGCTGACCACGATGGCATAGCCCATGACGTTCTGATACTGGCCGGGGAACAGGAAGGTGTACATCAAATAGATGCGCAGGCCGTTGACGATGCCCAGCACCGCGCCCACGATGGCAGAGACCCGCAGCTCCTTGCCCAGAACCTTTACAAAGTCGGAGGGCTCCACTTCGCCCAGGGCCAGGCCACGCACCATCAGGGTGCTGATCTGGTTGCCGCAGTTGCCGGCGGTGTCCATCAGCATGGGCATGAAGGAGACCAGCAGCGGCAGGCTGACAAAGGCCTGCTCATAGTGGGTGGTGACCATGCCGGTGAAGGTGGCCGACAGCATCAGGATCAGCAGCCAGGGAATGCGCTGCTTGGCGTGGGTCCATACGCTGGTGCCAAAGTAGGTGGTGGCATCGTCATCCGGCAGAATGGCGGCCATCTTCTGCATATCCTCGGTGCTCTCGTCGGTCAGAACGTCGATTGCATCGTCGATGGTGATGATACCCACGAACATGCCCTCGTTGTCCAGAACAGGCATGGCGGTAAAGTCGTAGCGCTGCATCTCACGGGCCACATACTCCTGGTCATCCGTGACCTTCACGGTGACCACATTGTCGTCCATGATGTCGGCAATGGGCGTGTTCAGGTCGGAGAGCAGCAGGCTGCGGGCCGACACGACGCCCAGCAGGCGGTTGCGCTCCACCACATAGCAGGTGTACACCGTCTCGGCGTTCTCGCCCTGTTTGCGGATGGCGTCAAAGGCCTGGCCCACGGTCATGTCCTTGCGCAGGCGGACATACTCGGGGGTCATCAGGCTGCCGGCGGAGCTTTCCGGGTAATTCAGCAGCTTGTTCAGGCTCTCACGGGTCTGCTTGGAGGACTTTTCCAGCACCCGCTTGACCACACCGGCCGGCATATCTTCCAGCAGATCGGCAGCATCGTCCAGGCTCATCTCTTCAATGGCGCTCACCAGCTCCACATCCGAAAAAGCGTTGACCAGATCGTCACGGGCTTCGTCGGACATGTAGGCAAAGGCCTCGGTGGCCACTTCCTTTTTCAGCAGGCGGAACACCACCAGACGGTTGTTCTCGTCCAGCTCTTCCAGCAGTTCGGCCAGGTCGGCGGGCTGCTCTTCTTCGGTGACCTCGCGCAGCTTGACGTACTGCTTTTTGATCAGCAGCTTCAGCAGGCGGCTCTTGGTGAGCATTTCGGGGTTGGCCTTGACCTCTTCGTCGTTGGCCTCTTCTTTTTCGGCCTCCCGCATATCCTGCTTGAGGTCCTCGGTGGCTTCCTCGTTCAGGTCCTCTGCCAGCTTCTGGCGCACCTCAGCGGGGATATCGGCGGGCAGTTCCTGCACCGGCAGGGCCTGTTCTGCCGCCGTGTCGATCTTCTTATCTTCCATTTCCATGGGCGTACCTCCTCAGTTTCGTGTCCGGAGGACGCAGCAGATCGGGAAACAAAAATGCGCCGCTCCATGCTGCCCGGAAACTGCTGTTTCTGAGCGCACAAAACCGCGCCTTCCTTCTGTTGTTCTGCGGAAAAAAGCGCCTCAAAAAGACGCTTTGCCGCTCATCTCAGCGAAAAAGGCGAACGCAGCTGCTTTTGTTGTCCGATCCACCGCGCCGGGCGTTCGGTTTGGACTATGATCCGGGTCCATTGTTCTGCGTTCACCTCCCGTTTTTCAAAAATCTATTGAACCGTTTTTATTATAGCGCCGCAAAAAAACAGGGTCAACCCTAAACCATGCATTTACAGCAATTTTATTTGCCGCCTGCAAAGCCTTTACATGTTCCGGACGGCAGAAGCAAAACGCCCTCTCCGACGTTGCGGCGCGTCGGAAAGGGCGTTTTGTTTGGATATTGCCTTGGTGTGAGGAGGAATCATGTTACTTGGGAATCGGTTGCGGCCCCGCTTCCCATGGCAAAAGTATAACAGCTTTCACATCTGATTTCGTTAAGAAGCTATGAAGAAAGTGTAAAAACGTCGTGGAAGAAATTGGAAGTTTTTGTGTGAACCCGGACACACATAAAAAATACGCCCCGGTCATCGTTGCCGATGAACGGGGCGCTAAAAACGATATCCGTTTTTTCTCTGCGGCAAGATCCCTGCAAAGCAGGTCTTATGCAGCAGGCGGAACAAGGTATCTGCAAGCAGACCTTATGCTCCTGACACACGCGGGGTGTGCTTTCAAGGACCCTCGCGGGCGCTTTGGTATCTCAGACCCCGCTGCTGCGTCTGCCCGAAGGCAGCCGCCAGCCGGAGCGTGAAATCAGTTGGTTGAGCCGTTTGGGCGATAAGGGGCTGTACTTCAGCCGTATCGCCTGCACATCATGGGCCATACACACAGTTTCGCACTGCTGCGTTGCGCAGTAACCGCCAGTGCGGAGCAGCCGCTCCTCTCATTTGCGGGAGCTGGGTGCCGCCGTGGCTGCAGCCCGGTGGATGCAGGGGATCTGCTTACTTGTACAGGTCGACCAGACGGGTCAGGTGCTCGTAGCGGTCGTTTGCAACCTGCTGGTTGCGTGCGAACAGCTCCTTAGCACGGTCGGGGAATGCACGGGTCAGGCGGCTGTAACGGGTCTCGTTTGCCAGCAGTGCCTGATACTTCTCGGCATCCACAGCCTTGGAGGTCAGGGTGAAGGGGTTCTTGCCCTGAGCCTTGTTGGCCGGGTTGAAGGTGAACAGGTTCCAGTAACCAGCCTCAACTGCCTTCTTCATCTCGTTCTGGCAGTTGGTCATGCCGCCCTTAACACCGTGCAGCT
>ERZ773277.1311-NODE-1311-length-20384-cov-3.933002_pt1 | contig 20384 bp, 10 predicted proteins | sample MGYA00511957_ERZ773277 | MGnify/ENA primary metagenome ERZ773277 (study PRJEB29015, sample SAMEA2737800) | human gut metagenome | biome: human gut; feature: human-associated habitat; material: faeces | place: China | collected 2012 ... | reverse complement strand
CAATACGGTGGAGTTCGGCTCGAACGCCTTCGGCATCAAGTCGGCGGCCCACACCTTCTTCAACAAGGAGCCGGACGAACTCAACGTGCAGGAGGCGGCCGTGCTGGTGGGGGTGGTGAACGCCCCGACGCGCTATTCGCCCATCCTGAATCCCAAGAACGCCCTCGTGCGCCGCAACCTCGTGCTTTCACGCATGGAGGAGGCCGGGGCGCTGACCCGCAGGCAGCGCGATTCGCTGGCGGCGCTGCCGATCGTGACCAACTACAAGCCCGTGTCGCACAACGAGGGTGCGGCGACCTATTTCCGCGAGATGCTGCGGCTGGTGATGAACGCCCGGCCTCCCAAGCGCAGCCAGTTCTACAACGAGTGGGACTATGACCAGGCGGTGAAGGAGTACAACGAGAATCCGCTCTATGGCTGGTGTCACAAGAACCGCAAGGCCGACGGCACGTCCTACAATATCTACCGCGACGGGTTGAAAATCTACACCACGATCAACTCCGTGATGCAGACCTATGCCGAGCAGGCCGTGCAGCGGCAGATGGAGAAGGAGATTCAGCCCAAGATGGACGCGCAGTTCCGGGCGACGAAGACGCTTTTCGTCGATGCCGACAAGGAGGAGCGCGACCGGATCATGCGCCATGCCGTCCGTTATTCGGACCGTTACCGCGAGATGAAGCACGCCGGGGCGGGCGAGAAGGAGATCAACGCCGCTTTCGACAAACCCTGCAACATGCGGGTGTTCACCTACAAGGGCGAGCGCGACACGCTGATGACGCCGCGCGACTCGATCCTCCACCACAAGCGTATCATGCGTGCCGCGATGGTGTCGATCGATCCTGCCACGGGCTTCGTAAAAGCCTATGTCGGAGGGCCTAATTTCCGTTACTTCAAGTACGACATGGCCAAGCAGGGCAAACGCCAGATCGGCTCGACGATCAAGCCCTTCGTTTACACCTTCGCCATCGACCATCTGGGCCTGACGCCCTGCACGATGGTTCCCAACCTGCCGACGACCATTGAGACGGCCAACGGTACGGCCTGGTCGCCCAAGGAGGCCGGCAATGTCGAGTACGACGGGGTGCTGCACCCCCTCAAGTGGGGACTTGCGCGCAGCCGCAACAACTACTCGGCGTGGATTATGAAGCAGGCCAAGCAGCCGGCTGCCGTGGCCGATTTCATTCACAACATGGGCATCCGCAGCTACATAGACCCCGTTCCGGCGCTGGCTCTCGGCTCTTCGGAATCGAACGTTTACGAGTTGGTGAGCGCCTTTTCGACCTTTGCCAATCAGGGCGTGCACACCGATCCGATCTTCGTGACGCGCATCGAGGACCGTCAGGGCAACCTGATCGCCAGTTTCATTCCCCAGTCGCAGGACGCCGTCAGCGAACGCACGGCCTACACGATGCTCACGATGCTTCAGGACGTGGTCAACTCGGGGACGGCGGGCCGTCTGCGGTGGCAGTTCGGGCTGACCGACATGGAGATCGGCGGTAAGACCGGAACTTCGAACAAGAACCGCGACGCGTGGTTCATGTGCGTGACCCCGAAGCTGGTGACCGGCGCCTGGGTCGGCGGCGAGGACCAGTCGGTGCACTTCATCCGCGGCGGCGAGGGCAGCGTGATGGCGCTGCCGATCGTGGGCGAATATATGAAAAAGATCTACGACGACGGTCGTTTCGGCATCAGCCGTACGGACCAGTTCGTGCGTCCGGCGATGATGCCCCGTTACGACTGCGAGGACGAAGTCGACTCCGAGGGGCGGAACAACCCCGAGGACGACAATTTCTTCGACTGACACGGACCGGGTTTTCTGTATCCGATAAAAGTCCGGGCCGCCATCAATGGGCGGCCCGGACTTATTTGAGGATCGAACCGGTTTCGCTTATTCGGCCGGGGTGCCGGTGGTGAGGTCGTTCCCGTCGGCGTCTATCAGCTGAACCCACGTGAAGGGACCCACCGGGAAGTCTTTGGCCGTATAGCCCGGACGGACAGCCGGCGAGGTGTAGTAGGATGCCTGGTTTTCCGTCCATCTGAAGAATTCTATGCCGACGTAATCGGTGCCGGTATTGTAGCCGGAACCGTACATCGTTGCCTGGCCTGCCTGCGCCTCGTCGTAAATGCCGACGAGTTTGGGCGAGGTCTGGGTCGTCGTAAATGACGAGTAGGCTCCGGTCGAGTGGGTTATACGGGAGTAGCGAGTCCGGATCGGGTAGACTCCGTCGTAGCCGTAAATCGCATTGTCGGTTTTCGTGTAGAGAATGCCGGTCGACTTCGGAATCGGGATAGCCGGAGTGGAGGCGCCATTATAGGATGCCTGGTAATATGCCCGCAGGTCGTACCTGTTTCCGTAGATCGTGATGCCCCAGCCCCGGATCATGTAGGACGAGTTGACGGTGCCCGGTTTTACGATAACCTCGAATGTTACGGGAGCTTCGTTTACCTGCGAGGTGGTGCTCGTAACTCTCCATTTGCCCAGCCATCTCTTGTAGAGAGGATCGGTATTGTCCGGCAAGAGCGAGGCGTCGATCGAAACCGGAAGCGACGTGATGGGCGTGGTGGAGACGATGAATCCGTTGGAGACGGCGCATCCGAATACGACGGCTACGTACTCGTCGTAGAAACTCGGATAGTTGAGCGTATAGGTGTCCGCACCTTTGTGGAGCAGGCTGGCTGCGATCGCTTCGGGATCGTCGCCTGCGCCGATGTTGCCGTTGAGCGTGCCGACCAGGCTTTGCAGGAGCTTTTTCTCGCGCTGGGCCTCGAATTCGGACTTCAGCATCAGTCCCATGTAGTAGTACTCCGTATCCGTTGATGGAACTGTATTCACCGTAACGCTGTTGTAGGTCTTCGTGGCATCGGGAACGGTCACTTCGAACGTGATGTCCGACCGGACCGGCTCGGGCGTCATAATCTTGAAATCGGCGCCGCTGGCTTCGGCGAAATAGTAGTCGTCGACAAAGGTGAAGTTCTGCGCGGTCACTCCGTCGATCTCGACCGGCATGTAGAAACTGATGCCGGCCTTGGTGTAGATGAACGGTGCGTACACGGTGGTTTCACTGTCGATCTTGACCGCAAAGCGACGGTTCGTGAGCGTTGCCGAATACGTCTTGTCTTTCACGACGAAGGAATAGGTGTTGAATGACATGTCTTCCGCATTGTTCCGGTAGGTCTCCAGGTCTTCAGACCAGTCGGTGTCCGCGGAAACGGGGGTCAGGATGTAGTAATTCCCCGTGATGATGCCGCGCAGGACGACCATTGCCGCGGATGTCTCCATCACCGTGAATTTGTAGTCGCCCTCCATGCCCTTGTAGGTCGATCCGATGTTGTCGGGATTTTTCGGGTGTACGAAGTAATTGATGAGCGAGTTTTTCGTATCGAAATTGAGCGTGACGCCCAGATCCTCGCCGAACGAATAGAGACTCGTCTCGGTGGTGGACGGGTTGCTTTCGATCTCGGAGGCAACGGTGACGCTGCCTTCGGAGAATTTGAAAAACAGGTTGTATCCGCCGAACTCCTGGGTCGGGGAGGGGAAATAGCGCACGTGCCATCCGTTTTCAGCGCTTTCGAGCACGGTCTTGGCCTCCTGCTTGGCGGCTTCGATGCGTTCGGAGGCGGACTTGTCGAAAAGATCCTCCTCGTCGAACAGGCATGAGGTGAGCAGGGCAGGAATGGCCAGAACCAGAAATAGTATGATTGCTGTTTTTTTCATATTCGGTGTCGCTTATTCGTTTGTACCGGAATTTTCGGGCGAGTCCGTATCTTCGTCATCCAGCGAGTCGAAGTCGAGGTTGGGCGCTTCTTCCGCACGGCGCAGTACGATTTCCCGCAGTTCGTTCAGGTCGATGTTCCAGGTGCTTTTCATGTAGTTGGAGACGATTTCGAATTTGGCTTCGATTTTCGGCCGTCCCGTGTCGCCGGCCGTCGTCAGCATCTCCTCCCACTCTTCTGCGCTCCGGTTGACGTAGAGGGCGATGAGTTCCACGAAATCCTCGCTGTCGGCTTTCGATGCATACGGGGAAATGAATCCTTTTTGCAGCGCCGATTCGGTGGTCTTGTAGATTTCGAAGCATTGGTCCTGTACGTAATCCGGGCCGGAAATCTCCGCGAAATCGGTGGGGTAAGGTTTCGTCTGATTGAGGATATGTCCGAATTCGTGGTGGATCGTCTTGAAATAGGCCGTCTTCGCATTGACGGTCTTGGGGTTCAGGTTGTCGAGGTTGTAGAGCGTGATCTTCGCCCCGGCTTCGGCCGTTCCCAGCACCATCGCTCCGTTGGTCTTGTAGGCATACGAGCCGACCAGGTAGAGGATTTTCGGGAAATAGGCCTTGATGAAATCCGTGCTGCCGGTTATCTCGTCGTAGGCTTCCAGGCACATGTGGCGCACCAGTTTGGCCATGGCGACCGACTGCTTGTAGCTGGCGGGTGTGAGGTAGTAGCCCATGCTCGACTCGATGTCCTCGAACCGGTATTTGAGCTGGATGTTGTAGGTTTCGACGTAGTTGCGCTTGAGCCAGCGGTCGAGGTCGTTCTGTTCGGTGGTCGTCGGCCGGACCACGCTGGTGGAATCCAGATCGTCGTTGTCCGAACAGGCTGTCAGCGCTGCGCAGAGCAGCGTGACGGAAAAGAGCAGATATATCAGATTCTTTTTCATACGCACTTTGGTTTGTTATTTTCTCGGGTTGGGGGTCAGGCCGGCGGCAATAACGTCGGCCGGGAGTTGCAGGGCGCGGCGCGGATCGGCCGTACCGTTCTCGTCGCTGATCTGATCGGTGATTTGCACGACGGTTTCGGCGTCTTCATCGAGCAGGTAGCGGTAGACCGTGATGCCGAAGCGACGGGTGTCGAACCACCGCATGCCTTCGTGGAGGAACTGGTAGCGGCGCATGAAGATGAGCGCCTGAAGCATGCTCTCCTGCGGGCTGCCCTCTTCGAGCGTGTTGTAGGGGGCCGCATGGAGCTTTTTCTTGGGATTGAGCGTCTGCGGGCTGCTGACCGAGGTCTTTCCGACGTAGAGTTCGGAGTAGTCGGGGTAGGTTTCCGTAGCCCATTTGATGATCGAAGCCTCCGTCATGGATTTGAACCCTGCCGAGAAGAGGTTCGCGGCGTAGAGGTTTATATCCTCCAGAGCCTTGTCGAGCGCCGTCGGGTCTTCGTTCATCTTCATAATATAGGCTTCGGCGCGGTTGAGCAACGCCTCCTCGGAGGTGAAGAGAACGGAAATCGCTTTGTTGAATCCGGTTCCGGCGACCGGGTCGGTGTATTGGAACACGCGCCATGTCCGGGGAAGAACGTATTTGCCCGATGAGGCAAGCACTGCATGCGGCGCTTTGAAAGTCACGCTGCTGCCCCACGGACCGCCTTTTTTCGGCTGAACGGTTTCATAGATTCCTTGCAGTTTGCCGTGCGAATAGCGGCCGGCGGTGGAGTACCAGTCGAAAAGCAGTCCGCTGTTCGATGTCGCGGCCTGGAGGAGGAAGTTGGCCGTGCTGGCCGAATTGACATATTCCTGATGCCTGCTGGTGCCGTTCGGCAGAGCGGCGATCGCACTGTAATCGCGCAGCAGCGACGACGGGTTGGAGGTCAGGGCCATCGTCGCGTATTTGATGGCATTGTCCCAGTCCTGCATGAACAGGTAGTAGCGCGAGGCGAAGCAGCAGGCGGCCTTGTAGTTGAAGTGGTATTTCGGAACCGAATAGGCCGTGTCGTCGATCAGGGGGATGCCCGCTTCGATGTCTTTGCCGATCATCTCGTAGACCTCCTGGAGCGTTCCGCGTTCGTACCTGGGGTTGAGGTCGGTTTCGGCGTGGTCCATATAGGGTATGCCCAGGCAGTTCCCTGCTGTTGCCGGGTTGTAGGGCATGCAGAACATGTTTGCCAGTACGAAATGGGAATAAGCCCGGCAAATCAGCGCTTCGCCTTTGCTGGCCTTGAGCCTCGTGGTGGTAGGTCCTCCCAGCTCCTCGATGGCCGAAAGCGCCTGGTTGGCGTTGGCGATGTTGTTGTAGTTCGAACTCCAGATGTTCCGCGGGGCGTCGTTGTTGCTGGTAACCTCTTCGGCCCATTCGTAGACATCCTGATAGAACTGGTTGTAATTCTTTGTGATGCCGTAGTCGCAGACGTTGTCCGAGGAGAGTTCCGCAACGAGCTGGTAGCTGCCTGCCCCGCTGATGTAGGCCGAGACGAGTATGTTGGCGATCTTCTCTTCGGAATCCAGCGTCGTGCGCAGATCGGGATTCTGATCCAGAAAATCGCTGCACGACATGAATGCCGGAATGACGACCGCTATGCCCAGTAAATATATGATGCTTTTTTTCATAGGAATCTTTTTAAGATAAATCAGATTTTACAGTCCGATTCGGATTGTGAGCGTGAACTGCCGCGGCACGGGGGCTGCGACGCCGCCGGTGTTGTAGAACTCGGGGTCCTGGCCGTTGAGCTTCTTGTCGGCGTAGATCAGGAAGAGGTTCGTGGCTTGCAGTTTGAGCGAAAGCGAAGAGAACCGCAGTTTCGAAATGAGTCTCTTCGGGAAGTCGTACGAAAGCGAAATCTCCTTCATGCGGATGAAGTCGCCCTTGGCGATGCGTGCCGTCGAGTAGTTGTAGGCGCTGTACCCGTACGAAATCGAGGAGTTCAGCTGGCGCTGGCGCTTCGAGGCGATGGCCGGGATGTTCGTGACGGCTTCGTCGCCGGAGACCATCCAGCGGTTCTTGAATTCCCGCGGCATGGCGTCGAGGTCCGAGTAAATGCTGCTGAAGACCGGGTTGAGCCGCACGACGTTGCCGAACGAGTAGGTCATAAAGACGTTCAGACGCCATCCCTTGTACTGGAACGTATTGCCGAAACTGCCCAGGTCGGTCGGGTCGACCGGTCCGGAGTAGACCAGATTCGTTTTCAGGTTGTTCTCGTTGCTGTCCTGGAAATTGAAGGAGCTGGAGCTGAGTTTGCCTTCCGTGTTGACCACGACCGGCAGTCCGACTTCGTTCAATCCTGCGAACTGGAACGAGAAGAGCGAGCGGGCGGGATACCCCTCCATCGTGAATCCGGTTCCCGAAACCAGCGTCATTGCGCGCGTGGAGGTTTCGAGTTTGGTCACTTCGTTGTGGATGTGCGAGTAGATGAAGTTGGTGGTCCAGCTGAAGTTCTTGGTCTGGACGTTCTTGGTCGAAAGGCTGATTTCGACGCCGTTCGATTTCATCTCCGCGACGTTGCCGTATTTGGAGATCTCGCCGCCGATACCCTGGGTCGTGACCGTGCCGATCAGGTCGAAGTTGTTGCGTTTGTACCAGTCGAAGGCCAGGTTGATCCGGTTGTTGACGAACCCGACGTCGAGTCCGAGGTTCAGCTCGTGCTTCTTCTCGTAGGTGAGCTGCGCATTTTCGAGGCTCGAAACCTTGAGACCGGTTTCGGTATCGCCGCTGGTCGGACGCCACGGGGTCGAGGCTTTGATGACGGCCAGCGAGTTGGTGACGTAAGACGGGCCGCGGTCGGCGGTCAGCGAGTAGGAGGCTTTGAGCGACAGGTGCGACAGGGCGGGCTGTACGTGGCTGAAGAACTTCTCCTCGTGGACGTTCCATGCCCCGGAGATATTCCACGTCGGCAGCCAGCGGGCTTTGCGGCTCTTGCCCATCTTGTTGGTCCCTTCGTAGCGGTAGGTTCCGTTGATGGTGTAGCGTCCCTTGTAAGAATAGGTTCCGTTGAAGAAGAAGGCCACTTCGCGATAGAACGAGTCGCCGATCGTGTAGTACTTGCTGCCGCTCTCCATGCCCTGCTTGAAGGCCAGGTAATCGTAGTAAGGCTCCATACCCATATCGTACTGGAGTCCCCAGCCGCGGAACCAGGTGTTGTGCCGGTCGATCTTGTTCACCGACATACCGCCGTAGAGGTTGATGATATGCGTGTTGTTGAACGTTTTGTTGTAGGTCGCCGACGCGCGGAAGTCGTACGAAAGCATTTTGTTGTCCGTGCGTTCGTAGATACCGCCCTTGGGCAGCACGGTCACCGGAACGGCGTAGGGGTTGTCCGGATCGGTGTAAAGGAACGGGTTGTTGTCCCGGACGGTGGTCGGTTCGACGGTCCGGTAAGCGACGGACTGGTTTGAGGACTCGGTGATGTTATGCTCCTGGATCGAGGCCTGGTATTTTACCGCGCCCAGGGCGCTCAGGTCGAGGCCCTCGACGGGCGACCACTTCAGTTCGGCCTGGAATTTGGTCTCGACGACCGAAAGGTCGATGTAGTTGTTGTCCAGTTCGTGCAGAATGTTGAAGCTCGCGTAGTTTCGCGTGTAGAATTCGTCGGGGTCGAGCGTGCGCGACGTATTGAGCGCATAGGAATAGGGGTTGATGTCGAATTCGCGCTTCACTTCGCCCGTCACGTAGTTGGTTGCCGACGACAGGGTTCCCGGCGCCTTCTGCTTCCGGTAGGAGCCGTTGGAAATCAGGTTCAGCGACAGGTTTTTGAAGATGTTGTAGGTGGCGTTGATGTTGGCCGTGTAGCGTTCCACCTTGCTGGTCTTCGTCCAGCCCGGGTCGCTCATGGCGCTCAACGACGCATAGTAGGACGATTTGTCGGTTCCGGACGTGAGGCTCACCGAGTGGGTGTGCATGACGTTGTTGTTGAACAGCTCGCTGAACCAGTTCGTGTTGCGGAACTCCGCCGCGCGCAGGTAATTCCCGATGCTCGCGTCGTCGTTTTGCAATTGTCCGGCCGCAATCATCTGGTACATCTTTCCGAATACGCCGCTTTCCGAATCGGTGATGGTTTCGGCGAGGTTGAGCCAGCCTTTTTTCTGCATGTCCATGTACACCGACATCTGGTCCTGCGAGTTCATAATGTTGAAATCCCGGTAGGACGGAATCATGCGGTAGGTGAATTCGCCGGTGTAGTTGATGGTGCTCACGCCGGCGCGGCCGCGTTTGGTGGTGATGACGATGACGCCCGCCATGGCGCGCGCTCCGTAGATGGAGGTGGCGGAGCCGTCTTTCAGAATGTTGAAGCTTTCGATGTCTTCGGCATTGAGTCCGGCGATGGCCGATGCGATGAGCGTCGTGGCGTCGCCCGAGGAGAGGTCGTCGGCGTCGATGTCGACGATGTCCTCCATGATGACGCCGTCCACGACCCACAGCGGCTTCGAACTGCCGTAAATTGATGTGGCGCCGCGCACGCGGATTTTCGGGGCGGTTCCGAACGTACCAGATACGTTCTGGACGGATACGCCGGCCGACCGGCCTTCCAGGCCGCGGCTGATGTCGGCCATACCGGCCAGTTTCACGTCGTCGGCAACCAGCTGGTCTGCGGCTCCCGTGAACAGCCGCTTGTCCATCTTGGTCATACCCGTCACCACGACGGCCTCTACGGCCTGGGCGTCGGGTTCGAGTTTTACCCGGATGTCGGGTGCAATGTCAACATCCTGGGTTTTGTAGCCTACATAAGAGATTTGGAGTTTCCCCCCCCCTCCTTTCGGGACTCCTTGAAGTGCGAATTCTCCCTTGACATCGGTCGAAGTGCCGATTGTCGGGCGGTTCTTGACGACAACGGTCGCACCGATGACCGGTGCGTTGTTCTCATCGACGACGCGGCCTTTGACCGTCTGGGTCTGGGCCGAAGCTGCCGTCATACAGAAAACCGCCGATAGCGATAAGAGCAATTTTTTTATCATAGGCGAAAATTTAAATGGGTTTGGTACGAGGTTCGGGCCGGCTGCCTTTCCGATGGGCCGTCGGCTATCGGAAAAGGAACGGTGCGTTTGAATAAGCGTGCAGCGGGTATGGGTAGAGATGCTGCGGGAGGATGCGAACGTAAGTGAGAGGGCGATACGGCGGATCAGCCGAAGAGCGGGTCGTTCGGATGCCGTTGCTTCCGGTATTTCGACCGGCGGAACTGGAATACGGAAAACGATGCGGAGGCTGCCCGGAATGATTTCCCGGCTATCGTCCGATTTTGATGCGAATACCTCTGATGCCGAAACGAGTGCGTTTTCTTCATTGCATGCGGGTTTTATATATAGGTGTCGCAAATAAGCCTTTCGGGAAGCGGAAACTTTCGTCAGGGCTTTTACAAAAATATCAGAAAACGGCATTGTGCGAGTATATTTTCTTATAAAAGAAGTATGATTTCATATCATAGCGCCCAAGATCGCTCTTTGCCGCCCGCCGGAAAAGCCATCCGGCGTATCCGGGAAAAAGCCCTTGTACCAAGGGAATCGGCGTTGTCGCTAAATGAGATATTTTGTTTTGAAATCCGGTTTTTTTGTATATATTTACATAGATATTCCGGTCTGTTTTTATCTAATTCGCCCTGCTATGTATTTCAGATGCGTATTCCTTCTCCTCGCGGTCGCGGTCGTCCGGAGTGCATTCCCGCAGAATATCCGCCGCATTACCCACCGCGACGGGCTGTCGAACAGTTCGATTCTGTCGCTGGCGCAGGATGCGGACGGGTATATCTGGGCGGGCAGTTGCGACGGACTGAATCTGTGGGACGGCAATTCCGCCCGGCATTTCCGGCTCTCGGGCAACCTGATTCAGGAGATCGTAGCCACGGACGACGGTTACCTCTGGGTGCGGACCAACTACGGCGTCGACCGCTTCGACACGCGCGACCGGCGGATCGAAATGCTTGCCGGATTCCAGCGGGTCTATAAATTCGCGGCCCGCAGCCGGGACGAGGCGTTTTTCCTGCATGGCAACAAGTTGTACGGATATGTGGCGTCGCAGGGTGCGTTCGAGCCGGTCGATGTCCGCGGGGAGGAGCTTAACGGGGTGCTGCGCATGTGCCTCGACGGCGACGGCGTATTGTGGCTGGTGCGTTCGGAGGATATTCGTTGTGCGCAGGTGGCCTATGACGCCGGCGGCAGGGCTTCGGTGGGGGAGTGGGAGCGGATGCCGCTGCCGGACGGGGTGGTGTTCACCCGTTACGACGGCGACCGGACGATCTTTTTCACCGACCGGAACGGCATGTTGTTCCGCTTCGACACCGGGCAGCGGCGGGCTTTCCCGATTTTCGACCTGCGGGAGGAGCTCGGACGGCGCGGCACCCTTTCGTCGGTGATCAGCGACAAGGACGATTACGTGCTGGCCTTCGGGATGAGCGGCGTGCTGCGGCTCCGTTCGACCGATCCGATCGAGGGGCGTTACGAGTTGCAGGAGATCGACGTCAACTGCGGCGTTTTTGCGCTGCTGAAGGACTGTAACCAGGATATTGTCTGGATCGGAACCGACGGCAGCGGGTTGCTGCGGCAGGCGGTCGGGGAGGTCGCGATCCGTTCGGTCTCCTACGAAATGCTACCCTACCTGCTGACCAAACCGATCAAGGCGCTCCATGTCGACCCGGAGGGCGACCTCTGGATCGGGACCAAGAACGACGGCATCCTGCGCATCCGCGATTTCTACTCCCGGCGGACCTTTACGCGGGAGAATACCGACAGCTATACGGCCGCCGATTCGCCGCTGGGGAAAAATTCGGTCTATACGTTTGCCGGAAGCCGCCGCAATGTGCTGTGGATCGGCGGCGACGGCGGCGTGTGCTACTACTCGTACCGGCACAGGCGGATTTTCGAACTGCCGCGGAGCGGGGCGCTGCGGCGCATTCACGGGCTTTACGAGGACCGGGACGGGGTGCTGTGGGCTGCGAGCGTGGGCTACGGGGTCTGGCGCATCGAACTGTCCGGGAGCGCCGACGCGCCCGTCGCCGCGAATGTCGAACCGGTGGAGCTGGGACTCAAGGCGCGGAGCCGGAACTTCTTTTTCTCCGTTTGCGAGGAGTCCGATTCCACCCTCTGGTTCTGCAACCACGGTATCGGCGTCGTACACTATGACAGGCGCACCCGGGAGGGCCGGACCGTCGGGTTCGATACCCGCCGGGGGCTGGCCGTGAACGACGTGACGGCGGGCGTGTGCCGTTCGGACGGCTCGTCGTGGTTCGGGACCGGCTGCGGCCTGGTGCGTTACGATCCGGCGGGCGGCGGTGCGGAACCCGATTACAGCAACGACCAGCTGCGCTGCGGGGTGATCCACGGCCTGCTGGTCGATTCGCTCGACAACATCTGGGTCGGGACCAATGCCGGCATCGTGCGCTACGACCCGGCGACGAACCGTTCGGTGGTTTACGGCGCTTCGTACGGACTTGACGTGGTCGAGTTCAGCGACGGAGCCTATTTTTACGACCGGGAGCGGGGAAAACTGCTTTTCGGAGGGATCAACGGCTTCGTGGTCATCTCCGACAGCGGGGATTCCGAAGCGGCCTCCTACATGCCGCCCATCCGGTTCCGCGAGGTGAGGGCCAACGGCGAGTCGTACGATGTCGGGACGCTGATGCGCCGGGGGCGGATGGTGCTGCGGCATCATCAGAATGCTTTCAGTCTTTCGATCGCGGCGCTGGATTACGTCAACGGCAGCAATTATTCCTATTTTTACAATATCGAGGGACTGGACGGCGACTGGCATGACAATTACCACAGCAACACGCTGGCCTTCGCTGCGTTTCCCACGGGCCGCTATACGCTCGGGGTGCGCTACCGGAACAATACGACCGGGGAGTGGAGTCCCGTCAGCCGCCTGCCGATCCGCGTGCTGGCTCCGCCCTACGCCTCGACCTGGGCCTGGATCGGGTATCTCGCCACAACGCTGGGCGTCGTTATCGGCGTGTCGGGATACCTGATCCGCCGCCGCCGGCTCCGGGCGCGGCTCCGGCAGTCGCTCTACGAACAGCGGCAGCGGGAACTGGTCTATGAGTCGTGCATCTGGTCGTTCTCCAACCTGACCAACGAACTCTCGATCCCCGTGACGCTGATAAACGGTCCCTGCCAGCAGATCATGGGCTGCAAGTCGGCCGACGCATTCGTCCGCCGGCAGGCGGAACTGATCCGGCACAACGCGCAGAAGATCAACGATCTGATCTATATGCTCAACGAATTCCAGTCGACCGATCCCGTCGACGGTTCGGACGATATCGAGATGTTGGACGTTTCGCGCACGGCCGGCGGCATCGCGCAGACATTCGCCGATTATGCCGGGGAGAACCGTATCGCCTACCGGACGGCCGTAGGCAGCGGCGTGCTGTTCCCTTCGGTACGCAATATCCTGATGATGATCTTCAATATCCTGCTGTCCAATGCGTTCCGCCGAACGGAGCCGGACGGCGAGGTGAGCGTTTCGGTCGGGACCTGCTCCGTGCCGCGTCCGGACGGGGCGGCTTCCGGCGCCGGGGAGGAGACTTCCGGCGCAGCGGAACGGCTTCGGATCGAGGTCTCGAACCGGGGCGTGGAACTCGACGCCGGGCAGATCGAACTGATTTTCGACCGCTACAAACTGTTCAACCACCTGGGGGCGTTGAGCCGCCAGGGCGTGTCGCTGAAGGAAGACCTGGAGCTGACGATCTGCTACAACCTCGTGACCAAGCTCCAGGGCGAATTCCGGGTGGAGAGCCGCGACGGGCTGACGACCTTTACGCTGTCGCTGCCGCGGCTCGAGATCACTCGTGCGACCCGGTCCGCCGCACAGCCCGACATCGCTCCCGGACAGCGGTTCAGCCAGCCCGTGCCGGTTCCCGAAGCCTCCGTGATGACGTTCGGCGACATGCTCCCGACGATGCTCGTCATCAACGAGGACCGGGATATGGCCGACTTCATCGCCGGTCTGTTCAGCGGCGGCTACAACGTGCGGATCGTCTCCGACCTGAAATGCCCGCAGGAGAAACTGGCCGAAGCGCAGCCGCAGATCATCATCTGCGGGACGGTGTCGCTCAATGCGGCGATGATCGGCCTGATCCGCAGCATCCGGGAAACCAAGCAGCTGATGCAGGTCCCGATTATCCTGTTGACGGCGGTTTCCCGTACGGACGTGAAGGTCGAGGGGCTGGAACTGGGCGTGGACATCTGCCTGAAGATCCCCTTCGACATTACCCATTTGCAGAGTGTCGTCGACCAGCTGCTGCGCCGTTACGAATCGCTGAAAAGCTACGGACGCTCGGTTTACAGCGCCTTCGACCTCACGCAGGGGCGGTTGCTGCACAAGGACGACAAGGCGTTTCTGGAGCGGATGCTCGACATCATCAACCGGAACATTCTCGATCCGGGATTCTCGACGCAGTTCATCGCCCGAGAACTCGGCATGAGCCTCTGCAATTTCTACCGGCGGCTGGGGACGATCACCGGCCAGACCCCGGCGGGAATCATCCGGGAGTACCGGCTGAACCTGGCCGAGCAGTTGCTGGTGACCACGCGGCTCTCGATCGACGAGATTATCTACAAGTCGGGGTTCGCCAACCGCAGTACCTTTTTCCGGGGATTCATCGCCCGGTTCGGGGCGACGCCGAAGGTCTATCGCGAGCGGAAGATCGAGGAGGCGCTGCGGGAAAAGGACGCCCGGGCGGAGGAATCGGACCGGGCGTGAGCGAAGCCCTCGGCGGCGCGGGTGCCGGGAGGGTGCGGTGCGGATGTGGCATGGGTGGTGCGGCACGGGTGCCGGGTGCGGGCGAAAGCGGGCGGCAGCCGTTGCGGGAGGGGGCGTTTCTGCGGATGTTTCCGGGCGGCAGTCGTTGCCGGGACCGTTTCTGCGGATGTTTTCGGGCGGTTGCTGCGGCGGCGGTGCGGGCGGAACGGTTCGTACGCAGTCGTTTTCCGGTGTCCGGATCGTGTGCCTGCGTTCCGGATTTTACCGATTTCCAGGCCGGAAGGAGGATTTTTCCCGGAAAATCGTTATTTTTGCCTCCGGAGCTTCCGTGTACGGTTCGTCCGAGCGGAAACGATGATCACTTTATAACTTTATCGAGATGAAAATTGCTATTGTGGGCGTCAGCGGCGCTGTGGGCCAGGAGTTTTTGCGGATTTTGGAGGAGCGCCGGCTCCCGATCGACGAACTGGTGCTGTTCGGTTCGCAGCGCAGCGCGGGCCGTACCTATAAATTCCGCGGGGAGGAGCTTACCGTCAAACTGCTGCAACACAACGACGATTTCAAGGAAATCAACTTCGCTCTGACGTCGGCCGGAGCGGGTACGTCGAAGGAGTTCGCCGAGACGATCACCCGGCACGGGACCGTTATGATTGATAATTCGAGCGCTTTCCGCATGGATGCCGACGTGCCCCTCGTCGTGCCGGAGGTCAACCCCGGGGATGCGAAGAACGCACCCCGCCGCATCATCGCCAATCCCAACTGCACGACGATCCAGATGGTTGTGGCGCTGAAGGCGATCGAGGACGTGTCGCATATCCGCCGCGTGCACGTGTCGACGTACCAGTCGGCCAGCGGCGCTGGGGCGGCCGCCATGGCGGAACTGGAGACGCAGTATGCTGAACTGGGCGCGGGCAAGGAACCGACGGTGGCGAAATTCGCCTTTCAGCTGGCCTACAACGTGATTCCGCATATCGACGTCTTTACCGACAACGACTATACGAAGGAGGAGATGAAGATGTTCCACGAGACGCGCAAGATCATGCATTCGGACATCGCCGTGTCGGCGACCTGCGTGCGCGTCCCGGTGATGCGCGCCCATTCGGAGAGCGTGTGGCTCGAAACCGAGCGTCCCGTCTCCGTGTCCGAAGCCCGCGAAGCCTTCTCGAAGGCCGAAGGCGTGGTGCTGATGGACGATCCCGCCGGCAAGGTCTACCCCATGCCGCTCTTCATAGCCGGCAAGGACCCCGTGTACGTGGGGCGCATCCGCAAGGACCTGACGTGCGACAACGGCCTGGCGTTCTGGTGCGTGAGCGACCAGATCAAGAAGGGTGCGGCGCTCAATGCCGTGCAGATCCTCGAAACGCTGATTTAGCTTTCGGCCGGCGGCTGTCCGGGAGTTGCTTCGGGCGGAAAGCCGACTGAAGAACTGACGGCCTGCGCTGCCGATGACCGCATTGATTGCGGTTTGCGCGTAGAGCGGCGGTTTTGTCGCAAGAACAGGCCCGGGACGAAATCCCGGGCCTGCTCTGTATCGGGAAATCCGGATAAAGCAGGTCGCTTACCCGATTAAGCGGGGGTGGACATGTGCGCGAAACAGAGGATAATTGCGACCTTTCGGAACAAATCCCATACTGTTATGATCACTTCCGTAAAGGTAAAATTCCGCGCATCGCGCGTATCCGGCAAGGCCGGAACCATCTACTATCAGTTGACCCATCTCCGCCGGACCCGCTGCATTACGACCGGCATCCGTTTGATGCCCGGCGAGTGGGACGCTTCGGCGCAGCGGGCCGTCTCTCCGGAGCCGGGCCGCGTTCCGGTCTGGCAGTGCCGCATAGAGTGCGACGTGGACCGGCTGCACCGGATCATCCGCGACCTGGGCCGCGAGGGGCGGCCCTATACGGTCGACGAGGTTGCCGACCGCTTCTGCGCACAGTCCTGCGGCGTGGGCGTGACGGCGTTCATGCGCGAGCAGATCGCGCAGCTGACAGCCGACAACCGGCTGGGCACGGCCCGCAACTACACGCGCACGCTCCGCAGTTTTTCGGGCTTTCTCGGCGGCGGCGAACTGCCTTTCGCCGCGTTCACCGAGCGGCTGGTCGAGGAGTACAACGCTTATCTGCTGCGCCGCGGGGTCGTCCGGAACACCGTGTCGTTCTACATGCGCATCCTGCGCTCGGTTTACAACAAGGCGGTCCGCAGGCGGCTGGCCGAGCCGGCGTCGCCGTTCGGCGGGGTCTATACGGGCGTCGACCGCACGCGCAAACGGGCCATCGACGAGCGGCTCATCGCCCGTCTGAAGAGCCTCGACCTGCCGGTTTCGGGTGCGTTGCCGCTGGCCCGCGACCTGTTCGTTTTCAGCTACTGCATGCGTGGCATGGCGTTCGTCGACATGGCTTTTCTCCGGAAAAAGGACATGAGGGACGGGGCGATCCACTACGTGCGCCGCAAGACGGGGCAGCGGATGACCGTGCATCTGGAGCCGTGCATGCGCGAGATCATCGGCCGGTACGCTCCGCGCACGCGCGATACGCCCTATCTTTTCCCGGTGCTGACGGCCGAGGACCCGGCCCGGGCCTATGCGCAGTATCAGGTCGCGCTGAACTACTACAACCGTCTGCTGAAAAAGCTCGCGTCGCTGCTGGGGCTGGACTCCGGGCTTTCGTCCTACACCTCGCGTCACAGCTGGGCGACGGCGGCCCGCAACCACAATGTGCCGCTGCCGGTGATCAGCGCCGGAATGGGGCACACCTCCGAGCGCACGACGCAGATTTACCTCTCGGCGCTGGAAACCTCGGTCATCGACTCCGCCAACCGGAAAATCCTCGCTTCGCTGAACCGCTGCGTCTCCTGCTGACGTGTCCGGAGATGCGGGTCTGAAAAAATCCGGCCGCGGAGGTCTGTCCCCGCGGCCGGATCGGTCGGTTGGAACATGCGTTTACTTCACCTCCCAGTCGTCGGTGCGGAACGAGGAGGCGGGGATGCCGGAGGTGTTGAAAAGGGTGGCTTCGGGAACGTTGCGGAAGGCGTAGCGCACGGCGACCGGTTTCGGAACGGCGTCGCACGCGACGATCAGGCGGCTTTTGCCCTTCTCGATCCGGGCTGTGGCCGGGTGGAAGACGCGGTCGGCGCCCGCCATTTCGAAGCCCGTGAGCGTGCGGCCGTAGGGCGCCAGGCCGTCGGGACCTGTCGCGAAGGTCAGGTAGGCCTTGCCGTCGGCGACCTCCATCTTTTCGCAGACGGGCGTATCGGCGTCGATGCCTTTCATGCCGTAGGTTTTCGACAGCGCCAGCCAGGCCAGACGTGTTCCGACCTCTTCTTTTTTGGCCGGATGGATGCAGCCCTCGTCGCCGATGTCGAGTGTTACGGCCATGCCGCTCGATGGAATATCCTTCAGATTATGCAGCTGGGCTTCGCGCAGCAAGGCTCCGCTGATGGCGTCGGGTCCGTCATAGCGGTAGGGTGCGATCTGCACGTAGTAGAACGGCAGCCCGCCCTGCGCCCAGCGCTCGCGGAGCATCTTTACGAAGGCCGGCATCAGCGCCCGGTACTGGGTGGGATTCGGCCTGTTCGACTCGCCCTGATACCAGAGGAATCCCTTCACGGTGTAGGGTACGAGCGGTGCGATCATGCCGTTGTAAAGTCCGCAGGGTTTGTACTGGGGGCGGTCGATTTGGTCCGGGTTGTCAAGGAACGAGAGGTCGAACTCCTTGAATCCGGACATCGTTTCGCGGTCCATCCACGCCTCGACCGGGGTGCCGCCCCAGCAGGTGACGATGACGCCCACGGGGACGTCCAGCACGCTCTGCAAGTAGCGGGCGAAGTAGTAGGCCGTGGCGCTGGTTCCGGCGACCGCTTCGGAGGTGTGCTTCAGCCATTGTGCCGCGCACTCCTCCTGCGGCGTGCGTGCCGTGCTGCGTTTGACGGTGCAGAGGCGGATCGGCGTCGCGGCCCTGGCCCGGATGATCGCCTCCGCCGAACCTTCGACGGGCTGGTTGGGGAATCCGTGTACCGGCATCTCCATGTTCGATTGTCCGGAGCAGAGCCACACCTCGCCGATCAGCACGTCGCGGAGCGTCAGCCGCTCGCCGTCGCTCAATTCGATCGTGTAGGGACCTCCGGCCTCCGGGGTGGGCACGGCGGCCCGCCAGCGGCCGTCTTTGCCGACGTTGGCCGTAATGCCTTGCGTGCTCCACGAGGGGCGGATCGTGACCTTCTTGCCGGGCGCGGCCTTGCCCCAGAACTGCGCTTCGGACTGCTGCTGGAGCACCATGTTGTCGCCGAAAATGCCGGGCAGGACGACTTTCGCCTGCATCGTGAGGGCCGTGCCGAGCGCGGCCAGTGTGAGAAGGATTCGTTTCATCGTTAACGGATTTTATCGAGTTCGACGGTGAAGTGGCGCAGGATCGGCGCCTCGAAGGTGATGCGGTAACCCGTGGTGATCTCCGCGCGGCGCTCGAAGATGTTGCGGCATGCGGCGGCGATCACCCGGATGTGGTTGTCGGTGTAGACGCGGCGCGGGATGGCCAGGCGCAGCAGTTCGAGCGCGGGGTAGCGGTTCTCGTGCGTCTCGGGGTCGCGGTCGGCGAGGATCGAGCCGATCTCCACGCCGCGGATGCCCGCTTCGAGGTAGAGTTCCACGGCCAGCGTCTGGGCGATGAACTGCTCCTTCGGGAGGTTCGGAAGCACCTTCTTCGCATCCACGAAGATCGCGTGCCCGCCTGCCGGACGCTGGTAGGGGACGCCGTACTGGTCCAGCAGGTCGCCCAGCAGCCGCACCTGCCGGATGCGGGCGTCGAGCTGTCCGAATTCCGTGTTCTCGTCCAGTCCCACGGCCAGCGCGTCCATGTCGCGGCCCGACATGCCGCCGTAGGTGACGTAGCCTTCGAACATGATGCTGAACGACATCGCCTTTTTGTAGAGTTCCTCGGAGCGCATCGCCACGAAGCCGCCCATGTTCACCACGCCGTCCTTCTTGGCCGAGATGGTCATAATGTCGGCCCAGTCGTACATTTCGCGGACGATCTCCTTGATCGTCTTCGAGGCGTAGCCCTCCTCGCGGGTTTTGATGAAGTAGGCGTTCTCGGCGAAGCGCGCCGAGTCCATCAGCAGGGGCACGCCGTAGCGGCGGCACAGTTCGGCCGTTTCGCGGATGTTGCGCATCGACACGGGTTGGCCTCCGGCCGTGTTGTTGGTGACGGTGAGCACCACGCACGGAATCTTTTCGCGCGGGTTTTCGGCGAGGACCTTTTTGAGTTTCGCAAGGTCCATCTCGCCTTTGAACGGCAGTTCGAGCTGCGTGTCGGCCGCGGCGTCGATCGTGCAGTCCACGGCGTGGCAGCGGCGGAATTCGATGTGCCCCTTCGTGGTGTCGAAGTGCGAGTTGCCCGGCACGATGTCGCCCTCCTTGAGCAGCGCCGAGAAGATCACGTTCTCCGCGGCGCGCCCCTGGTGCGTGGGCAGGAACCACGGCATGCCGAACAGCTCCGCGACCGTCGTTTTGAGCCGGAAATAGGACGAGGCCCCGGCGTAGCTTTCGTCGCCGGTCATCATCGCCGCCCACTGGCGGTCGGACATCGACCCCGTGCCCGAATCGGTCAGCAGGTCGATCGTCACCTGGTCCGAGCGCAGTTTGAAAAGGTTGTAGCGGGCTTCGCGAATCCACGCTTCGCGCTCTTCGCGCGTGGAAGTGCGGATGGCCTCGGTCATCTTGATCTTGTAGGGTTCGGCATAAGGAAGTGTCATCATATAGTTGGTTTTAGGTTGCAATTCGTCGGTATTCCGATCAAAATTACGAAAAATTTTCCGAAACCGGAACTCGGGTACGTTATTTGTTCGGGGTCCTGCTGAATTTAACCTTCCGAATGCGATGCAAAAATACCGCTGCACCTACTGCGAATACATCTATGATCCCGTGTCGGGCGATCCGGAACACAACGTTATAATCGGCATTTCGAAAATTCCACTTTGAAATAATCGGATTTCAACCTC
>ERZ773277.1280-NODE-1280-length-20928-cov-9.890960_pt1 | contig 20928 bp, 20 predicted proteins | sample MGYA00511957_ERZ773277 | MGnify/ENA primary metagenome ERZ773277 (study PRJEB29015, sample SAMEA2737800) | human gut metagenome | biome: human gut; feature: human-associated habitat; material: faeces | place: China | collected 2012 ... | reverse complement strand
CTCCATCAGTTCCGATATGGAGAACGGTTTGAGCAGGCATCCGGCGAATCCACGTTCTATAAGCTCCTTCTTGCTGCAACTGCTCGAAGCGGTTGTCACGACCACCGGAATGGTTCTTGAATTTCCCACGTTGGAAGCACGTAACAATTCCAATAACTCAAAGCCGTTTATATCCGGCATGTTCAGATCCGTAAGCAACAGACTGTATTCCTTTTTCCTTACCATTTCCATAAGTTCTGCCGCATCGTTGCAAGTGTCGCAGTGTATCCCTTCCTGTGCATACATTTCTTTCAGCATCAGAAGCAAAACTTCGTCATTATCGATGGCAATTACCTCATGGAATGTACTGTTATGGTGAACTTGTGTTTTATTTATCTGTTCCGGCAGTTCCTCGGCTGTCTGCATGGGGATTTCCACCGTGAAACGGCTACCTTTGCCTTTATCGCTCTCCAGCCGTATTGTGCCGCCGAGCATTGTCACAATACGCTGAACAATGGAAAGACCTAATCCGAAGCCATCCTTTGCGGCAGCGTTTGACAGACGTTCAAACGCCCCGAATACCCGTTGCTGTTCCTCTTCGGTCATACCTGTACCCGTATCTTCGACGATAAGTTTCAGCAGACCGTTATCATAATCTGCCCGCAAAGAAACACTGCCGTTCTCCGTGAACTTGATAGCGTTGGACAGCAGGTTGTTCCCGATTTGCAAGATGCGTTCCTTATCTGTACATACAAAGGCATCCTTGTGGCAATGTATTGTCAGAGTCAGTCCTTTGTTTATGGCGATTGGCATAAACTCCGTTTCGAGCGTATGTGTGATTGCGGAAATCCTACATGCGGAGAAATTAGGCTGTTCCTTGCCGTTGTCCAGCCGGAAAAAATTCAGCAGGGTGTTCAGCATTTCACGCATGCGGTCAGAAGATTCCTGAATGTTTCGGATATACGTCCCGGTTTTATCCGTATTGCAGTCTTTCCGCATCAGTCCGGCATAACCCGTTATTGCCGTCAGTGGTGTACGTAATTCATGGGTAATGGTATGAACGGCTTTTTTACGAGAGGCAATCAGTACCTCGTTTTGTTTGATAGACTGTTTCTGCTGTTCTATTAAATCCGCAGTTTCTCGTTTGTACCGTTTGATACGGGTGATATTTCGGTGGATGATTATGTAAGAGATTACCAATAACAACACAACGAATCCTGTCAAGCTACCTATCTGAATAAACGATTTTTCACGCATGGTGGCTATCTCGTCCTCTCTCTTTTGAAGGTCAGCTTGTATTTTTCCATCTATTTGGCGAATCAAACTTTGTAACTGACGGTTAAGTTCGGCATTTCGTGCGGCAAGACTATCGGCGTGTTCCGATAAACGGCGGCTTTGCGCTTGTTGTTCGGCTATCATATTCCGGTTAAGAGAATGGAGCATCGTGGTAGTCACGGTGGGCTTTGCTTCCTCCTTTTTACCGAAGATACCCAAGAAGCCCTTTCGCTTCGGCTTCTTGGGTTGTTCTTGCGTACTTTTATATGCGATTTCAGGCACTTGACGGGCTATCCTTTCTTTGATGCTTTTCTGTTCATCAAGCATCTGTACAATTCGTCGCATTTGTTTTTCTTTATCCTCTAAAAGATAGCGTACACTGTCAATGCGTTCAGACGGGTAGATAGACGTGAAATAATAAAGCATACTATCCAAAGCCATACGCTGCAAATGATAATTTGCAATATCTTTATCTTCCCATTCCAATATTGTTTCTCCTAACAGAGAAAATCCTGTTAAGCGAAAGTTTAATTCATTAACATATCGGCGCAACTCATCAGTGGTTCGGTTCTCCTTCTCTAATACTTCAAGCTTTTTCCATTCATACTGATAGCAATATATAATCATTCCTATTAGTATGAATATTAGAATATAGCCACATGATATAAACTTGCGGATTGAAATCATAAATTTAACGAGGTTTGAAGGAGATAAAATCAACAATGTTCTGAAGGACTTCAGGGGAGATTGTTTCCTCGATTGTACCGTATTCCTGTATCGCTCCTGTTTGAGCGTACTGGAAAAGGTGATTAAGTCCGGGATAAAGTTTCACGATCGCTTTCGGGGCGAGTCGTTGCATTTGAGGCATATTCAGTTCCGGGCGAACTTGTATATCCTTTTCTCCGTATAATACGAATACCGGGCAATCCGTATCTGCAATGCTTTCCGTCGGTGAAAAACTGATATAGTAATTTAGCCAACGGTTAGTGTCAGAGGCGATCTTTGTCAGATTGGATTTTAATGATGTGTGAACTGGTGTATTCTCCCAATTTGCACATATAACCTCAATATTGCCAACAGCCACACTATCCCCCTTGGTTATTTTAAGCTCATACATCTTATGCAATGCTTCAACATAATCCGATACAATATTCGCCGGCATGTTGCCCTGTTCCAGCATTGTGGCACTCTGGTCTATCAAAACCGAGTCACCTCGGACCGCCTGTGCGCCAATGGCAATAATGAAATTCGGATTTGAGAATAACCCCGGATTGTTATCAGCTCCCAACATGAACGCTACTGCCGCACCCTCACTATGCCCCAGTATTCCCACATTCTTGAATTTCATTTCTTTGCGCAGGTATTCCATTGCCGTTTTCGCATCTCGTGCAAAATCTTCAGTGGTGGCATTTTTACCGTCGCCTGTTGATTCTCCATATCCTCTGTCATCATATCGTAAGGTTGCAATGCCGTTTCGGGCAAGGTAATCTGCAATTACAGCAAACGGCTTATGTCCGTATATTTCTTCATCGCGGTTTTGCAGTCCGCTACCGGTAATCATTACGACAACCGGAGTTGTCTCATTAAAACTCTTAGGCAAGGAAAGTGATCCTGCGAGAGTAACACCATCTGATAAGTTGTTGAAACGAACCTCTTTCGTAATGTATGGATATGGTGGTTTAGGTGTTTGAGGTCGCTTTAATTTCTCAATGCCCGGAGATAATTCAAGGTCGGTACTCATTGTTCCTTGTGTGCATTTTCCAATGAGTTTACCATCTTGTTTGCGTCCGGCAAATGTCAATCCTATGCGTCTAACTGTCACATTTACAGAATCAGCCGAAATGAAATTCACTTCTCCGGCTATTCCGTATGCACCTTGATCCGGAGAATCAAGCGTAACTGACGGTTTACTATCTTCGCTTGTCTTGAAATTGAAAACAATCTTTAACTCCACTTGCGGAGTTATTTTCAACGTACCATGCCATGTCCCCGAAATATTATCATCGGAAGCCATGATGTTTAGAATGGAATAGATGGCTAAAATAGCTACGATTATCATTCTTTTCATTGTATTGGCCTGTTATTTTGTTAGTTCCATAAGTATATGACCATTATCATCTTTCAACACCAAGATGGAATCGTCCGTGATTTCGTATGATTTGATACTGGGCAGAATAAATACTATGCTCCGTTCTATCATCATGTTATCGCAAGCCAGTTCGGTAAAGGATATACTGGAGAATTTCAAGGAGTTTTTGCTTTTTTCAAAACTGCCGGAAATTGTATTGCAGTCGGTGGTACAGGAGAATACTCCGGTGTTATCCAACTGCAATATATACTCTGATTCCTCGTTTACTTGTGTCAGTCCGTATGACGAAGTGGCGATACAGTTGTATTTTTGAAGTCGCCATTTCCTGTACAGGGCATTATCTGATGGGGCATCGCACGAGCCAACCAATATGGCTAATGCAAGTATTATTACTGTAAAAGTGCTTATTCTCATATCATTTATGTTTTATCGTCTGGCATTTTCTCCTACTCATTTCCTCGGCATACGCTATTTCTCCATGTTCCCGTATATAGCTGATACAAGCCGGGCGGTCGGAGTTAAAGAGCAACGCGAACACTTTGCTTATAAAGTTGGAATAGATTTTACACTCCCTTACGTCACGCTCACACTCGGCACAGGTATGATAGCCTTTGCTTATGCAGCACTGGCGGATTTTACACCACGATGCTTTCTGGTTATTCTTACATCCGGGGCATTTGCCGGACAAGAATTTGCGACACGCTCCACAATACAGCCCACAAGCGGCTATATTATCCTTACTTACTGTTATACTTTCCATATTCAATATTTTCTATCTGTATGTTTTTTGCCACAGCCATCACATATCCCGTCATGAACAGATATGACACCACCGCAATCTGAGCAAGTCCAACGAACCTTTTCTCTTTGCAGAAATTTTTCAATACCATTTTCTCCGATAAAAGCGAGATTGCCCATAAGCGATTCTATCATCGGATAGGCGTTGGCATACCAGCACTCCTTATCGACAATCTCCCTGCACGGGTATTGAGGACATTTGTCACAAAACCCGTCATGTAGAGTTTTCCGTATTTCGCACTTTACAATCTTGCACAGATTGGCGCAATACTCACCTTTGTATCCCTCATTCCGGCATCCGACACAAGGGCTGTCTTTTCGTAGTGCTTCGCTGCACACAGCGCAGTTCAACCCGCACGGGGCAATCATATTTCTATCCATGATCTAATTCTATTAAACTTGTTAAATTGTATCCATTGCAAGTTTCTTAGACCGCTGCCTATATCTGAGATAAACTGAGACTGTCAAGATGCAGGCGATGAAATCAGCCAAAGGAATACTTAGCCAGACTCCGTCAAGCCTCAAATCAAACATTTCAGGCAGCAGAAATATCAAGGGAATGAAAAATCCTATTTGGCGTATGAGCGACAAGACAATACTTGTTTTCGGCTTGCCGATAGACTGGAAAAAGTTTGTTATCATAGTCTGCATGGCCATAACCGGAAACATCAAGGCACAGATACGAAGACCTGCTACTGCAATGTCATTAAGTGCAGTTTCGTTTGAGAACAACTGTATAATCGGGCGAGCCCCCATTTCACACAATAAAAACACGGAGAACATGAAAGCAAAAGCTATTGTCAACCCGGTGTTCATGGCTTTGTCAACCCGTTCTGTCTGACCGGCTCCGAAATTGTACCCTATGATGGGCTGCATACCGACAGCCAAACCGATAATTATCATTGAGAACAGCATATAGATTCGGCTGACTATGCCGTATGCCCCAATCGCAAAGTCACCACCGTAAAATCCGAATCTGTTAATAAGGGCAATGCTTATGGATGCCGAGCAAAGATTCAATATAAACGACGGTGTCCCCAGTTTCATGATTTCTCCGGATAGACGGAAGTTGCACCTGAAACGGCTTCGCTGAAAATGTATTTTATTTGATTTCGATGAGAAATGCCTTACGACCCATACAAGTCCGACTACCTGCGATATGACTGTGGACATGGAGGCCCCCTTGATGCCAAACTCAAATACAAATATGAATATTGGTGTCAAAACCAGATTTAGCCCGACGGTCAGCAGAGTGGACTCCAATGATTTTTTTGGGAAACCGTTTCCGCGAAGCAAGTTGTTAAGGCTCAAAAACAGGAATGTTATCGGATTGGCGCAGAGCAATATCTCAATGTACTCCTGTGCATACGGAAGCGTGGCTTCACTGGCTCCGAAGAAGTGCAGTACAACATCCAGATTGAGATATGTGATCCATCCCGTCAGGACGCTGATTACGAAACCAAAAATCACCACGGTATGCAGAATATCGGCCGCCTGTTCATATTGTCTGCGTCCCAGACTTATGGAAGTCAACGTGGTTCCGCCGATTCCGACAAGCGTATTGAAAGCAATCAGGCAATTCATCATAGGAAAAGTGACCGCAAGCCCGGAGATCGCCAGTGTCCCGACACCGTTTCCGATGAATATACTGTCAATCAGATTATACAGTGATACGGCAGCCAGATTGATTATGGCCGGTATGGAATATTGAAGCACCAACTTTCCCATTGGAGCTGTTTGAAGCTGGCGGTATTTCTCTTGTGATACGTCTTGCATTATCCGGATGACTTTTTCATTATTAATGATACAGGGTATGCCGTACTGTAAGATACGGCATACTCCAAGGATCAGATAAGATATTTGTACTATTGGTATTTCTTCCTGTTTTTATTCGCCGTTTGATGACCAATATTCGTTGCAAATATAGTAATTGAACTCCAGCGTATAGCTTGATTCCGTCGGCAGCCCGCTATTTAGTCCGGGGTGGAATTTTGGAAGCATACGCACTACACGCAGAGCTTCGGCATCAAGTGTCTTGCCTGAGCTTTTAACGATTTGGGCATCCTTTACAACTCCGTCTTTGGCGATGGTAAGCTGCACGACGGCATCCATATTAAGAACGCCGTCTTTGTATGCAGTTGCAGGGAAGGAGATGTTTTTATTGATAAAGGCTCTCAGCTTGTCCTTGCCGCCGGGGAAGTTGGGGGCGGTCTCTGTCCTGATGAATGTCACGGCATCGTCCGCATCCGCCTTTTCCGTAACCACCACATCGGAATTTCTTTCTGTCACACGAATGGTGGAATCGGATTTTTCGCTAATTTTGTAGCGCAGATCATCCACCGGCGTAGCGGCAGATACTTCGTTGATTACAGCTGACACCGCTGGGGTGGCCAGACCGATTAACGCGAGTGCCATTGCAGGCACCATGACAAAGGCACGCACACGGGCTTTGCCTGTCTGTTTGCTTGATAACATCATAGTTATACGTTTTTTAAGTGAACTGTGATTTAGACAGTTGGAAAGAGTTGCGAACCTTGCTCCAACTGTCTTTTTTATTAGAAACATCTGATACTCTTCTCTTTTTACGCCCGATGCAAGCACTCGACTGTCGGCTTCATACTCGTGGAGGGTATGAAGCTCATTGCGCAAAAGCCATATAGCGGGACAATACCACGTGATAATAATCGCTGCCTGCATAAAAAGCAAGTCAATCCAATGGCGACACTCAATATGCGCTTTTTCATGGCAAACTATCATATTCTCGAACTCATACCAGTCACGTCTGGGCATCATTATATACCCACACCATGCAAACGGAGCTACACTATTGTGGCGGTGAAGTATTATGCGGCAGCCATCTTGTCTTATATGCTCACCTTTGAGAATGAACAATGCCAATCGTGCCAATGAAACGATGAAATAGACAGCCATCGCAATAGTCCCTATAAGGTAAAGTGTCACTATGTAGTCCCATATCGGGATGATTTTTTCTGATACAGCATTGGCTACATAGGCAATATTCACCGGATTAAATGCAACATCAATATTATCCTCAACCATATTCACCGCCCAAAAAGGATTCAGGATAAACAGTGGAAGGATAAAAGAAATACCTACGCAAGACAGTAACAGTATCCGATTGAACCGGAAACAACCCAAGTTGGCAAGGGCACATTTATATACCACCCAAACGACTATCAAGAGGGTGCTTGCCAATAATGAATATGCCAGAAGTACGCCTGTCATTGGTATTATTTTCTTTTGTCAGATACTTGTAAAATCAGTTCTTTTGCCTCATCATCGCTATATTCCTCGCTTTTAATCAGGAAGTTCACAACATTCTGAACGGAATTGTCGAAATACCGCCTTATGACGCTTTTCAGATTGTGTCCGCAGTAATCTTCCCGCTCTATTATTGGGAAATATATGAAGCCTGTGCTTTCTGCCTTATGGTCGAGATAGCCTTTCTGTTCAAGAAATTTTACGAATGTGGCTACCGTAGTTCGACTTGGCCTCGGCTCATCGTGAAGGGCAACGACATCCCGAACCGAGAGTGCTCCGCTTTCCCAAAAGAAGTTCATCACCTCTTCTTCACGTTCTGTTAATGGCTTCATGATTATTCAGTTTTAATGGTTATATTACATTCCGATGCCAGAACCGGTATCGGCTGACTTCCCGCCAATCAAATCGTCATTCTCAATAGTTTTCTCAGTTTTCTTAACCGAAGATTTAAGAGAACCGAAACGGTAAGCTATGCTGAGTTTTAACATCCTTACATTATGCTGGTAGATTGATGAAATCCCGGTATAGCCACCATTAACAGTATGGGTGTTGATTTTCATACCTGAGCCTCCTATCGGGCTAAGGAAGTTAAGGCTTACAGTTAGTCTGTCCTCTTTAAGGAATGACCGTCGGAGAGTCGCATTTGCCATGATGGAATATTTCAATGGCACTTCGGTATATGAATACACGTTTGACGCCCCCATATCCATGTGCATGATCATCAACTCTCCAGATAGTTTCCACGGTAATTTCTGAGTCAGGTTCGCATAGATAGTCTTTTTCCATCTGCCGAGGCTCATGCCACTTTGACGGTAGCGGTCATAGCTGACAGTAGCGTTAAGCATCAACCGAGTTTTTGCTCCCGGTGACCATTGGACAAAAGAACTCAATGAGAACTTACGGACTTCTCCCACGTTCCCAAATGTATTTCTGATTATGCCATCTTTGTCCACATAGTTGATGGCTACTATGCCGTTATCTGCCCAATCGAATCCGGCTGTAGCGTTGAAAACCACTTTCTGCTTCATGAGCATATATGTGAATTTCATCGAGTTGTTCCTGACACTTGACAAATCAGGATTACCGTATGACAGGGTTGTAGGTGTCACTGTAACTTCCGGATTAAGATATTCAATACCGGGGCGATTTATTCTTGAAGAATAATTCAGAGAGAAGTTCGATGCGGCGGATGCCTGCCATAATATGCCGGCAGACGGCACTATATCATTGAAATCACTCGAAAAATCTTCTGCACTTCCATCATGGAACTTTGCTTTTAGGTTAGAATATTCATATCTGATTCCCGCACGGAATGACCATGCCTTGACTCTTGCTCCATATTGGGCATAGAGCGCACCAATATTTGTGATATGTGAAAAATCAGTTTTGTCAATCTGGTAATCCACATAATCCCTAATTCCTTTTGAGTTGTTGTTTCTCAGGATATACTTGGAGCCGACCTCAATGGTATGTATATTGCCGATGGGACGTGTATAGTCAAATTGAAATGTATGCTCAATGAAATCTGTCGTGGTATTTGATATGGCTTCAGTATATGGTAATGGGAAATTGTATAATTCTGAATATTGCTGCCCGTCATTATCATTGCTGTGCTTGGTTGACACAAGATATCCCACTCCGATAATCTCTCCCTGCCGATGCGTGTTGTGTTGGTAGTTCAAACCTCCTTCAAGGCTGAAATACTTATTTTGGCAAGTGCCGGGAATATTGGACTGCGAGTAATTGTAAAGAGTATTGCCATTCAAGCCTTTCATATCTGCCAAAGAAGTCACCGAAGGCTTTAGTCCATAAATAAATCCATCGAACTCAGCCGTGAATAAATTACGGGAATCAAGTTCATAACTTGCCTCTCCTCCGAAATAGCCCATGTGCCCATGAGATTTACGATTGCTTTTTGATTGGAAAATATTTCCGGATTCCACATAATGGCTGTTTTCTTCAAAATCTATTGTCATGCTCTTTTCGTTCAGATTAACAAATCCGCCATTTACGGAAAACGTGACCTTATTGATTTGGGATGCGAGCCATAAAGACGGCGACAGTCTTCCGTTGGTATCACCACCTAAGGTTGCTGTTCCCATCACACCCTTTACTGCCGGAGCTTCAATCATGACAATGTTGATAATTGCACCGATGCCTTCCGCATCGTATTTTGCGCCCGGTTCGGTTATCACCTCAATACGTTTTACCATAGATGCCGGCATCCCCGCCAATATATCCTTTGCATTGTTCGTATAGGAGTTGCTTGGTCTGCCGTTCTTGAATATCTTGAAATTGGAAGAACCGTTGACAGTTATCTTATTTTCCCCATCAACCGCCACCATCGGCACTTTACGCAACATTTCAATGACTGTATTAGTCTTTGAACCTTCATCTGCCTGAACGTCATATCCTATGCGGTCTATCTCCTTTGAGATTAACGGCTTTTGAGCGACAACAACAACTTCATCAAGCTGGGTGTTGCTTATCTCGCTTGTCAGTATGCCCAGATCGGCAACCGGATGAGACGTATCAATGCTGAAAGGGCGTTTTATGGTATCTTTCCCAATGGCAGATACATATAAGATGTAATCCCCAACATTTGGCAGTTGCACAATAAAACCTCCGTCAATAGCAGTTGTACCGATGCAGACAGTTTCAGTTGTGTCGTTCATCGAATATATGCGGCATGTCGCATATATTTCAGGTTCTCCATCTTTATCAATCACTTTGCATTTTACAAAGTAACCATCTTCAACTTCTGTTGTTGCAGGTACAGCCATTTCTTGCGCAAATGCTGAAAGCATAGGTGCTTGAGCAACCGTAATAAGCAGTAATGTAATGAGTTTGCGTATCATATTTGTCTATTATCATATTTTGTCTAACTAAATTAGACAATTTTGATACTGCAAAGTTAGTCTAATTATTTTAGACAACAAAATAATCGGGCAGAAAAAATTGATTATAGATACGGATAGTGGAGAAAACCGAGTAGTTCTCTCCACTGTAACCTACGTTTTCGGCTCTTTACTTGTCGACATAAAGCCCGATGCGGTTGCCGACAGGATCGGCGATGATGGCGAAGTAACCCCAACCGTCAACTTGAATCTTGGTCTTGGGAGTTACGAGCGTCGCGCCGTTATCCAATGCAGTTTTCACGCTGGTATCCAAATCTTTTGTCTGGAGATACACCAACACGCCTCCGTTAGAGGGTGAGAAACCGGGGAACGAGGGGGCCGAGGAGATTGAGCAAACACTCTTGCCGTCTTTCATAAGACAGGCCATTTTCTCGTCGCCGAACTGCGCCACTTCCAGCTTTTCGCCAAAGAGTGCCTGATAGAACGCCACCGACTTGTCGAAGTCATTGGTGGGGATTTCAAAAAATGCAATCATACTTTTTATTATTTAATTAGTACGCTGCAAAATTACAGCGACATCGTAGCCTGTGATAGTAAAAAGCGGACATCTTGTGTTAGGTGGAAAAGACCTACTGCTGATTATCTTCATTGTTATAACTGTTCTGCAATTTGTCGCTGAATGATTCTCTGAGAGCTATCCGAAATCCATTCAGGAAAGATTCATGGATATATATTGAAGAAGTCGGACAGTTGTCAGCGCACAGCCGGCACTGGATGCAATTTTTCTCGTCAGTCGGTAAAACCGTATCTTTTAGTGCGAATATGTGCATCGGACAAATCTTGATACATTTCCCGCAATTTATACAAGTAGAGGTATTTAGGAACACCACCTTGTTACCCGCTATTATATCAGACCCTTTACGGCGTATCGGTACGCCATCAGAATAACCTTCAACCGGATTCTTATGGGCATGAGCCAACGGATGTAATTTCAAACGCAATTTTTCCGCAAACAGTCTTGCTTTGAACACATCCCGCTCATCCGGTCTGGCTTTATTGTAGCCGTCCATCAATACCCACGGCCCGGTGCGGTCAAATCCCCGGCAAGAAAACTCTCCGGCTATAATTCCACCTTTCCCCTCTATGATTTTTTTGATGGGCTTATGATATGCCCCCAAGAAAGGTCTGCAACGGGTGGAGAATATGAACACATTTTTACCTTTAAGAATCTGACTTGAAACAAATCGTTGAAGTCGTATATCGTGAGCGGCAAAGTTAATCGCTGAGCCAAAGCCGATAAGGTCATAATCCGACAGGTCGATTGACGGATTGTTGTCAATAGATACCAATTCGGCAGATAGGGCATCCTTCATGCTTTCCGCAATCTTCAACGTGTTTTCTCTATATGAGGAACGATAGAATATTATTGTCTTCATCTTGCGACTGATATTTTTGTTTCCGGTGTTCCGGGACCACCGTTTATGCCCTTATACCCCACAAGCATCAGGGCGTTTGTGTCAAAGTAATAATCACAGCTCCAGAAGGCAGACATAAAGCCGGTAAGACTGACTTCTATTCTTAGGGCGTTCTTCCCGTCGAACTTTTCAATTACTTTCTTGGTTGCCGACATGGTATATAGTTTCAGGTTGTCGGGGCGAAAACACTCATATTCCACAGACTTGCTGTTTTTCAAAGTCAGTCCCGCATTATAGGCGATGTTCTGATACCACGGCTTGCCTTTACTTTTCACCGTCTTTGAAATCTGTTTCCCATTGAACTTGCCGGATATGGAGTATATCCCATTATTCAAACTGATTGACAGATTAGTGTTAGAAGAAGTATTCACAATCTTACAACTCTCGGTTTTATAACCGCTTCCCAAGATATACTCATGCTTCTCACCACATTGTACCGTATGTAGGTATATCTTTCCATCCTTGTGTTCCTCCGTCCATTTGATGGATGTTTTGGTCTTGCCGCATGTAGAAATGTAGTTTCTTTCCTGCGCCATCGCAATTGATGTAAGAAACAGCGTAAGTGCTATTGTAATGATATGTTTCATAGACAGTTGTTGTCAAAGATAAAATCCACATATTTGGAAATCATAGCTTCCACTCTTTCCCATGCTTCCGGTTTGCTAAAATCTATACCGTTGATTTTGTGGTATTGTCTTGTGAAAAGGATGATGTAGTTGATTGCGGATATGATTATGGCGATAGACATATTGTTGTCGCCGCCCCGATCCAAAAACTTATTCAGTTCCTCCTGCAATTTATGACCGATACGCTCACGTTCTTCGATGATACCCTTGAAAGAAGAATGACCTGAAAGTTCCCACACAAGAAGTTCTTGCATGAGAACATTATCTTTTAGATAGCTAAGCTGACACATAAGCACATCCTTAACAATCTGCTTTATGTTACCGTCTTTGGCTCGTTTGATGGTATCAATAAACTCCGAATAGGCAAACGAATAATAGTCATGACGCTTTGCCCATTCCACGAGCAAACCATCCAACCCACCGAAATAGCGATAAATCAAAACCTTATCGCATCCGGCTTGATTAGCTATGCGATTAACTCCGATTTTGGTAAAACCGTCGTTCTCTACGATATGGCTCACGGCTTCAAGAAGCCTTTTTTCTGTTTCTTTCAATTCCATCTTATATAATGTCACTAAGTGGTGACAAAATTATAAAAATAATCGGTGACAACCAAACATGAGGTCATTTACCGCTATTATTTAGAATGTAAAATAGTCTGAAACAGGAGAGTATCGGGCGAGATACTCTTTCGGTGTGAAGCCGGAGAATAGCTTGAATTCTTTAATCATGTGGGATTGGTCTGTGTATCCACACTCGTATGACAGTTGGGCAAAACCTATTCCCGGATTACGCTGTAAAACGGATAAGGTACGTTGCAACCTGACTATACGCATAAAATCTTTGGGCGTAGTTCCAATATTTTCCGTGAAGATTCGAGAGAACTGTTTTTCACTTAGACACGCAATATCCGCAAGCGTCTTGATATTTGTTTGAGAGGAATTGTTGATAAGATGTATCACTTCCGCCAATCTTGGCAGATGATAAGTTGTCCCATACATCAGGCACTTGTAGAAATAATTCTCTATCAGCTCAATGCAGGTGTCGTGATTTTCGCTGTCTTCAACTCTGTGTGCCAGATCACGCAAGGCTGGATTTTCAATATCCTCAATCGCCACATTCCTGTCACGCAGTAAAGTGACCGGCATACGGAAGAATATTTTTGCCACATGAGGCTGGAATACCACCACTATCATTTCAATGTCACCGTTTGAAGTCACATCCGAATAGCCGCTTTCCTGACCGCAAATAAAACTATGCGGTTGCAATTCATCCCTGTTTGTGTTTGTAACTTTCAACCTTTCGCCCAGATGAAATACGAGCGACATACAACCTGTTGGCAAAGTGCGCTGCGACACTATGCCGACCGATTTATCCTGCAATATCCAATAATACCGTATAAACGGTTTTAAGGCAGGTGCTGGTTGTATGATTCTGAACTGCATTCCGCAAAATTACAACATGACGATTTTCGATGATAGTAAAAAACGGACATTTGCGCATTACATTTCACTCTATCTGCCGACTGTTTGAGTCACTTTCGCATCATTGATGTGTTTATATTGTAATATGAGCAAACTCACGGTTTATCCAGATGGTAGCCTCATTTCCGATAAAATGGACAAGCACATAGTTCGGATCTGCCGGGCCTCCGGGAAAGTAATTTATAAAATACTCCTGCCACATCAGTTTACGGGTTTCATCATCCGTAATGATTTCGACCGTGCCGCGCAATGCAACACTATCGCCATAAAACGAGTAGGAAAGCCCGGCTTTGGGATTGAGCCTGAAATCGGCAACCTTTTCGGAGTCTGCTGCGGTCACTACCCAGACCTCATTGCATCCTAACGAATGAATTTTATCCAATGGCACAGGGCGAGGAAAACCATCCGCATTGACCGATGCCAACGTAACCTCTTTGCACTGCGAAAGCAGGTGTGTAGCTTTTTCAATCAAACTTCTTTCATCTTTCTCTTTCCAGCGTTTGAGTGTTGGGAAGATTTGTTGCATTTGAGCCTTTGCCTGTTGGGGCGTAAGATTCCAACCCGTTTCCTTGTTAATCTGGTCGGTAAACTGAGTGCAGAACTCTATCATCTGGCTCATGTTGAAATCTTGGAGGAAAACACCTCCTTTGTAGCAGTAGCTACAATAGTCCTTACTTTTGCTGCCGTCTGAATTTGTGCCGATGTTACCCTCTACAAGGGGCATACCGCAGCTTTGACAAAATCTTTGTTCCATATATTAATTTATTAAATCATTGTTTATCAACCGATACATCATAGAAATATCTTCAGAAGCCATTTCAAACTTTGATTTCTCTATTAGAATGTTTTGCCCAGTCATAATGTATGATGGGAGAATGCGGATACCGTTATATAAAATCTCGGTATTGCGCAATTTGTAAGTAGAGGTGCTTGGAACGGCGTTTTTCTTTGTCGCCTTCTTGCAGATCATATTAAAGGCTTTCTTTGCCACATCTCCCATAAGCATGATAACTTTGACGTTGGGGAACAAAGCAAGCTCTTTTTCCAGATAGGGCAGACTGTCCTCTATGCTCTCCCTTGAAACTGCATATTCGCTTTTAGGTGTCTTGACGGCATTGGTAATGTAAATTCCACTATTCAAAATATCCTGTACCGAACCTGCCTCTATCCCTGCTTTTCTGAATAGTGGAATTGTTGTTGACATATACGCTGAATCCGGTTTCCCATAGAAGTCTTCCTCTGGACATGACGGGACAACCTCATTTATCATGATTGTCCGTATCGTTTCCGATGCGACATCCACGTTGTTAAACCGCATATCTGCTTCACCTGCGGATAACTGTTGTAATTCTTTCTGGATATTCATCATAATAGTTTGAGCAATTCTTCGTGAACTTGTCCATTTGTACCGGCTACCTGACTTCCTTGAGCCGGGTCAAGTGCGTTGCCGTTCCAATCGGTCACTTTTCCTCCGGCCTCTTGTACCAGAAGCATACCGGCAGCATAATCCCAAGGATTCAGATATATCTCGAAATACCCGCCCTGTCTGCCACACGCTGTATATGCCAGTTCCAAGGCTGCGGAACCAAGCCGTCGGACATCTTGTGAGTTTTCATAGACTTTGAGAAATCGGGCAAAATTTTCTTTCGCCAACTCTCTTTTAGCAGTGCCGATACCGATTATGGTTTCCGAGAGTTTATGGGCAGAGGAAACGTGTATAGGCTTGCCGTTCAAGAAACTGCCTCCGCCTTTGACGGCTGAGAAAATTTCATCGTGAAACGGGTCATAGATAATGCCCATGACAATCTCCTTCTGGCGACAAAGAGCCAGCGAGACCACGCTGTGCTGATAGTCGTGCATGAGGTTGGTAGTGCCGTCAACGGGATCGAGAATCCAATAGCTGTCTGTATCCATCCGCTGCAAGCCGGTTTCCTCTCCGAGAAACTGGATGTCCGGCGCAAGTGTATATAGTGCCTTTTTCAAAAAGTCCTGTACTGCCACGTCAACTTGCGTAACATAATCGGCAACTCCTTTTTCTTTCACATGGGCTGCCATTTCCCTGTTTGTGATGATTCCCTTAGTCTCTTTGACCAAGCTGATTATATGTTGTATATCCATGATTATAATATATGGGGGTTAATTTAATACTGCTGCATAGCAAAACCGCAAGAGAACAAAATATTTCGGACATAATCCTGACAGACTTCCAACCCGAATATGTTTTCGTAAAAATTTCGGGCTTTGTTTATGTCTGACACGGATAAAACTGTACAACAAAATCTCATAGACTATTTTTCCAGCGTTTGAGGGTTGGATAAAATTGTCGCATCATCTCTTTCGCCTGTTCTACGGTCATATTTTCCCCGGACCATTTGTTTATCTCATCGGTGAATTGGGCGCAGTGCTCAATCATTTGCTCCATCGTCATGTCCTGCGTGAACTGACCATCCATGTAACAATAGTTGCAGTAATCATCATTACGGCTACCATCGGCATTTGTTCCTTTGTCATTATCTGTAAGCGGCATACCGCAGCTTTGACAAAATTTCTGTTCCATATTCTTATCTTATTTTTGTTCAGTCAAACTTTTCCAAACTATCTTGGAAATCTCGGCAATTATGGCCGATGTCGCTGCCATGTCATAACCGGAATCAGCAACAAACACGGCAATCGAATATTTTGTGCCCTCAAGTAATTTTACATACCCACAATCATTTACTGCTGATATGCGTCCGTCGGGTGTCGGAAATCCCGTGCCTGTCTTATGGCCTATTGTGGCATTAGTAGGCAAAAGGGGTAAAGCAAGCCTGTCAAGCCCCGTGCGACAATCTTCGAGCATGACGGATATTTCAGAATATGACTGTGATGCGTTTCCCAATTCGCGGTAAAACCTATCAAATAGCTGCGCCATAGCCAAAGGTGTGGTACGGTTAAGATAGCTTAGGTATGGATCACGGTGCATATCTTCTTCCGAGGCTCCGATTACAATCTCATCAGAGATACCCATTTGCCTCATTATTGATGTTACTCCCGATGTCCCACCGACGCGATGCAGGAGTATGTCTGCCGCATTGTTGTCACTCTCCGCCAAAGACCATTCAAGCAGTTCTCTTACAGTCATGGCATTTCGACTTTTACCATACTTTTTGAGCATCGGGCTATAGGTATCCTCTTTCATAGCCTTCTCGTTGAATGTTACGGTATCGTTTAGGGACATACCGTTAGTATCTATCCAGTGCGCTACTGTCAGAGCCAGCGGAAATTTGACTACGCTCATCATAGGGAAATCCCGATTGCCGTTGACAGATACGGTGTCTTTGCCATTGATAATGACTGCGACACCTATCCGGGCATCTTTCCCTTTGATATACTTTTGCAAAGTATTCTCTATCGCCTTGTTTCCACCAGCGAAAGCAGGCGATATAAAAGACAGATATATAATTATAAACAGCAACTTCCTCATTTTGAATGCAGTTTGTTTCTAATTAGCATACAAGCATGAATATGAGCCATCCAATGCTCGGAAAACGGCATAAGAATCAGTCCTTTCAAATCCTCGCCACACCAATAATCTATCAGCCATTTTGCATTATCGGATTTGCTTATCACACATAGGGATTCAAGTCGCAACCTATCCGTAGTTGTAATCCTTCGTTCCAAATCAGCAAAAGATATATTTTCGAGAATCCAATCCGTAATTGTCTTAACTGATAAGGCATATTTATACAGTTCATCCAAATCTATGGATGCAGAAAAATCTGCAATCTGATGCCCAATAAGCTCATTACCTGTTGTTATGATTGGAGAGCCTATACGCTCTTGGAAATTCCCGAAGAAAAATATCTGGTCATCTCCGTTAATCAGTGTATGGCTTACAATATCCTCAATACGGAATATGTGCCAAATGGAATAGGCGATTGTCTTGCTATGAAAGCCATCCTCTCCAATGAATGGCATAGCATTAAAATCATCACGACATAATTCTGCCTTGAATTGCAATAGGGTATCAAATAATCGTTTACGCAACAACAACAGATTTCCAATCCCCGAATGGTATGTGCTTTCATTGGAGATTTCTGCTTTTATCTTGCTGCATAATTCTACCAGTCCGTTACCCATATTGTTATCAGTCTTATTCTTGGCGGTTGCCTTCTATCACCTGATTTATCAACTCCCGGACTTCATCGTCTGACATTTTCTTGTCCCTTACAAGAGTGCTTATCACTCCACGAATGGAATTATTGAAATATCGTTGTACCACATTCATCAGATTGTTGCCGCAATACTCCTCTCTTTCTATAAGGGGATAATAGATAAATCCGTTATTTCCTGCCGGCTTGTGGCCTAAAAAGCCCTTCTCGACAAGAAACTTCACAAATGTAGATATGGCGGTTCGACTTGGATGAGGTTCGGGATAAGTGGCGATAATCTCCTTGACGGTAGCTTCACCCTTCTCCCAAAACTTGTTCATCACTTCTTCTTCACGCTTGGTAAGTTGTTCCATCATTAAATGAAATTTAGTATATGCAAAGTTAGTCTAAATAAATTAGTCAAGCAAGCAAATACGGCTATTTTTATGATTTATAAGCAAACGTGATTATTACGACAATGAAATTTGTAGATTAATGAATGAAAAATGAAGCAAGAGGATGATATTAGATAATTCCCCCTCTTGCTTCATTATTATTTACATTTTTATCCCTTTCGGACGGTTTTCATCCTTGAATTGAAATCCCGGTCGCCCAATGATGATATGGTCGGCAATGAAATTGCCAGACGGACTTCGTTCATTCACCGAGTTGCGTATCTGCGGTGCATCTTCGGTGGGTTGTGGTGGCACGTTCCGCACACTTCCCGCATCCGGCTTGATCTCCTGCCCATCCTTTTCTTTTTCGGCGACTTCCGGTGTGGGCGGCGCAAGCTCCAACTGTATCTTGCGGTCAAGCGCGGCAAGTTCTGACTTCAGCTGTTTCAGTTCGTCCTCCTTTTTCCATACCTTGCCTGCTATTTCCTGCAACTGCGGGACTTCCTTTTCCAGCACCTCGTTCTTTCCCTTATACTGGTCGATGATGGACGGAATCCGCTCCAATGCGTTCAGAAAATTGCGTGAGGCAGCTACCGGATCAGCCATCGCCAGATGCCCGTTGTTATAGGTGTACTTGTAGTTTCCCTCCACCACGAAGCGGTTGTCGGTAAACTCCAGCCCCTCTTTGAGTATCCTCTCGCTGACCACCTTTATCGGAAAACCGTAAAGTTCCCCGACTGGCTTGTACAAACCGCCCGTCGTGGCGTTCTTGGCTATCTCCTGCAAACGCTTTCCGATAACCTTTTCATCGGTAGAATCCACGCCGTCCACCTTGACAGCGTTCAGGCGGTTGCCCTCCTTGTCGGTCTGTACAACGGAAAGAAAGCGGTTCCAATCTTCCGTCATGGCTTCGATGACAGCCGTGTTGTTGCGCAGTTCCCCCGTCTTGGCTTCCAGCTTGAACTCCGAATCGCGCTTACCCTTGTTGAACGACTTGCGTTCCCCTTCGAGCGAGGCGATACGCTTCTCTAATTTCGCCTTGTCCAAAAGGTCGGTATTACCGGAGAGTAACGCCATGTACTCCGAAAAGTTCATGCCCGATTTCTCGTCCATAGCACCCTCGTCGATGGTACGCGCGCCCATCGCCCCGCTTTTGAGCTGCGAGATGAACGTCTGCTTGCAGTGCAGCAGGTTGAACTTGTAGCTGTCCAGCGACTTTTCCACAGCGTAGATGATGACATCCACGTTGTTTCCGGCAAAATGCTTGGCAATCTCGTTGCCCGCCCTAACTCCGCGTCCGTCACGCTGTTGCAAGTCGGACGGACGCCACGGTGTATCCAAATGATGGATTGCCACACACCTTTTTTGCGCGTTCACGCCTGTTCCGAGCATGGAGGTGGAACCGAACAGCACACGCACCGTTCCGGCGTTCATGGCATCTATCACCCCCTTGCGAGCCTTGTCGGTCTTGCACTCCTGAATGAAGCGCACCTCGCTTGCCGGGATGCCGTAGTCCTCCGTCAGTTTCCGCTTTATCTCGCTGTACACGTTCCATCCGTCGCCCGGCTGGTACGTCCCCAGATCCGAGAACACGAACTGCGTGCCTTTCTGCGCGTCGTATTTGTGGTAATACTCCGCAATCGTCTTGGCGCAGTGCGAAGCCTTGTTGTCGGGGTGGTCTTCGTAATGCGGGTCTATCATGCGCATGTCGAGAGCCATCTTCCGTGCGTAATCGGTGGCGATAAGCATCTTTGCTTTCTCCTCCGTTTCCGACAGGGGCGGTCTGCCCAGCAACGTGGCGTCGCCCGTCTTGGCGAACTGCATCAGCTTTTGGATGAAGTCTTCCTGCTCCGGCGTGGGGGGTATGTGGTGCAGTATTTCGTTCTTGTGCGGACGGTCCACGCCCACGTCCTCCGCCGTGCGGTAGTCGGTAATCTCGTTGTAGAAGGCGGCAAGCTCCGGCACTTTGATGAAGTAGCGGAAACGCTCCTTCTGTACCACGTTGTTCGTCACGTTGAACTCGAAATCGGTCGTCTTCTTGGCGAAGATAGCCGCCCACGCATCGAAACAGCGGATGTCCTGCCGTTCCAGTTCCTTCGGACGCAGGTACTTGAAAAGCAGGTACAGTTCCGTCAGCGAGTTGCTGATGGTCGTGCCGGAAAGGAACGTAGCCCCCAAGTCCTTGCCCGTGCGCTCCTGTATGGTGCGTATGGCAAAGAGCATGTTCAGGGCTTTCTGGCTTCCTTCCGAGTTCCCCAAACCCGCCACACGGTCGTGCCGCGTGTTGAAAGTCAAGTTCTTAAATTGATGGCTTTCGTCAATGAAGATATGGTCGATGCCCATCTGCTTGAAATCCACCACATCATCCGTGCGCGATTGGATGGCGTGTTCCACCTTCTCCAACTTCGCTTCAAGGTTGTGCTTGCGCTTTTCCAGACCTTTCAGCATTGCCCTCGACACGTTCTTGCCCTGCTGCCGCAGGACTTCGAGGTTTTCCTCCACCGTGTCAAGCTCCGCTTGCAGGATGCGCTGCTGCA
>ERZ773277.1268-NODE-1268-length-21059-cov-19.800609_pt1 | contig 21059 bp, 29 predicted proteins | sample MGYA00511957_ERZ773277 | MGnify/ENA primary metagenome ERZ773277 (study PRJEB29015, sample SAMEA2737800) | human gut metagenome | biome: human gut; feature: human-associated habitat; material: faeces | place: China | collected 2012 ... | reverse complement strand
TCAACAACTACAGACCACAGTTCTACTTCAGAACAACTGACGTAACAGGTGTTTGTGAATTACCAGATGGTGTAGAAATGTGTATGCCTGGTGATAACGTAGAAATCACAGTTGAACTTATTCACCCAATCGCTATGGAACAGGGTCTTGGATTCGCTATCCGTGAAGGTGGTAGAACAGTAGGTTCTGGTAAGGTTGCTACAATTATTGAATAATACGATATAATGGCGAATAGCCTATAAATAAAGGGACTTAGGAGATTTTTCCTAAGTCCTTTTTCTTTTACCGTCTCCCATAGTTTGCCACATATATGGATACGGTTGAGTTTAGGACAACTACTGCGTTATTGAATTTGCAGATGCACATGATATGATTTTACTATAATGAATCATCAGGAGGTTGCTATGTTATATTTACCAGAAAACTTAAAGAAATACCGTATATTAAAAAATCTTACTCAAGAGGATGTTGCAGAGTATTTGGGGATTACCCCGCAAAGCGTTTCGAAATGGGAACGTGGCGAGTCTTATCCAGATATTACACTTTTGTCGGCACTAGCAAACATATTTGAAACAAGTATTGATTTGTTGGTGGGGATGGATACGATTCGTGCAGAAACAACACGGTACAACATTCATAAAAAAGCTGTTGATTATCAGCGAAAAGGAGATTATGATTCTGCAGAAAAAACTAATCGGGATGCATTACTGATTTATCCCAATAAACCAGGGATGATTCTTGGACTAGCAAGTACATTAGCATTAAAGGGTAATACAGATGAAGCTATCGAATTAATGGAAAGAGGATTGCCTATATCAATTAATGAGAAACAGAAAGCCACTATGCGTGCAACCCTATGTTTCTTATATATGAAAGCAGGATGCGAGGATAAAGCTAATAGACTTGCATCTGAACTTCCTCATACAAGAGAAAGTCGTGAAGTGATTCAACCACTAATCCAACAAAGTTTGTCTGAAAGTGAAATAAACGAAAATATAAAAAATATCTTACTTGGTGATGGAAAAGGTATTTGGTGAAAAAAGTTTGTTTCAGATTATAGTGATATTTTAGATAATAAAGACAACTTCAAGTTTTCCGGATTAATGTATGTTATATCTATAGCAAGATGAAATTAGAATATAATCAGGTAAAATAAACCTTGAGATTCTGTAGTGGTCAAGCATTTTTGTAACACTTTGTTCGATAAATACCTATCTGTAACGAGCTTCAATTGGTGTTAAATAATCATTGTACGAATGAGGACGAACATAATTATACCAATTGATATATTTCATGGTAAGCCCATCCATCATCTCCACACTTGAAAATGAGGTTACATTAAAAAAGTTACTTTTAAAAGTGTTATAAAATCTTTCCATTGGAGCATTATCATAAGGACAACCGGCCTTACTCATGCTCTGGGTTGCATTATTATCTTTACAGAAATTCACAAAATCCCATGAGGTAAACTGTACTCACTGATCTGAATGCAGAATCACTTTAGGATAGTTTTCTTTTTTTAGCGCTGTTTTAAGTGTGTTTATTGCTAAGTCCGTATTGATGTAATCACTGTTTTACGAAGCAACAGCCGACCTGTCAAATAAATAAATTATTGAACAGTTATATCTGAAATTTCCATTTGGCTGACGAATATATGTAAAATCAGTGCACCATACTTTATTTTTGCAGTCGACAGTAAAATTTTGGTTTAAGAGATTGTCAAAGATTTTATTCTTTTTCCCAGCCTTGTATCCCGGTTTGGAATGCATGATTACGGCACATAAATTTAATTCTTTATTCATGTATTTGTGCATGGTGGTATTGCTTAATTCATGGCCATAACGTTTGATGAAAATGCGCATAGCCCTATATCCTATAACACGATTATTGTTATGGTACACATATTTTATAAGTTCAAAAATGTGTTCCAAACGTTTGTGATATTCACGCTTGGCATCTTTTTTGTAGTTGTAATAACAATTAGGACTAATACCAAACTGCTTACATAACCATTTTAAACCAAATGTATTTTTGTTATCGTCAATGAATCGATATAATACTAATCGATTTCCTTTGCGAAGAATGCCGCTGCTTTTTTTAGGAAAGCAATTTCCTTATCTTTTTCGTTAAGAAGCTGATTTAATCTTCGTATTTCCTTTGCGTCATTAGACTCGGATGTTGTATCGGCGGTATAAAGGCATCCTTCCCTGTATTCGTTAGCCCACTTGCTAACGGAACTTTTTGCAACATTGAATTAAACAGCAAGTTGATATATTGATTTGTCGCCTGCCATATAGGCTTTAACTACTTCTTTTTTGAAGTCTTCACTGTAACGTATTGACATAATGATGTCCTCCTTGTTTGAATAATATTATAATATATTATTCGAACAAGGTGTTACAAATTTAGTTTACCACTACAAGGGCAGAACATCATCCATTGGAAGATGAAGATGAAATCAGGACTTATATTGAGCAGTGCTGGGCGGAAGCAATGAATATGTATCGCAAGGGAATTAATACCAAGATGGTATTTAGAAAAGACCTTGAGGATGTTCTTGTTGAATTTCAGAAGAGTTGTATGCCACAGGATACAACGGTTGGAATTATTGAAGCATTTCTTGATATTACTGATGCAGAGTATGTATGTGTTCAGATGATTTGGGGAAAGGCACTTAATAATGAAAAAGGAAAGCCGAAACAGTATGAGTCGCGAGAGATAACAAATATTATGAGGCTTGAATTTGCTGATCAGTGGGAAGAAGTATCTAGTCATAGGTTTAAGAATGAGGGGTATGGAATGCAGATTGCATGGAAAAGAGCTAAACCTAAGGAAGAATTTGTTGAGGTTGAAAATGCTGATGATATTCCTTTTTTACATGTGACTTTGGATGATACTGAATCCAATGACGAGCAGGAAGAAAAGTAAATATAAGGCGTTGTCATGATGACAATAGACATTAAATTTGTAAATTGGTTTTAAAAAATTTTTATTTTTTAGTTTTTTTGCACAAATTTACAAAACCAATTTACGGAAAGGAAGTTAATTATGAGATATAAGAATTTGAAGATAAGCAATGAGTTTTTTTTAAGATTATCCGATATGTTTATATGGATCAATTTGAGTTGAAGAACGAAATAATTAAGGAAATTGATGAGAAGATGAAATCTATAAATGAAGGCGACTGGTTTACTGAAATGAAGATTGGTGAAACACCTGAGATTAGAAAAGAAGGTAAAGAGAAGTATATGGATAGTAAGGGTATCCATCCGGATTTTAGATGGGATGATTAAAACATACAACTTTAAATCATTCTCCTTAATGACCTAAGACCGGCAAGTGCCACTTGCCGGTTAATTATTAATAAGTGGGAATCAAGAACAGATGACATGATGACAATAACCAACTTGTGGACATGATGTCCAGAAGTTAAGGAAGAGTAAAAAAGAAAAAACATAACTTGTGGAACTGAGTTCCAGAAGTTGACGTAGGCATTAAGGTAATAAGTACAGGCTCTACAAAGCTCTCGGCGTTTGAGAGCGAAATACACCCATCGCACAAAATACTGACGTATTTTATGCTCTTAGGGTTTGCATTTCGCGATTGCATCGAGCTTTATATCCTACCTACACTACCTACTAATACCTACATGACAGGTGACATGATGTCACCAACTTGTGGACGCGACGTCCACAAGTTAGATAAATAAATTGTAAAGGAGGCGGTAATAATGGCAAGAAATTCATTTATTCAGATTAGCAAATTACCTAATCTGAAAGGACGTATAGATTACATTACAAATCCCAAAAGACAAGAAAATCTATACACAACATACAACACTACTGACGATACATTTTGGGACGAGCTTGCAAAGTGTAATCGTTTATAATTTAAGAAAAGTGGTTCTTCTGGTAAATGCATTGAAGGACGAGAATTAATCATTGCGTTGCCGGAGGCATACTGTGAGTTTAATAAGCAACGGGTACTGAAGAGTTTTACAGACTTTTTTCAGCGCTAATATGGAGTCAACTGCATTGCAGCACTTCATCATAATAAGACCAAAACAAATCTTCATATCCATCTTATCGTTTCGGAGCGAGAAGAGTTAAAAGACGGTATCGAGAAGATTGCGACCAGGAATATGTTCTATGACGAATCCGGAAAGCACGTCAGAACTAAGAAAGAAATCCTTGATGCAGATGGCAATATTAGAGAAGGCTGTTCCATAATTAAGAAAGGTGAAGTTTATGACTATAGCAGATTTTCAAAAAAGAAGCCTGAGTTTAAATCAAGATCATTTCTTTCTGAGGTTAAGGAAAAGTATACAGAGAAAATGAATCTACTTCTATCTGATGATGAGAAACTGAAAGTTTTTAAGAATGATGGTTTATATCTTCCAACAAAGAAGATTGGAAAGAATAATCCTAAAGCGGATGAGATTGTGGAAGCAAATGAAGCTAGAAAGGAGTGGAATAGCTTAGTTAATGAGTCACTGTTCTATAAGGTTCCTGCAAAACATATCAAGGTGATTAAGTATTATAAGATTATTAAGGCGTCAAAGAGACTTAGCAATGTAAAAACAAACCTTATTGATGCCAATGCTCTACCATATAGTTCTTTTATCAAATCTGCCGGAAGTGTTTTCTTAGATGCAGTTGAAAAAGCTATTGAGTGTCTAAAAGGTCTTATCGAGATATTTAAGGCAATCATTGAACTAAAGAAAACTTATGATGAAAAGACTTATAAGCAATACAAAAAGGTTTATGTGGTTGTTAATGATTTGATTAGTGAGCGAAATAATGTTTATAGCAAGATTAATCATCTTGAGAATCGATTATCTTTAAAGGAATATAAGCTGATTGGTGGGAAGAAACAACTTCAAGGTGACATCATGTCACTGGAAAAGGAATGCGACAGAATCCAGCAGAAAATCAACAAAGCTGTTCATGAAGTGGGCGAAGGAAGTGTGGATGATGTTATTAGAAGATTTCGAGATTTGGAGAGAGTTAAAGATGCTTATGAAAGTAATCTAGAACGTCAGAAGGAAGCAAAGATGTTTCTTGTGGAAAATGTTAAGGAGTATATGGAAACTGCAAAGAAGACAAAGTTGAAGCTCCGGAAAGAGAAAAGAAATATGTTAGAAGCAGATAACTGAAATGCCCTTAACTACGTGGTTAAGGGCATTTTCTTAATGCGCAGGTATAGGAAGTATGGTAAAATAAAAATTAGTATGATGGAAACGGAAAATGATAATATGGTGCTTGATTATTGAAGGTGATTCACATGTTATACAGAATAGATTACTTTGAAGAAAACGTAATAAATCAAATAACAAACAGGGAGTATGATGCTACTTGGATTATATTCGTATTAAACGATGAAGACTATAACATGTTTTGCGGAAGTATTAACGGATGTGCTTATACACTTAAGGTTAGTAAGAAGTATAAGCATTGGAAAATGTCTATGGGTGACTTTATTAGTTTTAATACCTCGACTGGAAAGAATATGATTATTGTTGCATCAGAAAAAGACTATAAAGATGCTTTGGAAGAATATAGAGGACACACTTGTTTTGATAAATATCTGCGTGAATATGAGGATACTGTACTGGTTCATAGTACAACTAGAGCTAACTATGAAAATATCTTAAAAGAGGGATGTTTGAAAAGTTGGAATCAACTAAAAAGAGAGAAAGCAATTTCGGAAGATAAACCAATAGGACACTATTTGGGTGATCCGGTAGAACTGAGAGATTATATTTTGTTCGGACATGGAACAACAGGTGAAATAGTCGTTAATTCTAAGCAAAAAAACAGGATTGAAATGGACGAGAATAGTGAATATATCACAGGAGCACGTTTGTATTTTGATATGAAAAAGATTGCTGAAGCAGGTCTTTTGGCTCGAGATGGCGGAGAGATAAAAGTTAAAGGCATGTTACCGCTAGAACCTTATTTATTGTTTGCAGCAACTTGGGATAAGATAGGATTACATAGCGAGAGAACAACTCCTAAAATTTTTTCGGACGCGTCGGATCAATATTTTGATTCAATGATAAGAGCCAGGAGTGAGGAACAATAAAAAAGTTGGAAGGACGATTAATATGGAAATGTGCAATTGGTGTAATTTAACTGCTGAAGAGCAAAAGTGGAAACTGACAGAGAGTTCCAGCTGGATTGTATATTTAGCAGATAAACAAGACTATATAGGAAGATGCGTTATAGTTCTTAAACGTCACTGTGCTTCATTATCAGAATTGACGGATGAAGAGTGGATGGATTTGAAACGAATCATAGACAAGTTGGAAAGTAGTTTTAAAGATACTTTAGGAGCTAACTTGTCAAACTGGAGCTACTTATTAAATGATTTCTACAAGAGTGAAAATCCGAATCCACATTTACACCTACATTTTAGACCGAGATATAAGAATCTAATCGTTCTGAACGGAAATGAATATGTCGATAAAGAGTTTGGTCATCATTACGATAGAAAAAAAGAGTTTACTATTACAGAGGCTGATAGGCAGGAATTATATATGAGAATATTGAATGCTCTGAAAGTGAATGAACATAATATGCAACCAAAAAAATTAAAGATTATATTGTTCAAGAATTATTACCAAATGAACAAGAAGTTGCGTTAGAGTTTATTGACTATCTAAAAGATAAAAATACTACATTTTATCGTGATAATAGTGAATGTTGGAAGAACAAGATATATTATTGGGCTAAGTTAGATAATTGGTGCGTTTGCTTTATAGCAATACATGATCCGGAAGAGTCAGACAACCATTGGACGGTATGGTCAGACGATATGAATTCAGAATGGTTTGAAAAATATAACGTTGATAATAACATAAAAGAACAGGCTTGGAGTTATGTTGATTTATGCGGTAAATGCGGTGCTTGTGATGGTGGACAGCGAAAAAATATTTGGGGAAAAGAGTTTAATGCAGTTTGTGGATGTACATTCAGAATTGATAATCCTCAAAAAGAGGATTTACCATTTTTGAAAACAATAGTAGATATTACTGTTGAAGAAATAATTTGTAGCCTTGGAAAGCAGAAGAAAATAAAAATCTGCAACTGCAAGATTGAAAGGAAATAAGAATGGCAAGAATTGAAGAAGTTGTATTGATGAATATGTGTATGATTTACAATGACTCGGAAGTATTAGTTCAAGAGAAAGTTGATGATGATTACAGTGGAATCACTTTTCCCGGAGGTCATGTTGAAAAGGGGGAATCATTTACAGATGCAGTGGTAAGAGAAGTTTTGGAGGAGACTGGGTTAAAGATATCAGCTCCACAATTATGTGGAATTAAAGATTGGATTAATGATAACGGCACAAGATATGTAGTTTTACTATACAAAACAAATCAATTTAATGGTGAAGTTAAATCGTCGGATGAGGGAAAAGTATATTGGGTTTCCTTGGACGAAATAGATAAAAGCAAGTTTGCTTATGGCATGGAAAAGATGCTTGAAGTTTTTGAAAATGATGATTTGAGTGAGTACTTCTTTAGAAAGATAGATGGCACTTGGATTGAGGAACTGAAATAGGATTAATTTTTATTTGTTTAGACAGAAAATTTAGTGAAAGAACAAGAGGATGATGGAGAATCTTTTAGAAAAACAACCGTCAAGTATAGAAGATGACATTTATATATTTGGAAATATAGAGGACGGTGATTGTTTTGATGATTCAGATGTTGAGATTTGGAGAAACGGTTGCTTTGAAAAAAATTGGAACGATAATTACTTTTTAGAGAATAAAGTATCAAGAGATTTACTAAATAAGATTATTAGAGAAGGGCAGTTTGTAGTTGATTTGGCAAGTGGTCCGGGTATGGGTTTGATTCCTTCACTAAAGAAAATTGATAGTTCATTTCCGTGTGTTGCATCTGATGTAAACCTGATGGTTATGAAAGAATGGAAGAGATATTTAGAGTCCAAAAGTCAGATTAACGAACTCGAATTTACACAGTTTTCTGTATTTGATATTCCGTTTAAAGATAATTCGGTTCCTGCATACAGTAGTTTTATAGGGCTTTCAAATACTAGAAAAGGAAACATTGGGTATAAAAAAGCGTTGGCAGAGATACATAGAACTCTTGCCGATAATGGAATGTTTTTTACGATAGAATCGGAGTGGAATGACATACCTAATATCTTGAAATTATTTGAGAAAATGAATCAGCAACCTTGGAATTGTTTTACAGAAAAGCAAACTTCATGGCATGACAGATTTATTGAAAGCGGATTTGAAATCATATTTGAAAAGAAATTCGATTATAGAAGTCTTAATAAGGATGATAACGAGTTAGGAGAAGCAGCAGACAAATTTGGGTTTGAGATAGGAATTTTATTTACGGCGTATGGAGTAAAGAAACGGAGAACAGAGTAGAAATATGAAAGTACAGTTTTATGACAAAGTTGATGATAAATTATTGAAGTTTGCAGTAATTATTTCCAAGGCAAATGGGAAGTGGGTGTTCTGCAAGCATAAAGAAAGAGATACATATGAAGTGCCAGGTGGTCACCGTGAAAATGGAGAACAGATTGATATGACAGCAATAAGAGAATTGCAAGAAGAAACTGGTGCTGTTGATTTTACAATAGAACCTGTATGTGTTTATTCGGTTACTGGAAAGAATCGTGTAAATGATACTGGAGAGGAAATATTTGGGATGCTTTATTATGCTGAGATAAATAAGTTTGATGATGAACTGGACAGTGAGATGGAGAAAGTTGTTTTGCTTGATGAATTGCCAAGCGAATGGACATATCCGCTGATACAACCTAAGTTGATAGAAAAGTATTTAAAGACAGTATCAAATAGCGAAGCATAGATAAAGAAAAGAACAAAAGTAAAATAGCAATAATAATGTGGAAAAATATAAACAGATAGGAGACAACATATGAAATTAAAAGTAGCAATGGTACAGTATGACGCCAACGAGCCGGACAGTGATTTCAATACCAAAGTGGCTATGAAATATATAAAAGAAGCTAAGGAATCAGGAGCAGATATTGTATTGTTTCCGGAATGCTTTTTGACAGCATATTGTTGCCCGGATATTGTGGAAGAATTACTTCCGCTAGAAGAACTGGAGAATGATTCTGAGTTTATCGATTGGTGTAATAGTGCGGTAACGGAAGAGGAAGAACACGTGCTTCAAATCAGAAAACTAGCGAAAGAATTGCAAATAGGTGTGGTTATTACAGCTTTTACAAAAGGCGAGAAGTACCCACAGAATACGGCGTTTATTATTGATAGAAATGGAGATATTATTCTGAAATACTCCAAAGTTCATACTTGTGATTTTGATTGGGAAAGATATTTGGAAAGCGGGCAGGAATTTAAAGTCTGCAAGTTTGATGGGGTAAATATAGGTGTAATGATATGTTACGACCGCGAGTATCCGGAAAGTGCTAGGGAATTGATGCTTCAGGGAGCAGAAATTATTTTTAATCCAAACTGTTGCGGTGGCATGGAGCCACGACTAAAAGAACTATCTGTACGTGCAATGGAGAATATGGTTGGCGTGGCTATGGCTAATCCTCCTGCACCAGGAATGGGACGTTCCGCAGCGTTTAATCCAATGGTCCGGGGCGAAAATGGGGAAGTGTTAGATAATACAATTATTGTGGCAGAGGAATTCTTTGAAGGAATCGTCTACGCTGAATTTGATATAGATGTTATCAGAAAGTATCGTGAGAATGAAGATTTAGGAAAGTTTCGAAAGCCAAGAGCTTATAAGAGTCGGTGATAATAATAAATTGTAGTAATGATTTGGTAGTGTTGTTTTCAACACTACTTAATTTTTACCCAACTATATTGAACCTAAGCGACACTATATAATTGAAAAACAAAAAAGTGCACGTTTGTTTATCGTAGGAGGTTAATAGTGAATAAGGCGGATGCAGACAGATTAATAATTAAATATCAGCCGAAAGTTTTGGGATTTGCAATGTCCAAAGTTAGAAATATATCAGATGCAGAAGAATTGATTAGAGAATAAGCAACAATCAACTATAATCTTGAATTTGGTAAACAATCATGTTAATATAATCATACAATGTAAGTGTAACAAGTGTTGCATATGTGGGCTGGTCGAAAGACCCAGGTCCAACCTAATCGGCGGGGAGGCTCCCCGCCATTTATTGTATTAGAGGAGTTTGACAAATGAAAGAATTTCCATTTTTACTTTATAAAACAGAAAAGGAAGATATTTCCATTAATGCTTTAATTAAAGATGATTCAATTTGGTTGACGCAGAAAGCAATGGCGGAATTGTTTGGAATAGATAAATCAGGCATTAGTCGTCATCTTGCGAATATTTTTGAAACAGGTGAATTGGATGAAGAAGTGGTTGTTGCAAAAATTGCAACAACCACTCAACATGGAGCAATAGAGGGAAAAACCCAATCTAATTCTACTAATTTTTATAATTTAGATGCAATCATTTCCGTAGGCTACAGAGTGAATTCTATTCGAGCTACTCATTTTCGTATTTGGGCAACAAACGTTTTAAAGGAGTATATGACAAAAGGATTTGTGCTGGATGATGAACGATTAAAACAGGGAAAGACTGCATTTGGTAAAGATTATTTTAAAGAATTACTCGAAAGAGTTCGTTCTATTCGTGCGAGCGAAAGAAGAATCTGGCAACAGATTACGGATATTTTTGCTGAGTGTAGCATTGATTATGATAAAAATGCGGAGATTACACATCAGTTTTATGCAATGGTGCAGAATAAATTCCATTATGCAATTTCGGGACAGACAGAAGCAGAAATTGTTTATTATAGTGCAGACCATACAAAGGATCATATGGGGCTTACTACATGGAAGAATGCTCCTGATGGTCGGGTATTGAAATCAGATGTAACTATTGCAAAAAACTATTTGGATGAAAAGCAAATTCGTAGTTTGGAGCGTGCGGTGACAGGTTATTTTGACTACATAGAAGATTTGATTGAACGTGAAAATACATTTACGATGGAAGAATTCGCTGCAAGCATAAATGAATTTTTGGCATTTAGAAGGTATGAGATTTTACCTGATAGGGGAAAGATTTCGAGAAAGATGGCAAATGATAAGGCTGAACAGGAATACCAGATTTTTAATAGAACTCAAGTTATTGAATCGGATTTCGACAGGGAAGTGAAGAAGATGATTCAAAAGAATGATGATTGAAAAGAAACTATGTCATTTTAATTGTGGCGGTTAGCGTAGTTTTGTTATATACTAAAAGTGTCGTCAAAGTGTCGTCAAATTTTTCGAAAACTAAAAATAGTGACGATATAAGATATAGAAAAAGTCTATAAACAGGCGATTTGAGAATTAGAAAATTAAGAAAAAAAGTCAATAAGCTCCGTGAAGGTGGTAGAACAGTAGGTTCAGGTAAGGTAGCTACAATTATTGAATAATTAATACTGAATATATAAAAAAGGCACTAAATAAAGGCTATTTAGTGTCTTTTCTTTTTGTCTGCGTACCAAAAACGTACCATTTTTATTGCAGTTTTTCTAATTTTTCCACAACTTCCGCTTGTTTGCTGGGGTATAAATGACCGTATATGTTCAGGGTTGTTGTTACGTTTTCGTGTCCCAGTCTGTCAGCTATCAGAGTTGGGGAAAAGTTTAAATTGATAAGTAATGAAGCGTGGGAGTGTCGCAGGTCGTGTATTCTTATTTTCTTGACGCCTGATAACTTGCAGGCTTTTTTCATTTTATCGTCAATAGTGTATTTTGTAGTCAGAAATAAGCGGGTATTAGGCTTATACTGATATAAATGTGTAACGTATTCTTGCAGGTGTTCCACCAAGAAGTGCGGTAGTGCTATTTTTCGCCTACTCTTTGCCGTCTTTGGTGTTTGTATGATAGTTTTACCCTTTACAGTTGCCAAGTTCTTATTTACGGACAAAATGCCGTTTTCTGTGTCTATATCGTTGTAAGTCAGGGCGAGCAGTTCTCCACACCTTAAGCCGGTAAAAAAGAATAATTCAAACATCATTTTATACATTGGTTTATCAACATAGCCGATAAACTGCTTATATTCTTCCAGCGTCCAAAAGTCTATACTTTCCCCTTTAACTTTTCCAATACTTCCCACCCTTGAAACCGGGTTAAAAGGCAAATTGTAATATTTTACTGCAAAATTAAGGATTGCGGACAAGATACCATTTACATTGTGCTGGGTTGTTGGTGCTATCCCGCTATTTATTATTTCATTTTGCCATTTTCTTATCATTGCTGTTGATATATCCGATATTGGTATATTGTTAAAATATGGGACGATTTTATCATTTATAACGTAGGTTTTGGCTACTAGTGTAGTAGGTTTTAGCCTTGTTTCGCAGTCTTCCAGGTACAGCTTTACCAAATTAGAAAACGTCATGGAGCAGTTAAGCGACATTTTATTCAAAAAATTGCTTTCGTATGCTTTGGCTTCCCTTTGGGTGGTAAATCCCTCTTTCTTTTTTCTTTTTCTGTTGCCTTGCCAGTCGGTGTAGTAGAAACTACAGTACCACTTGCCATTGCTCATTTTGTTTACTGACATAAAAAAATAACCTCACTTTCTGTATTTTGGTATAATCTACAAAAGTAGAAATTTGGGTATACAAAGAAAAGGTTATCTGTTATAATATTTATTGGTATTTACTCAGCAGACAACCGTATCTGTGTATTATTTAATTTTAAAGTTCCAGTGTTGGTAGCACTGGAGCTTTTTAATTACTTAAAAAATTTCTACTAGTGTAGATCATATTGTTAAAAGTCGGCTTAGGTCGGCTTTTTTATTCTTTACGATTTTTAACAAACTCAATAAAATTTTTAATCTCTTTCATTTCTTCCGCCGTGAACTCGTCCCCCTCAAAGTGTGCTGCTAAAGTCATAATTTGACTATTGGCGATAGTATCTTTTTTCTTTTCTCTATCTTCCAGTAAATCGCTTCTTTGAATATGGAAAAATTCGCATATTTTATCAATTTTTGACATTCGGGGCGTTCTTGTTCCCTTGCACCATTCCGACACTATAGTTCTTGAAACTACTAGAAATTTAGCTAATTCGGTTTGCGTAGTGTTATTTAATTTCATATAGTAATTTAAATTATCACAAATAATTTTATTTAATTCTTGTTCTGACATATGCATATATTCCTTTTTTTTTGTTGTAATTACATTATTACTTTAAAATGTTTTGCTAAAAAAGTCAACAACTTTGTTAACATTATGTTGACAAAACTTATAGTAACATGTATAGTAACATTAAGTTGACAAGAAAGGAGGCGACAAACAAGTGCGAATTAATGAAAGAAAGCTATTAATAGCAATGGCTAGAAAGAAGTTTAACATTTCAAGACTAGCCGAAGCCTACGGCGTATCTAAAACAAGAATGAGCCAAATTATGAAAAACAAAGAAGTATCAACCGAATGTATTGGAAGACTTGCAGAGGCTTTAGGCGTAGACGTAACAGAACTATTGGAAGATTAAGAAAGGAGATTTTAACAATGAAAAATTATTTGATTTCTGCGCAGGAAGTGGCGGAGCTTTTCGGGGTTTCTGAAAGTATGGCATACCGAATTATTAAGAAATGCAATGAGGAACTTACTAAAAAAGGCTTTATTACTGTAAGAGGTAAAACCCCAAAGGCCTATTTATTGGAAAGAATGGCAGTAAATGAGGTGGTAGCGAGTGACTAATAAAGAAAAACTACTGGAGCAGATAAAAACGGTTAAAAACCTCGACGATATAAAAACCGTTGGAGCTTTTAAGCAGATACACGGCGTTGCATTCAATGGCTTAGAATTTGATTTTGAGTTCTTAGACAAAGTCAAAGAAGCTTACAAAGAGCGTGGTGTTACTGATTTCCCCAACAAGTTCGAGGAATATATACAAGAGTTTTATGCAGCAGAAGAGGAAGAGCAAAAGGCGGTTGCTGAATGGTTTCATAACTTTAGTGAACAGAAGAAGAAAAAAAAGACGCAAACAACAACCAAGAATGGTGTAATTGTTCCGGCAGATCCACCAGCGAGCCTAAACCCTATAACTGCTAGTGAGTTGGACAAGAAAGATATTAAGCCCATAGAGTGGCTAGTTGATTATCTTTTACCCTTTGGGTTGTTACTGCTATCAGCACCACCAAAAAACTTTAAATCCTATATGGCGTTGCAACTTTGCGTGGCGATTTGTTCGGGCGGTAGTTTCTTAGGCTTTAAATGTTCAAAGCGTGCGTGTTTATATTTGGACCTGGAGAGTACAGAGCGCAGACCTAAAAACCGACTTAATCAGATATTAGGCAAGGACACGCCGAAACCTGACAATTTATATATTGTTACAGGTGATAAAGAAGTAAGGCGTATAAGTTTAGGCTTTGAAACTCAAATAAAACAGCTTTTAGAAGAACACCCCGACATAAAACTAATCATAGTGGACGTGTACCAGCTTATCGCACTACCTAAAAAGGGCGTAGCTAATGCTTATGAACAAGAATATGCAAGCCTTAATATTTTAAAAAAATTAGTTGCTGACTATAACATAGGTATTATGTTAATAACTCATAATAGGAAGATGAAAGACGGTAGCGACGTTTTCAATAATGTTAGTGGTTCAACAGCTATGACGGGTGGTATGGATTCAACGTGGATTATCGAAAGAGACCGAAATAGTAAAGAAGCTACTTTACATATAACGGGGCGTGACTTAGGAGAAAAAAATTTAAAAATCAAGTTCAATACTGACAACTACCAGTGGGAGTATATGGGAACCGTCGACGATGTAGAACAGCAACGACAACTGGAATCATATAATAAAAGTCCAATATTGAAAACGATAAAAAAATTATTAGAAGTCAATGACGGACGCTGGGAAGGTTCAGCAACAGACTTGAAAAATATTAATCATTTCATAGATGATAGTGTTGAAAAAATAGGTAAATTTATAAATAACAATGAGCATTTTTTATTATTGTATGACAATATCAAAGTTAAGAGCAGGCGAACTAATAGAAACAAGTTATATACATTTACTTACACAACTAGCACCACTAACATAACCGACATAACTAACACTACTAACACACAACAAGAATTAAATATATAAAGTGTGTGTTAGTGTATGTATGTAAGTGTGTAAGTAGTTTTTACTATGGAGTAATAAAACAACAAAAAGTTGCCGAAATATAGAAAAATCGGCAACCACATAGAATAAAACGATGTTATATATAATTTTGCGAAAGATATAACGCCGTTAGTAACAGTATAACATACACGAACCATCACGGAAAGGAAAAAAATACAAAATGGAAAATACAAAGTTTTGCCCAGTTGTAGGCAAAGAATGCATAAAGGAAAAGTGTTCTATTACAGGAATAAGAACAGAATTACATAAATTAAATGAAATTAACGAAAGCATGTTAAACGGAATAAACCGCCATAATGAGTTGTTGCAGTTTATAGCTGAACAGGTGGCAAAGTAGAAAGGAGTTACACAATGAAATTAAGAAAGAAAGACAAAGATTTTTTAAAAATATCTAAACAAGATATAGATTATTATAACAAAATCGACACGGCGTATATTGAATATTGCCAAAGAACATATAAACCCGATTATATACCTATGTTGGTGGGATTCTTAAGGGTAAGACTAAAAAGAGAACCAGATAAGGCACTTTATTTACTTAGAAATATGGATATTTTATCGAGTGCATATCGTTTGGGACTTAAACACGGTATAGAATACGCGGAAAAGGAGGACTTTTAAGCAATGAAGAAAATTAGCAAGGATATAGAGAAAATAGAGAAGAACATAGAAAAATATATGTGGTTAACTATGGTTAATCAGGATGACGAAACAATAGTGAAGCGCATAAATTTAGTTAATGATTATGTAGAAAATTATATGAACGATAGAAGACCACTTGAATTTCTTTACATAGCAAGGTTTTTTAGGGTTTTGTTAAAAGAGTGCCCCATGTTATATTATTACCTTTATTCAAGGGGATATTTAAACGAGGTACAAAAACTTTTAAACTATGCTTTTTATGAGGGGATAAAGTACCAAATGATGAAAGGGAGTGTAGCAGATGAAAGAAATTAGTAAAAGCAAATACATATATTTGAACGATAACGGCACATTGTTATTTTATGGCAATGAGAAAAACAAGGAACTTGATAAACCTAACCTTGAAATCAGAGGAGCAGACGAGCCATTTGTGGAACTGACAAGAGAACTTTTAAGCCTGACACCAGGAGAATTAGAAAGAAAATGTATTAACTGGATAAAGGATAATGGAAGCATACCCGAAGTTGTGCAGGCGATTATATACAATATAACCAATTAACCAGCTCTAAGAGTGATACAAATAAACCATTAACCAACCCGAGACCGGGGGAGAGTGTGAAAAACGAAAAATGTTAAGAAATGTTAAGGTTCTAGCAAGTTAGGGGAGTAGCAAAAAGCGACACCCTTTTGTTAAGAATTGTTAAGGAAAAGAAAGGAAGTGAGAACGTGGTAAAAATAAAGGTATCGTACAAAAACGATTATGAGTTACACAAGGTAACTACAAGGCTTGCGCCTATGGTTAAGCGGGTAAAAGTCCCGAAAATCCAAAAAGGCGAGTATAAAAAGGCTTACATAGAGCTGGAGAACGTACACAGCGTATAAACCAGCAGGCAGGGGCGTAGAATGTAAAAGTTTTGCGCCTTTTCTGTTGCCTGTTGCCGTCAGATTTGGTATAATAAAAGGGTGCAAAGTGGTATTTGCATAATGTTTTCTTGATATATAACGGTAATAGTACCCCAACAATTAGCCTTTTTGGTCCATAGATGTTTTGTGGCTGACTGTTGGAAGCTTTAACGGATTCGAAGCGTTGAGCGTGGGAAAGTATTTAATTATACTTTTCTGCGCTTTTTTTATTGCCGTTATTATCATTTCATTATTTGTCTTCTGTGAGGTACTGGGGGCGTTTTGGTTGTTCGGACGTCCCCATGCTAACACGGAAACGCACACTATCAGCGGTAAAGATAGGAGAAAGGACAGTTAAATGGCAGAAGAAAATAAAAACACACAGCAGGGCGAAAATGAGCCTGAAAGCGGTAAGACATTCACTCAGGAAGAGGTTAACAAGATAGTGCAGCAGAGATTGGAGAGAGCCAAGAGCAAGGAACCCGACGAACTCGCAAAGAGAGAAGCAGAATTGAATAAGCGAGAAATGAACTTAACCATAAGAGAACAGTTAAGCAGTGCGGGGCTTCCTAATGAACTTGCGGGTGTGATTTCTGCACAGGACGAAGACGAAGCAAGAGAAAAAATAGAAATTTTAAAGAAATATATAGAGAGCCAGCCGGCACACAGCAAGGCGGAATACAACCCGGTAAAAGGAGAGGTAAAAACCGACCCAATAAGGGAAGCTATGGGGCTAGGTAAGGGCATATAAAAGAAAGGATAAATAAATGGCTAGGAATATAGATTTAGTAACACAATTCAAGCCCTATGTTGACGAAATTTTTAAAAATGAAAGTAAAAAGTCATTATTGACAAACAACGATTTCGATTGGACAGGGGCGCACACTATAAGGGCTTACAAGGTAGGCACGGCAGAAATGAACGACTATGACAGAGAGGGAAAGAACGCAAACAAGGCGGGTTATTCGTCACGTTTTGGTGCTATTGGCGATTTAGAAGCCATAACCGAAGAAATGACGTTAAAAAAAGACCGTTCTTTTACCTTTGTTGTTGATAAGTTAGACAAGGACGAAACAGGGCAGGTATTAAACGGTGCTAGTGCGTTAGCCCGACAGCTTAGACAGGTAACAGTGCCTGAAATTGATAACTACACATATGGCGTTATGACGGAAAAGGCAGGACATAAGCCAACAGCGGTAGTATTGGACGAAACAAACATATATGACGAAATTGTAAAAGGTAACGCCGTTCTTGATAATGACGAAGTACCCGAAACAGACAGACGTCTTGTTGTTACGCCTGACGTTTACCGCATTATGAAGAAAAACAAAGAGATCATATTAAATACTGACATTGGGGCAGATATGAGAATAAAAGGCGTTGTTGCAAACCTTGACGGCTTAACAGTAATCAAGGTACCGGCTAATAGATTGCCTAAAGGGTTCGGCTTTATGATTGCACACCCAGTGGCAACAGTAGCACCAACAAAGTTAGAAGACTATAGAGTACATCAGGATCCGCCAGGAATAAGCGGGGAACTTGTAGAAGGTCGTGTTTGTTATGATGCCTTTGTATTAGATAACAAGGCGTGTGCTATTTATTATCAGGCTGTCAATGTTAATACTGTTGATACTGTTGACGAAACAGCAGGCAAGAAATAACAAAAGTTGCCATCAGGCAGAAAAAAGAATGGTTTTTCATTTTCTTTTTTGTACTCCTTTAAATATATGTATTGGAAAGCCCTCGGGAGCAATCTCGGGGGTGTTTCTGTAATAGAAAGAGGTGTTTTATATGGATAAGTTGAAAAGATACAGGTTACTTTGTCACTTCATAGCAGATGAATATAAATTCATTGAACAGCTCAAAAGCTGGGAAGTGTTCGCCGACACAACAGAGTACCAGCAACAGAGTTATAAGCGCATTGAGAAATGGGAGCAGGAACGCCAGCAGATAGCGGACTACATCAAGAGCATATCTAACGAACGTTATAGGGTTATGTATTACCTTTTTTATATTAAGGGAATGACTAAAAGAGCCATAGCGGAGCAGTTGGGTATTGCTGAACGTTATTTACATAGATTATGGAGAAAATCAGAAAAGGAGTTGACGCCTTATGAGTAATGAGCAACTAGCCGTATATCTGAAAGAACACCCGGAGGACACCGCAAGGCTTGAACTGTTGTATATAAAGAATAGGGGATTTTTATATAAATATATAAAACGTTTCTTTCCGTGTGAGGAAGTAGAGGACTTAATGCAGGAAAGTTATTTCGCAATGCTTAAGGCTATTAAAAGCTATGACGAAAACAAAGGGAAGTTTTTAACCTGGTTTGGTTGGTATCTGCATAAACACCTAAAAAGGTATGTGTATTCTTATAGTGGTGTCGGTATTAATACCAATGATTTAATCAATAAATACAATAGAACTATTACAGAACTTGAAGAACTGGGCGAAATTCCGACAGATACACGCATAGCCCATAAAATGGGCGTTAGCGTTGAAAAGGTGCAGGAATTGGCTAAATTGCAGAAAAGCAGGGTAAACATAAGCACCGATAAAGAAGTAAATGAGGGTACAGCATTATTAGACTTACAGGCAGACAAAAAGCAGGACGTGGAAAGCACCGTTTTAGACGCTATGGAAAAAGAAGAACTAAAAAGAGATATATGGGAGTGTGTCGAACGTTTGCCAGAGAAACACGCCGAGGTAATTATAAGGCACTACAAGAACCAAGAACAGTACAAGGACATTGCGGAAGATTTAAAAGTGAGTTACCAGCAAGTAACACAGCGAAAAATAGAAGCGTTTAGAAAAATGAGAGAGGACGCCCGAACAGTTAGGCAGTTGCGCCCATACATTGACAACATCAGGGGCGAAGCCTTGAAAGGTAACGGTGTGGGAAGATTCAAGGTAACGTGGACAAGTTCAACGGAAAGGGTAGCACTTCAAAGGCTGGAACGTAAAAAGCTGCTGCAGGAAATAGCAAACTTTTAGGCGTACCACTTCCGTACCAACATATGAAACAGACGCAGAAAACAAAGGTAAAAATATGTTTTTGTAGAATTTTAAACCCTTTAAAATAAGGGATTGCGATAAATAAAGGCATAATATAAAATAATAATCATTATTGAATAATTTTCGTGATACTACGAGAACAATAAATAAGTAAAATAAGTCCGTTTGAATGCTTGCATTCAGGCGGACTTTCTTTTGCTTATTTATGGGACGACAGTCCCGACCGAGATGAAGCGTCAGCGAAATCGAGGTGTTCTCGGAATAGAGCGCAAGCTCACTATAAATAAAGAAAACCACGGTCGTGTTTACACGAAACCGTAGTTTTCCTTTGTTTATAGGCTCTTTGTCAAGAGTGGGGGTAAAAAGATTTTTTACACAGTTGTGAACCATTGTTCACAACTGTGTTTTCTCTTTTAAGCAGAGGTCATAAGGATTCTATTCCTAAAGTTCTCAAAATTTCTATATCCGTAAGCATTTCGCTTAATTACTTTAATCTTGTTGTTGGTTTCTTCTGTAAATCCGTTGAAATAAGGACAGTCAAAAGCATTCAGTATGTATTTGGCCCAGTTTGATAACATTGTTAATGTAGCGTTAAATTCTTCCAGTTCGCTTGCCTGCGCTGATAGTATAAATTTTCTAAGTTTCCTATAAGCTTCATCCCTGTTTTTAGATTCCATAAAGTCATAGAACTGTTCTTTTAAATAATAAGCTACAGCTAAGTCATTTGACTGCATAAGCATGACTTCCAATGCCTGCTTACTTTCGTCATTGAGTTTCCAATAATGAGATAACAGTATTCGCCGGCTTCTCTTAAAATACTTACGCTTTGAAGGATGCATATCCTTTTGAATGCGTTTTCTTACATTTTCTAAAGCCCAGGTAATATATCTGACCATATGAAACCTGTCAATGACTATGTTTGCATTAGGAAAATAAGTTTCTGCAATGTCTTGATAAACATAGTTCATATCCATAATAAAATATCGTACATCTTTTCTGCTTTGAAATTCTAATAGATAATCCTTCAGTTTATATTGAGTTCTTGAAGGAAGAATATCAAATATTTTATGATTTTTCGGATCCGTTAGTATTGCTTGAAACTTCTCGCCACCGGCGTTTCCTTTGAATTCATCAATGGATAAAACTTGTGGAAGAACAGAAGGTTTAGGGTATTTAATATCTTCCATTCTTCTAAAAATAGTAGAAGGTGATATTCCAACCTGCCGAGCTACTGCAGAAACGTTTTGAGCCTCTTTAAGCATATATATAGCAAGAAAATTTAGTCTGTTTGTAATTCTGCAATGCTTAGGAAGTAAAGTGAAGTTCTCGTTGAAATGTTTGCCACAACA
>ERZ773277.1267-NODE-1267-length-21067-cov-3.022321_pt1 | contig 21067 bp, 26 predicted proteins | sample MGYA00511957_ERZ773277 | MGnify/ENA primary metagenome ERZ773277 (study PRJEB29015, sample SAMEA2737800) | human gut metagenome | biome: human gut; feature: human-associated habitat; material: faeces | place: China | collected 2012 ... | reverse complement strand
ATTTTTATAAAACCAAATTGATATTGGGCTAACCATCTATCGGTAGCACCTCTATGTTTATATTAGCATCTAACCGCTTTTATGTCAAACATGTATTCTGTTTTTAACTTTTTTGATAACTACTCGTAGCACTGCAAACCTCAATTTGTGAGGTCCTTTCTTTCTTATTTTGCAAGCATTTCGCGCAATTCTTTCGTTTCCTTCGCAATCTGCTCGTTCAACTGTTCAATCTCAGCAAGAATCTCCTCTGTCGGTGGATATTCCACTGGGATATACTCTATTTTCTTATACTTGTTAATCGACAAGTCATAATCATTGTCAGCAATTTCCTGCTTATCCACCAAGAAACTCTGCTCCGTTCTTTCGCGAGTTTCCTCGTTATCTTTATGATGGAATCTCTCAATAATATCCGGAATGTCATTTTCCTCAATTGGCTGACGCTTATCATCCAATGAATGACCATCTGCTTTCATATCGTAAAACCAAACTTTTTCGGTACCCCCGGCATTTGTTTTCGTAAAAATCAAAATGGCGGTAGACACCCCTGCATACGGCTTAAATACACCGGATGGCATGGAAATAACACCTTCCAAGTATTGATTTTCCACCAATTCTTTACGTAGATTTTTATGAGCCTTTGAAGAACCAAACAAAACACCATCTGGCACAATGCAGGCACATCTGCCACCTACCCGAAGCAGACGAATAAACAGTGCAACAAACAACAATTCAGTCTTCGTTGTACTAGTAATTGCAGACAGTGATTCACTAATATTTTCCTTGTTTAATGTTCCCTTAAAAGGTGGGTTGGCAAGGACTAAATCGTAGGTATCTTTCACCATGTAATCTTTTGACACACTATCCTGCTTATTCAACTGTGGATTCGTAACCGAATGAAGCATCAGATTCATGCAGGACAAACGACACATAGTTTCATCCGTATCAAATCCTGTAAATGTTTCCGTTGCATATTTCTTCCATTGCTCCTCGGTCATTTTGCTTCCATAATGAGTTCTTATGTATTCTGCCGACGAAATCAAAAAACCCGCCGTACCACACGCCGGATCACAAATTTTCATATCCGGTGTTGGCTGCATAAGATTTACCATCATATCACGAATATGTTTTGGTGTTCGAAATGCACCAAGCCGCCCAGCAGAATTTAATTTTCCAAGCATATGCTCGTATAAATCTCCCTGCATATCTAAACCTTTAATGTCATTTTCAAAAAGGTCGTCCAGTCCAATAATAACTTTTTGTAATGCCAGTGGTTCATTGATTTTAAATGTTGCATGTTTCAAATATCTTGAAAACGCAGAATTTTCATCCTGATTCAAATTAATTAAAAAAATAAAGACATGTTCAACAAAATGCTTGTGGAGTTCTCTGGCTTCCATTCCTTTAAAATTTCTCCATCGCAACGCTTGTTCTTCTTTAGAATCTCCAAAAATATGTTTCTGTGGTTCTCCTGAAAGCAGTTCAGCAGTTTCAATATCTGCCTCGCGCTCATCAAGTTGTTTTGCAAACATAAGATATGTTAACTGCTCAATGACTTCGGTCGGCTGTGATACTCCTCCCGCAATGACATCAAGCCATATTTGCTCAATTTTATTTTTTACTACTGCTGGTAACATATTTTCCTCCTCACGTGTTCTTTCGCTTTACTCGATTTTTATACTACTATATTAACGATTTTTAACAGTAACGTCAATTATTACTTCATTTTCGTCGCAAGAGTATTAGCTTGCGTTTACATAGAAATCCTTTGCGGAAATCTCATGAGGAGGATTGTGCTTATGCTTACAACGGAACTCTTTATAGCCATAATCAGCTTATGTATTACTTGCTTTGCTCTTGGTTATACCGTTGGTTCCAAGAGCAATAATAAAACACAAGAGTAACCGCCTGGTCTGCAAACTTTGGCAGTTACTCTTGTAACCAAAAAATCAGGCTAACCGTCTATATGCGGTAGCACATTTTCTATCACTATATTAGCATCAAATTATATTTATGTCAAACATTCCTGCAAGACAATTCTCCCCCCAAAGCAACGCTTTTCCCAAACTTTCTGCCTTATGGTTGCTTTGCTTACAACTATTTTTCCATTTCATGCAACTCTTTCTTAAAAGTCCAGAAAAAAGCGTTGTTTTTCTCGGAAAAATTGAGATAAATCCGACAAAATGGGGGTGAATATGCAACGTTTTTTGGCTTTGGAGCAAGTTAGCGTTGTTTTAGCAAGTTGCCAGCCCTTCTTCCGGCGAACATGCCTTGTAATGACCGCCAGAATCCTTCCTAAGCCGTGCAGCGCCTATCTCTTCGCGATAGGCGCTCACGGGCTGCGCCACCTGTTTTGTCCCCACCTTAAGCCGCATAAGGGATATCGCAAAGCGATATCCCTTATCACGGGCTGCGCCCTATAAAATCAAAAACCAGTGCTCCCACCCATTTTTGTGCGAGCACAAATGGGTGAAAACACTGGTTTTCAATTTTTCACGGCTTAAGCCTAACGTGCACATTTATACTGTAGGTCTTCCCAGCGGCGGTCTACTTCTGCCTGGAATTGTTCGATTAGGTGTTCGTTGCCTTTTTTGAAGAGGTGTTTGAAACGTCCCTGAACACGAAGAAAATCTTCGATTGGGAGTTTCTTCTTTGGCTCATAGGAAAGAATCCATTTGCCATGGTCTACCTCAAAGAGTGGCCAGTAGCAGGTTTCTACGGCAAGTTTACAGATGTTCATGATATCTGCTGTGTCGTAACGCCAGCCACGTGGGCATGGTGTCATTACATTCAGAAAACTTGCGCCTTCTGTGTAGATGGCTTTTTCGGATTTACGATGCAAATCTTTAAAATCCGTTGTCATTGTTGTCTGTGCAACATAAGCAACGTCATGGTCAGCAATGATGCTTGCCAAGTCTTTGCGGTTCTGCATTTTACCTACGGACTGCTTGCCAACCGGCGTTGTCGTTGTGTCCGCATACATAGGTGTTGCCGAAGAACGCTGGATACCGGTGTTCATATAGGCACCATTGTCATAGCAGACATAAACCATGTCATGTCCACGCTCCATCGCACCGGACAAGGACTGGAAACCGATGTCGTAAGTTCCGCCATCTCCACCAAATGTAATAAATTTAAATGTTTCGTTTTCCGGCAGTCTGCCGCGTTTTTTCAAAGCACGGTAAGCAGTCTCAACACCACTCAATGTGGCACCTGCATTTTCAAATGCATTATGTATATAACTGTCTTCCCATGCGGTGTATGGATACATAAAAGAAGAAACTTCAAGACATCCGGTCGCATTACCAATGACTGCGTGGTCTCCCTCATGCAGAGCACGAAGTACGGCACGTACAGCGATTGTTGCACCACAGCCGGCACACATACGATGTCCCGGAGCCAATCTCTCTGGTTTTTCCATCATAGTTTTTAAACGATAATCACTCATACTATCCTCCGTTTATCCTCTCAGTCTGATATACTGGTACTGTTCTACTGTCTTGCCATTTTCAATCATATCCTCTAATTCCGCGAATACATCTTTTACATCTTTGATGGTAAAATCACGTCCGGCCAGACCGTATATGTAATTTACTGCTTCAATCATAACTTTATTTTTGAACAAGGCTGCCGGCACCTCACTGCCAAGCGGTCCGCCATTGCCATTGTAGCTCTCACAACGGTCCATAACAGCAACTGCTTTGCAATTTGCTAAAGCTTTTGCAATTTCCTCTGAAGGGAATGGACGGAATACACGAAGTTTGAGTACACCGACTTTTTTGCCTTCTGCCCGAAGTTCATCCACAGCCTCTTTCGCAGTTCCTGCTGCCGAACCCATAATCAACATAATGTAATCGGCATCTTCCGTTTTATATTCCTCAAAAAGTTCAAAACCACGTCCGGTCAGCTCTTTGTATTTTTTGGCAACTTCCTTGATAACTTCTTTTGAATTTTCAAGAGCCACTTCCTGATTTTTCTTTGCCTCCATTGCATAATTGGAAACAGAATACGGTCCTACCGCAATTGGTTTGCCGGGATTTAACAAAAATTCTTCCGGATGATACTCACCAACAAAATCTTTGACCGCTTCATCTTCCAAAAGCGTAATATTTTCCACAGCGTGGCTTGTAATAAATCCATCCTGGCAAATCATAACCGGAAGATGTACTCTCGTATCTTCGGCAATCGGATATGCCTGAATAAAGTTGTCATAAGCTTCCTGATTATTCTCTGCATAAATCTGAATCCAGCCGGTATCTCTTGCGCCCATACCATCGGAGTGGTCGCAGTTAATGTTAATCGGACCGGATAATGTACGGTTTACCAACGCCATAACAAGTGGTAGACGATTCGATGCGGCAAGAAGAAGTTCTTCCCACATAAGTGCGAGTCCTGCAGAAGAAGTAGCCGTCAAACTTCTCGCACCTGCTGCCTCGGCACCAATCGTTGCACTCATGGAAGAATGTTCACTCTCCACCGGGATAAACTCGGTATCCATCTCACCATTTGCAATATAGGTAGAAACCATCTGTGGAATCTCCGTCGAAGGAGTAATTGGAAATGCCGGCATGACATCCGGATTAATCTGGCGGATTGCATACGATACCGCTTCATTTCCTGACATACGTTCTTTAATTGCCATTAGATATTTCCCTCCTTCATCTCAATTGCGCCAAATGGGCATACTTTAGCACAAATGCCGCAGCCCTTACAATGGTCATAGTCAAATTCGCCACGCTTTCCATCTTTAACCGGAATACTGCAGTCCGGGCAAACCGGGGTGCAGAGCAGGCATTGTTTACATTTATCTGCAACATAAATCGGGGTATTCGTGCGCCACTCACCGGTATTAAAAAGTTTTGAAGTGCCACCCGCAAAAACCATCAAGCCTTCTGTCAAATCCTGATGTGGTGTTTTTTCGTTGATTTTTGTAACATCTGTTCTCACGCCATTGCCTCCTTATCTTTCTGAATATCGATGGAAACAACGTCAAAGGCACGCTCCAACGCTTCCATATTACCGTCAATTACTTCTGGTTTTTTTGCAAATTTATGTTCATAAGAAGCTCTCATTTCATGAATAAAAGTCTCTTTTTCCATTACTTCACTGACCGCTACCGTTGCTGCTAACATCGGTGAATTCGGAAAATTCTTTCCTAATGTCTCCACGGAAATATGTCTGGCATCAATCGCATAAACACGACCTTTGTAGCCATTGAGTTTCGGAATCATGTCCTCTCTCTTTTTCGGTGTATTAATAATAATTGCACCGGTTTCCTTCAAACCGGCTGTCACATCAACCGAATCCAAAAGCGTCTCATCTACAACTACCACATAATCCGGGTGGTAAATGTTTGAATGTACGCGAATCACATCGGAACTGATGCGGTTGTACGCCGTAATCGGTGCTCCCATACGCTCCGGACCATATTCCGGAAATCCCTGCACGTTCTGACCCGTTTTGAACGCTACATCCGCAAGCAAAAGTGCTGCCGTCTTGGCACCTTGGCCGCCGCGGCCGTGCCATCTGATTTCGATACCGTTCTTCATCGTTCTCAAATCTCCTTCTATCCTTCATCCATTGGGTGCAAAATTTTCTCAATAACGTTTTGACCCAGCATATCCTATTATATCGTAGGAAAAACAAATGTAAAGCGAAAATGTTTAATTTTGTTCACTTTTGAAGTGAATTATTTTCATTATCTGTTTTTTTCAACTTTCTCCGGGCAAACAGTTGGAACAAGCCCCCATTTATGTTATACTGCTAACAGAAACATTAAAGGAGATTGGATTTCATTGATTAAGCGATTTTATGTACCAACTTCCAAACTAGAAGAGGGCATGCAGATTGACCAGGTTATCAAAGACAGACTGGACCGTACACTCATTGCCCGTGGCTCTGCTTTGGATGCTTATTTGATTGAAGGCCTGAAAAAACGAGGCATACACGGAGTATACATAAAGACAGGTGAGGAAGACCCGGAGGAAAAACCGGAGGAAGAAACACTCACCCCTTTTGTACGCAATAAAATCGAAAAATACCGCACAGAAGATCCAAGAAAAGTTTATTTATCAGAGAGTGTTAAAAAACGCGTGTCCGAGGGAATCCAGTATTTATATAACAATTCAGACTCACCGGAATTCACAAACACTTCCGCAAAAATTACAAATGACTTAATTCACGCCATTGACCACAACGACGCTTTGGCGGTTGATATCAGTGCACTCAAAACAAGCGATGAATATACGTTTAAGCACAGTGTGGATGTCGCTACCATCTCCATGATTATTGCCAGAAACTTGGGCATGTCAAGCAAAGATGTTTATAATATCGGTATCGCCGGACTTTTACACGATATGGGAAAATCAAAAATCCCATCCGAAATTTTAAACAAGCCGGCTCGCTTAACCGATGAAGAATTTGCTATTATGAAACAGCACTCCGAGCTTGGCTATAACATATTAAAAGAGAAAAAAGAATTTCACGGTGCCATTTCGCTTGCCGTGCTGCAGCATCATGAAAAAATGAACGGAACCGGATATCCATTTGGATACGCTTCCGATAAAATTGTACCTTATGCAAAAATTCTGTCCATTGCGGACGTTTACGACGCTCTAGTAACCGAGCGTCCTTACAAAAAATCATTTTCCCAGCGCACCGCCGTGGAAATGATTATGTCAATGACCGCCGAGTTAGATATCACTGCCATGCGCAGTTTCATGGAGAGCGTCATTCTCTATCCGGTTGATACAACGGTTTCACTGAGCAATGGCGAACAGGCCCGCGTTGTCGAAAATAAACCAAATGCCGTCCTTCGTCCCACCGTCGTAGGACTAAAGAGCGGCATTGTTTACAATCTTTCGGAAGACTTAACCTGTGCTTCCATCGTTATTCAATAGACACGATTTTATTTAATCCACCATACGAATACTTTCAATGACCGGCTGGTCTGCTTTTTCAATCGTTCCGTTACCGTCAGTCGGAGTGGCATCTTCACAAATCTTATCGACAACTTTCATTCCCTTTGTCACTTTTCCAAAAGCAGCATACTCACCATCCAAATAGGTTGAATCCTGATGCATAATGAAGAACTGGGAACTTGCGCTGTCCGGGTCTGACGAACGCGCCATGGAAATCACACCTCTTTTATGAGATATGTTATTCTCTACTCCATTGGAAGAAAATTCACCTTTAATCGTCTCATCTGAACCACCGGTTCCGTTTCCTAACGGATCACCGCCCTGAATCATAAAGCCGGACATAATGCGGTGAAATGTCAAACCATCATAAAACTTTTCATTCACCAATTTGATAAAGTTTGCAACCGTAATCGGTGCCGTATCACCGTCTAACTCCACCTCAATCGTGCCATAATCTTTCACTTTAATTTTTGCATGATGCTTACCTTTTGTATCCGTTGTTTTTGATTCCGGCTCTTTTGTTGCCTCGGCTGTCTCCGTAGCTTTTGGGGCCTTTGTCGCCTTTGTCTCGCTCGTCGTATCGGATTTTGAACTTCCACACGCACTAAGCCCCATTACAAGAACTGCCAATACAAGCAGAAAACTAAATTTCTTTTTCATGTTACTAAATTCTCCTTTCAAACGTCATTGTCCCCATTATAGCGAATCGATACCTTTTATGCAAGTTCGGAAAAGCATGTTATGTTCTTTTGATTTTCCTTCTTACGTATCGTCTTCTCTATTCACTAACGATATCGCCACATAACCGGTCAGTCACAATTTCCTTGCATTTTTCTCTATGTGCCACATGAAGTGGGTGGTTCATAAACTTCTTTAACGATTCCTCATCTGCAAATTCTGCATAAAAAACAAGGTCATAGCCACCGGCAAAATTGCGGTTTATCTCTGCATGCAAAAGCCCCTCTATATTTCCATTCATCGTAGCCACTGACTGCTGCATAAAACGAAGGGATTCCTCCTGTGTATGCTCCTCTTTCACTTTCTCCGTGAAATTCCAAAATAAAATATGTCTTATCATCGTTTTACCTCCTTATTTCCTAACTCCCAAAAAGCGACTGCACTCGCCGCGGCTACATTCAGCGAATCAACGCCATGTGCCATCGGTATTTTGATGGTGTAATCACTTTGTTTTATTGTCTGCGGCATGAGACCTTCTCCTTCGGTTCCTAAAATGATGGCAAGTTTTTCTTCTTCTTTCAGTTTCTCATCCGCAATTGAAACCGTATCCTCACACAGTGCCATTGCCGCCGTTTTATAGCCAAGTTTGTGCAGCCTGCTCACATAGGTTTCATCATCCGGCAGAAAACTCCACGGAATCTGAAACACGGTTCCCATACTCACTCGTATTGCACGGCGATACAAAGGGTCGCTGCATGCGGGGGTCAGTAAAACAGCGTCTATATTAAGTGCCGCCGCCGAACGAAAAATCGCCCCCACATTCGTCGGATTCACAACGTTTTCCAGAACTGCTATCCGTCTTGCCATCCGGCACACACTTTCAATCGATGGAAGTTCTTTGCGATACATCGCACAAAGCATCCCTCTCGTGAGTTTGAATCCTGTGATTTTTGTCAACACATCAACCGGTGCTGTAAAAATTGGAATCTCCGGGTATTTTGCGATAAATTTCCGCCCCTGCTTTTCGATGTGCGCTTCTTCCATGAGAAATGATACCGGCTCATACCCAGCTGCCAGTGCTCTCTCAATGACAATCGGACTCTCCGCAATAAACATCCCCCTGCCATGTGCCGGGCGGTGTTTTAACTGCGCCTCTTTTTCACGTGCATAAAAATCAAGTGCCTCATCTGAAAAATCCGCAATCTTAATTATGTTTACCATCGTTTCTATGTGCTCCTTCTTATGCGTAAGTTCGAATCAGCCAGCGTAAACGCTTCTTGGTCTCTGTAATCAACACCATATTACGTGCCAACGGCTGTCCGCTTCCGCCGGCCCATTGTGCCGCTTCCTTGGCTGCTTCCTTTTCTTTTTTCTTTATCCAGCGAATCTGTTTTTTCTTTAACACTTTTTTCTGCTTTGCCGACAACCCTTTATAAAGCAGTTTGTATACACGATTGAGTTCTTTGTCCCAGATTTTGAATTCTTTGTAAGAATCTTGATTCATTTCAAGCTGCGGACCATCATACTTAAAGTTCTTTTTGCATTTGCCGTATATTTTATTATAGCTTCGAATCAATGTCACCTGTCTTTTGCTCTGCTTTTTCACCGCCGCCGATGCAGGAACCGCCATAGAAACTGCAGCCGTTGTAATTAACATCGTAAATATCATAACATATGTGATTATTTTTTTCATAAGTCAAGCACTCTCCTTTTTCTATTGATATTTCTTCTTTTATCATAGAATGTTATGTGCGTGACGTCAAGGTCAAGTGTTTGTTGCATGCCAAACGGCAGCCTATTACAGACTGCCGTTTGCTTTCCCTCTCTGTTTGCCTTCGTCTTTCCCTTTCGTGTTTACCCTTGTGTTCACATATCCTCCTGTTATGTCTTTAGCCGTAACACAAATCTTACCCGAACTTTTTACAAATAGCAACCACTTTGGCACAAGCGGTAAAAAAATTACACAAACGGTAAAAATATTCTTTTATGCTTCTTTGTTTTTGTGTCAAAATATGCTACAATAAGGAAAATTTGTAAAACTTTTGGATTATAAGGAGATTAACTTTGAGAATTGCGATTGTGGATGATGATATACAAATGTGTGAACAACTGAGCACTTTGTTAAATGAATTTCTCGGAGATTCTTCAGAAATATCGGATTATCGAAGTGGCGAAGAGTTTCTGACCGCTTGGGAGACTGCGGATTTTGACCTTATTATTTTAGATATTTTTATGGACAAACTGACCGGCGTGGATGTTGCCCGTAAAATCAGGGAACGAGACAGCAATGTAAAAATTGTTTTCAGTACAACGAGCAATGAGTTTGCCAGTGAAAGTTATGAGGTAAATGCCTGCTATTATCTGCGCAAACCATTTGGGCGTGACAAAGTAAAGGTTATGTTAGACCGGCTTAACCTCGCAGAAATTGAGAAGATGCGTACGGTAAAACTTCCCGATGGCACCAGTGCCATCCTGCGCAATATTATCTATGTTGATTTTTCTTCACACCGGGTCACCCTTCACTGCAAATACGACGTTGACACAATTGTGCGGACTTCTTTTTCCGAAATTGAATCGCTCTTATGTGCCTATCCGTATTTTTCCAGCCCGACAAAAGGTATGTTGATTAATTTTTATGAAGTTGCTTCCCAGACCAATGATGTTTTTGTCATGAGCGACGGAAAAAGTATCCCAATTAGCAGACGTAAATCCAAAGAAGTTTTAGATGCCTATTTTACGTTCCGGTTTGAAATGTTACGAAATGGAGGTGGCAAATGATGCTGTCTTTTTATCGATTGGCGGAAGTCGCCATTTATTCCCTGCTGAATTTTCTTCCTTTTCTTGCCCTGGCACTTTATCCGTTCCGGCACAGTCTTCGTTTTTCGATAAAAACAACATTTTTTTTGATTGTTCTTGTGACAATTTTGCAGCTTTTTCTCGGTGCATGGGCTGCCTTTGCTCCCGGAAACAACACCGGAACCATCAGTGCAGTAAGCACCATCCTGTATGCTGCTTTTTATTTTCTTGCCATAAAAAAACACTTTGGCAAAACGTTTTTTACACTTTTAATGATTTCAAATCTTGCGAACCTCGCTGTAATTTCATCAAAGACCATAGAAAATCTTTTCTTCCCTGACCTCGCCGTACAAAATTACCGCTGGTCTTTTTCTCTCATGCTTGCTGTGGTAGAAATAATTCTTGCTATTCCTCTGTTTTTCTATATGAAAAAAGTGTATACACCGGCAGTAGAAAAGGAGCCATCCGGCTTTGAGTGGCGGTATTTGTGGATAATTCCTGCCACCTTTTATGTGATGTGGTATTATGCGTTCTACGGAAATGCTTCCAAATCAAGTCTTGAAATTGCCCTGCGTCCGAAAAATACGCTGTTTTTATTTATTATCAATGTCGGTGCCATTTTCATTTACTATGTCGTTACACGCCTGATTTTGGAGCAGACCAAAACCCTCCTGCTGACTAAACGCAACCATGAATTGACCATGCAGACGGTACAATACGAAAATTTGCAGGAGAAAATCACAGAGGTGCGCCGAGCCAAGCACGATGTCCGCCACCATATCACACTTATGCAGGAATACCTGAATACGAGAAACTATACTGCTCTAAGTGAGTATCTAAAACAGTACAGAATGAGTTTACCAGACGATACGCCGGTACAGTTCTGCGTAAATCCTGCCGCCAATGCCGTACTTGTATATTTTGCACAACAGGCCAAAGAGCAGGGTATTACCTATCTCGTAAAAACAGAAATTCCGGAAAAAATCAACATTCCGGAAACCGACATTTCGGTTCTCCTCGGCAACCTGTTGGAAAACGCTGTAGATGCCTGCAAATCGGAACAAACACCGGACAAAAAAATCATCGTCCGCGCAAATACTGACGGCGGCTCACTCTGTATCACCGTAGATAACACTTTCACCGGAACGCTTGCACATACCCCAGATGGGAATCTTGTTTCCACCAAACATAAAGGGCTTGGGCTTGGAACCCGCTCCGTAAAAAATATTGTGAACCAGCATGGCGGCATATGCCGGTTTGAAGCGAAGGATGGGATGTTTTACGCTTCTGTGCTGTGCCAGATAGGGGAGTGAGGGGGGCTAACAACTTGAGGCACTTTTATATATCCCACTTTCTTGCTCTCATCAATATAATCAATCGTCCGCATATTATGAAGTCTTTCTGCGAGTTTAATAAGAATGGCTTCCTCTGTATTTTTGTGTTCAATCTGTCGGACTATTTTTAATACGCCATTCGGCAACTCATTTGCCAAATTAGTATCATTTCCTTTTTCCTTCACATCACAAAACAATCCTGCCAGAACCGTATCACGCTCAGCACCTAATTCTGCTAACAGTATTGCAACATTTATAGGGTGTGTAACGTATTCCTCTCCCGAATATCTTCTTTTCCCATTATACGCCTTGCATGCCGTCAAATAAACATCATGTAATACCTTATCTTCAATTTCAATATCATTTTTTTCTATCGTTTCTTTTAATACCTCAAATAGCTTTTCTTTAGAGGTTCCTACCTCTGTTGTTTTCAAGAAAATCGGCTCCATATAACTACCTCCTAGACATTTAAATTGTAATTTCATTGCTCTAAGAAGTGATGGTGGGAAACCAAACTCTCTACGAAATGATTGTGTAAAAGCGCTATGTGACTTCCATCCGTATTTCACAGCTACATCAATGAGACGCATTCCGGAACTAATATCATCGCATGATTTAATCAGCCTCCTCCTGCAAATATAATCCATTACCGTTTGATTTGTATAGGATTTGAAAATACGAATAAAATGACATTCGGAATATCCTACTGCATCCGCCAACTGCTTTACACTCAAGTCCTCTTCAAGATGTTCTTCAATATACTGTATGATTTGATTCATAACCATCACCTTCCATTCCACGTGGTAGTTATACTATAAAACAAATTGCTAGCGTTTGCTGTTTCTAAATTGCTGTTTTCATCTAAAATTCTGGCATATTAACAAATACTATTTTTTCTCCATCAGCAATTCCTGCATATATGTCATGATTTTTACAGCCAATTTCTAAATAATGTTTTACCACATACTTTGATGTAAATGGCATTTCTAAAGAATTCAATTCTGACAAGTCAAACCACCTGCTGATTCCTTCACTCGAATGAAAATTGACATCAACTTCGTCTTTAAGGTCTGCAAAAAAATAATAATTCTGTCTGATTTCTCCGTTACATCTTCGTAATGTTACATACCGCAGTTCCAGATGAGATAAATCTTTTTCCGCAAGTTCTAATTCTTCATTTAATTCCCGCAACACGCATGCTTTTGCATCATTTAATTCTTCCGGTTCAAAATGTCCTCCAGCAGAGCCTATCCACATATCGTTAACAACTCTGCTGCCCTGTCGATACAAAAGCAGCGCCTTATCACCTTTAAAAATGTACAATGATGTCATATTTCTTAGTTTTGCCGTCACACTATCACCCTCCAGTTATTGTCTTTATTACTATTTTTAATTAAAGTAGCATACCAAGCATATTGGGTCAAGAATAAAACTACCTCTACACCAAATATTTTTCCACCAGTTCTTCAACAATCTGAGAATTCAAAACTGTCAACTCTGTTTCAAAAGTAAGTATCAAACGTTCTCCCAGATGGATTCCATTTCTCTGATATGATTCTATTTTCTTTACAGCAGATTTGGCATACTCCGGTTTATCCATCATACCTTCATGCTCCCAGTAAATTTCTTTCCGCGTTTTTTTCGATAAAAATGTAAAATCCGGGTATACCGTACCATATCCTTTCAAATATAGGGGTTTTTCATACTGATATAAAATGTTGTTTCTGTAGAAATAATCCGCAAGAATCTTCTCTGACTTTGACCTGACACGCTCACCTTTTTCTGTCACAATTTCAGCGGTTCCCTCGTAAAATTCTTTGCCATGATATTCGCTGTCATACCACCGAGCAAGTTCTTTCTCCCATATTGGCTCAATCGGTGTAACTAATAACTGCCTTTGTGTATGCATCGATGTATAAATCTTTTCAATTTCATCATCGGAATAGTCCCTCGTTATCCTTTCTATCTGCCGAAGTCTTGCTTTAGCTTTTTTCAGCACACTCTGATTATACTTCTTTTGAGCAAGCAGCTTTGGCAGTTCGGAATCTATTTTTGAAATATAAGTTCCTTCATTATCTTCTACACAATGGTAATATCGAACCTTATTTTTGTCTTTCGATATCCGCAGATTTCCTTCCGGTACAGATTTCAATTCGTTCTCTACCTTGCTGCAAATCATTTCTAATTCTTTTTGCTCCTTTAATAACAATTTTTTCAATCCTTGCATTTATCCACCTCTTCCATATGACTTTATTTACAAAATACTTAAATCCAGTCAACTCATATATCTATTTTTGTTGACCTTTTTTCGCTTTTCTATTATTTTAGTCAACTATTTTATTAACTAAAATGACTTGTTTGGGAAAAAATATGATTCCAGTCAACCATTTTACACTCAAAAGTTGACCGCCATCGCAAATATGCAAATTTAAGTCACCCCATCCATCCAAGATGGTTGACCGCCATCGCAAATATGCAAATTCCAGTCACCCCATCCCCCCAAAATGGTTGACCGCCATCGCAAATACTCAAATTCCAGTCACCACATCCATCCAAAATGGTTGACCGTAATACAGAAAATTAGAATCTAAGTCACCTAAGACCAAAATATAGAAAAACACCGGGAACATTCCTGTTCCCGATGTTGTAATAATCTTGTTTCCAAAAACTAACGTTTGGAGAACTTCAAGTCATGTAAATACGGTATTTCTACCTTGTTATGTTACCTATATGTTTCCTATAAATATTTTTTCCTACTACTTCACACTACTTAATGTTCTATGTCGTTTACTGTCTTTGCTGCCATTGTTTAGTCCTCCATAAAAAATAAAAGCCGCGATATGCGACTTTTATTTTCGTTGTTTCTTGGTTGTTTAGTTCACTCTTTTCTAATTTCTAAGATCAAGTCTGCCGAAACGTTTAGTGCTTTACAAATTTCCGCAAATATTTCCAGACTAGGTAATCTTTCTCCATTTTCCCATCTACTTATATCTTTTTGGTACACGCCTATCATCTTTGCTAAATCTTCTTGTTTTATTCCTGCCGCCTTTCGTGCAGCTTTGATATTTTCATGTATCATTTTTTTCCCTTCTTTTTTGGCGTAACTTCATTACCAATGAAACGCACAGCTTAATAATCCCAACGGTTACTAAAAAAATTCCTAATTTTAATATCATTTTCTTTACTTGGCATTGAGTTTGTGTTATATTTTAAATAGGCAGCGGGCTTATCGCCCGCCTTTGATACTTAGTTTAACAGTTTATCTATTATTATAAGTATCGTTCCTATGATTAAGTCTATCAGTGCATTGATTGCAAGGTCTTTCCACTGTGTAGGCTTTTTCTTATGTTTCTTACCCATTGCCATTTTCCCCTTTCCAATGCTTTGCATTTATTTTTTTGTTTTCTCCTTTCTATGTTTTTATTATATACCCATTTGGGTATATTGTCAACTAATTTTATTAAATTTTTTGTGAAAAAATAAAGGACGCAGCATAAGCCGCGCCCTTTGAATAATTTTCCTTTAATGTTCGATCTTTACGTCGCTAAACCCTTCTTTTTTAATTGCGTCTAAATTAGCTTTTGCGCTATTGGCGGTGTCGTAGTTTCCAAATAATAAAACAAATTCGTTACCTCTTACACAAAGTCCGGTATTTCTAAATCCTTTATCGTGTGTCTCTCTGATAGCCTTATTTGCCTCTTCTTTATCTTTGTAGCCTTTACCTACAACTTTGTACGTTTCCGCCTTTTTAACTTCTGTTTTAGCCTCCTGCTCCGCGGCTACATTGTCTTTTACTGTCTTTGTTGCCATTGTTTTGTCCTCCTATTTCTTAAGATATTTACTTGATACATAACCGGTAATTCCGTTTGCCGCTACTAAAAACCATTTTACGCCGTCTTTTACATTGTAATATCCATAGCACGCTATCTTTGTTCCTTTTTTCAGAGTTCCAATAACTGTTTTCCCGGCTCCGGATCTGATATTAAGAACGTCCGCCGTTACCGTATATGTTCCTGCTAACTTCTTGTTGAAGTTCTTAGCACTTTCAACTTTCGCCACCTTTGCCGGTGTGCTTGACTTTGTTTCCGTACTTGTCTCTCCGGATCCATTCGACAATACCACGGCGGTATGTCTGGACGCCAATAGAATATCTCCTCGCTTAAGATATTTATCGCTCGTTAAATACTTTTTATCTGTATGTGCCTTAAATTTTCCAGTATTAACAAGAATCTGCTTTTCGTTTCCGGTGTAAATATCCTTACTTACTGCCACACCCGCCGCATTAACACAAACTGCTACTAACGCGCTGCAATCTGTTTCGCATTTGGTTTTGATTTTTGATAAATCCCACCCTTTCGCTTTCGCCTGCGTAAATAATGTTGTGCGTTCGGTCTGATCGTAGCCGATATTGTCGTTTGCGCAAGCCTGCTCCATCGTCTTTGCAATCTTTTCCGCTATCTTTTTGTCGTTCGGTCTGATTACTGCAATCCACGGCTTGTTGTACCATGTTCTTACGCATACCTCGCGTCCGGTCTGATCTCCTGCCTTGCCGCCTTTTGCGTGTCCGTTTTCGTCAATGCTTGCGTGTCCAATTTTTACTGCCATTTCTTATTCCTCCTATCTGTAATATAAAAAGCAGGGTGCTAATCCTGCTTTTCTTCGTACTGGTTGCAGCGTTCTTTAATGCTGCATTCGTTACAATTTTGATTTTTACACACAATATCGTTAATCTTGTGATCTAATTTGTCGTCTGCAATTTTAAGAATCTTTAGCAGCCAAACCGGTACTTTTTCCGGCATAATAACGTACAAATTTTCTAATATGCTTGTTAACTCATTGATAAGCAACACCGCCACGGTATACCAACCAATATAAATACTGAATCCAAGATCAAGTCCAATCTGTACGCCTAATTCTTTGATTCCGTAGCCTACCATAAAAGCAACGCCGATAAGTACAAAATACATTGCTTTTTTAATGATTCCTTGTAACCCGGTCTTGCTATTCCATTCCTTTAAGAAAAAAGCTGCTTTAATCCAACCGGTTAAGTAATCAACTACAACCGCTATCATAAATAAAATAAGCAACGTTGGCACTCTATTAAAAAGTGCTGCCGCTGCCGTAATAACTGCTGATAAAATTGTTTGTACTCCGTCTACATTTTTAATACTGTTCATCTTATGCCTCCTCCAATGCTTTAATTGTCATTTCCTTAAGATTTGAAATGTCGGGCACTTCATCTTTTGTATACTTCCCGGCTTTAATAAGCCTAACCCATGTTAATACTAATTGACTTTTCACCGTAAACATTTTCTATTCCTCCTTTCCTGTTGCAATCAGCAACATTATTTCAGCCAACGCCTCGTCTGTCTGCTCTTGCCTTTTTTGCATAAGCATTAACAATTCTGCGGTTGTCTCGTCTGTCTGTTCCTGCTTTTTCTTCTCTGTTGGTTTTACTTCTCGCATTAACACACCCCCTGACATATTGCGTTAATTTCAATTGCTCCGGTTTCTTCCCCGGCTGCAATCGTTACTTTTGTTGCAACCGCCCATTTATCCGCGGTTTTATCTTTATTTGCAAATGTGTGCAACCCATTCGTCGGGACATATGCCTCCCACGTCGGGATGTCGTCGTTTGCATTGTTGCATACCTCTATTGTTTGCGTCGCCTCTCCCCTCGTTTCCTTTACTGCAACCGTGATCTTTTCCGGCATTGTGTCATAGTCGTACGGTAGCGTTTCGATTTCTAGCACTGTACCCACTGACGCCGTTACTGTTGCGCTCATTGCTGATATTCCGGAGCCGCTATCTGTTGCAACCGCTCTTATGTAAATCTTTCCGGTTGCCGTTGTATCGTAATGCGTTCGCATATTCGCGCCCGCGTCTGCATTTGTGATATTTTCCACCGTATGCCATTCTCCAGCATTTTCTTTTTCCATTTCCGTAAACGTTTTTTTTGTCGAAAAATCCGTGCTTTCAGATATTTCAATTTTAATTTTCTGCGTATCTCCGTCCGGATCTTCCGCAGGTGTGTAATAGATATACCCATTATTTTCAATTCGTAAATTCTGAACCGGTGTCGTAATTGTCGGTGCAGGAGGCGCCGCGTTCAGATATTCAAGGACAGGGCGCCACCCTATATAAGTGTCGGCATACGCCGCAGGCGCATTATTACAGCCTCTTGCAGCGTTTGCAGAACCGCGAATAGTTCGTGTGGAGGTATTGTTGTAATAGGTTTCTTGGCACCATGAATATATATTTAACCAATGTGTAATATCAGTGCTTTCTCCTACCGCGTCTATTAAATCATCCCATTCCGTGTTTTTTCCCGCACCATATGTTCCTGCTGCTCCAGATGATCCAGTTAATGATCTTAACTTATATTTTTTTTCATCAATAATCACTTCTTTTCCAAAAATCAATCCCGCAGCATTTAAGTTTTCCCACGAAACCGACACCACTAAGCAGCGATCGCATATGAATAATTTTGTTCCGTCCTTTTTTGTTAACTCAATCCATTGTAACTCTTTTCCAGATTCCGTGTTTTCAATCGAAATTAACGTACCATTGTACGATATACAATCTCCGTTTTTTACTGGATTACTTGGTTTAGCATATGTCGTTCCATTTACTTTCAACGTTCCAAATGTATGTATTGTTCCATTTGCCATTTATTTGCCTCCTATAGTTTTTTGTTTTTATCTTTTTCACTAAATATATACTTTTCCTGTTGTATAGCTCCCGCTTGTAATCTTTACGCTATCGGCACTTGTGATCGTGTCAATGCACACATTTGTTAATTGCTCACTATCCGTTAGTGCTTTTAATTCTAGCTGAAAAGCCAACATTGATATATCGTGTGTATTATTTGCTCCTACTGCTGCCGTACGAGCTATATTAGTCTGCGCGTCTTGCAAGTCCTCGTATACCTCTTTTGTATTATTCTCCCACCGGTTGACGTCGTTTGGTTGTACGGTGTCGTCTAATCTCCAATCTGTCTTAAATTTCATTTTGTCGCCTCCTTCACCATAAATTCTTGTGTTACCTCTATGTCAACGTCTATATTTAAGTCCGTATTAAGTGTTGCCACTTCTTCACCATCTGCCGACTTAAAAGATATTTTTTTAATATTTTTTACATCTGCTGCTCGTATGTTATAGTTCACAATAACACTATTGTCTTTTTGTGTTATCTCAAACTCCGATAATTCTAACTCGTCATTTACAATCACCTTTTTTATATCACTTTTGATTGTGTCTTTCATGTCTGAATACAGTTTAGGTTGCAATTTCACTTTATCCCCTCCTAATTTTGTTTTTTCTCCTCTCAATCCGAAATTAAGACGCCCCAACTTCCATTTTCCAAGCTTGTAATTGTAGTACATTTTTTCATACAATACACTTTTTAATATGGTTGTTTTGTCAAGCGTCGTTAAATGTTCCTTTATGTAAACATTTAATGGTGCTATTTCATCCAATGCTTTATAGATAATTGCAATGTCTGTCGTCTCGTCCTTTAGCGTTATAGTCGCCTCATCCTTGTTGTAATCGCACTCTAACTCTATGTTTACGGTGTAGTTGTATAGGACCGTTAACACTTCGGATAGGCTTATATTCCGTTTGATGTTCCGAATCAAAATATTAACGCGCCTTTGAGCTAACGTTTCATCCTCTCCTGGCGTGATTCCGTAAATCTTTTCAAAACGCGTAATGCCTTTTTCGTCTGCTTTGCTTACAAAAACCCGGCAAAGAATGTTTTCTATTTCTTCTTTTGCCTCGTCAAAAAAAGGTTGTTCCGCCGTACTAATTGCCTGCATTTCTCTTATTTTTTTTACGATAGGTGGTAAATAGTCAATTAACATTTTCTATCTCTCCTCTCGTCGGTATTGCATACTGTCCTAGTGTTATGTTGTCGTCCGTTCCGTTTAATAACAGTTCCTGCACGTCCACAACTCCGGTAACCGCTCCCATTCTTTCTGCAACTCGCAGCGTTCTAACTACTAATTTCGGTTCATCCTCCCAAGTTTTATTTAACTCTACAAAATATCCGTCTACCGTCGCTTTGAGATCTTCTAAGATGTTCTCAAATGTAACGTCGTCCGATAATGTAAATTTTGCGCTAATGTTTATAGTTGTTTCTTCTACCGGGTAAATGTCTACGACGTGAAACCATGGTGCCGCGCCTGCTCCGTCTCCTTGCTGCCCGATTGGATCTATAACTTGCTGTACGGCACTTACAACCTCATTTATTGGCTTTCCGTATGAACTAGATAATATGTAGGCATTGATCCTTTTTCGCGTCTCTGTCACACGAACCATTTTAACAGCCGCAACCCCCGGCAATGCTTTTATCATTTTCTTGTATGCCGTCCGATTTCCCGCCATACTGTTATTGTTTTGCTTTTCTTGTAAATATCTTTCCCGGTAAACCTCTGTGTCCTCCTCATCCGTCGCCTCCTGCACCAACTCTGTTAATTCTCCCTCGAAATCTTCGGTAATAAATTCAATAGGTAATAATTCATCATCCGGCTTTATATTTCCCTCCACTCCGTTTGTTTCACATTCTAAATAATATTTTCCAGTGTCAATCTTAGCCGTGCTTGTATATGTCATGTCTCCACACTCAAAACGTTCCCCTATTTCAATATCTGTATTGAATGTTGCAAGCCAAACAGCTGCCGTCGCCTGTTTAATCGGTATGTTATCATTTGTTCCAAACACAATTAAATGTTCTTTATCACAACTTAAAGGACTACTATTTTCGTCTGCCACCTCCAAATCGTTATATAACTCCTCAAACTCTGCTGCCGCTGGTGCAAGGGCAAAATGCAGTATACTTCCCTCTCCTTTTGAAATATCCGCGTCAACTTCGTCTTTCATTTCTTCCAAAATGGTGTCGTAATCCTTGTTATATTCCATTATTAGGCTACCTCCGTTTCGTACGTTTCGCTTATTTCCTCGTTGTATATCGTAGATACTGTTATTTGTACACTTAATTTCCCTTTTGTATAATCTACGTTATCAACTGTTACCGTGTCTATATATTCATTTTCTAGCAAACATTCCTCTATCATCCTTCCTATTTCGCTTTCTAAATGTTCTGCACTATATCCCTTGCCGTATAAATCCTCTATGTCGTTGCCATAGTGCCAACTACAAATAAAATAACGATACCTCGCTATTTTTAATGTAAAATAAATCCATACTTTTATTGCCTCCACACCCTCTACTAGTGTTCCAGTTAATTGCCCGGTATCAAAGTCAATACCAAATTCAAGCGGTGTGGTCAGTTCTTCCCCTAATTCTTCTGTTATTTCTTCATCTTCTTCTATGTACGCAGGAA
>ERZ773277.1251-NODE-1251-length-21280-cov-21.934888_pt1 | contig 21280 bp, 29 predicted proteins | sample MGYA00511957_ERZ773277 | MGnify/ENA primary metagenome ERZ773277 (study PRJEB29015, sample SAMEA2737800) | human gut metagenome | biome: human gut; feature: human-associated habitat; material: faeces | place: China | collected 2012 ... | reverse complement strand
AGCTGCCGGAGCGGTGCTTAAGCCGCAAGGCGGGAATTGTGCGGTGTTGCCTTAGTAAAACGTCACAAAAATCGAACGCAAATTTTGTAGCGGGTTACGCGCTTAACCTTTGTAAATTTCACATTTATCATGTACCATATAATCATAATGCCACAGAAGAAGGAATGGAAATGGCACAGAACAGGATTAGAATCGTAGATGTTGCAGATACGTTAGGTCTTAGTAGCATGGCAAGTAAGGAAAGCAATCCTTCCCTCACAACGATTCATCAGGAAGCAAACTTAAGGGCGAAAACGGCAATTGAATGTCTGGAGGCAATGCGCGATGGAACAGAATATAAGCCACAAATCGTGTTGCCGGTTGATTTAATAAAAAGGGAAAGTACGAGGAAATTATAATGTCAAAGTTTTTGAAATCGTTGTGTAAAATAGCAATTCCTGTCACATTGCAAAGTATGCTGCAGTCATCATTTTCAATTGTTGACCAGATCATGATCGGGCAGTTAGGTGAAACAAATATATCGGCAGTTGGATTATGCGGTAATTTTTCACTGATTTTTTCAGTGATGATTGGTGCAGTAAGCACGGTTGCCGGGATATTAATTGCTCAGTTTATTGGTGCGGAAGAAAGCAAAGAGGCATGGTGCAGTTTTGATGTGAGCCTCATCTGCGGAATTATAATGTCAGTATTGTTCCTGCTTGCAGCTGGAGTTTTTCCGTCGCAGATTCTTGGACTGTATACGAAAGATATGAGTATTGTAAATACTGGTACGGTTTATTTTAGAATCGTAGCGCTTTCTTATATTCCAATGGCTGTCAGCAATATTTTATCCTCATGGCTGCGCTGTAAGGAATATGCCACGATACCATTTCTGGCAAGCTTTGGAGCAGTTATTGTAAACACAGGACTGAACTATCTGCTGATATTTGGAAAATTTGGATTTCCCTGTATGGCAATAAAGGGAGCTGCGATTGCCACACTTATTTCGCAGTTGTTTAATCTTGTATTTATTGTTATCGGATTTGTCTTATGTATCAAAAAAGATGGAGATAAACCGGTATTGTCTCTACATTTTAAAAAAATCACAATCAGGGATTATCTGATAATGATTATGCCGATTCTGATCAGTAAGTTTTTATGGAGTCTCGGGCAAAATGTAGAGTCTGCTGTTTATGGACATCTTGGCACATCAAACCTTGCAGCCTATACACTTACCAGTCCGATACAAGGGCTTATCGTAGGGGCACTTAGTGGATTGTCTGCGGCTGCCGGTGTGATGATCGGCAAAAGGCTTGGTAGGAAAGAATATAATGAGGCTTACGCAGAATCAAAGAAGATTATGTATGCAGGCTTATTTGGTGGAGTAGCAGTATCAGCTTTGCTCATTCTTTTGGCTGGAGCATATACCGGATTATATCGTGTTGATGACAGCGTAAAAGAGCTTGGAAAGACGCTGCTCATCGTATTTGCCCTGTATGCTCCGGTCAAGGTGGAAAATATGATCCTTGGCGGAGGCATTATAAGAAGTGGCGGCAACACAAAAACCATTATGATTATTGATATTATTGGCACATGGTGTATCGGAATTCCACTGTGTCTGCTTGCAGCATATGTATTCAAGTGGGGAATTGTTGGTGTGTATACATTGCTTACCACGGAGGAATTGTTCAGGCTTGCTGTATCGTTAATTATCTTTAAAAGGCGTAACTGGATCGTTAGTTTATGCTGATTTACTTCTTGCAGGACTTTTACGACGAGATTGCCGACCAGATCTTCAAACTCCGGGAACAGCGAGAAAAATGTACGGTCAATACTGCTGCCAGAGACGCACAGATTGCCCGCATCAACGAGCTGCAGGACTTTCATCAAACAGCCCCCTGCTCGCTTAGAGGCCTTCGGCGAGGCCCTGGTGAAACGATGGCTTGAGCGGATCATTGTCTGGGAGGACCACTTCACTGTGGAACTTAAGTCCGGGCTGAACATGGATATTGAAGGATAATCCCATAGATGCACGAAACCCTCTCGACCATGATGGCCGGGAGGTTTTTTTCTATATCCACAAACTGGAATGTTGTCAATCCACCCAAAATACTCGGTTATCTTTCCGTTTTGCAGCCTTAGGAATCTCACCATCAACATATCCAACGGCACAATGGCCTATTCCTTCCCACTCTCCGTCTACCCCAAGTTCTTTTAATAATTCCTGATATTCCGGAAGTTCAAACTCTTCCTTAGCTCTGTGAATAGCGGTTATAGAAAATATGACGGCTCCACCAGGCCCAGTATTCCTCCAGTGTGTCAAACGGATAAAATCCGCCGGAGTAGATATCTGTGATCCCATATTTCTGATGGAAGTCTGAAAAGTACCGCTCAAAACGCTCTCCGCTATAAGTAAGGCCTGCGGAGGTAGACAGCCCCGAACCAGCACCAATCAAAACAGCATCTGCCGTTTCCAGCGCCTGCTTCAGCTGCTCAATCTGCCCGGAGCAGCTTGCTGTAAATTCTTTCATCCTGTTCCTTGAAAACATTGAATATCACCTCGATTTTGCTTCCGGTTTCCGCCTTGTATTCCTGCACTGTCCGTACAGCGATCTCCGCCGCCTTGTCATTGGGGAACATGAACACACCTGTGGAAATACAGCAGAACGCAATACTGGGTACCTGATTTTCATCGGCCAAAGTCAGACAGGAACGGTAGCAGGATTCCAGCAATTTACAGTGCTGCCGGGTCAATTTCCCCTGCACGATGGGGCCAACCGTGTGGATCACATAATCACAGGGGAGATTATAGGCGGGCGTAATCTTGGCCTACCCGGTGGGTTCTTCAAATCCCTGCCGCTCCATGATCTCAGCGCACTTCAAACGGAGCTGCACCCCGGCATAGGTGTGGATGCAGTTATCAATACAGTTATGGCAAGGCTGGTAGCAGCCGGTCATGCCACTATTTGCCGCATTGACGATAGCCCCACAATCCAGCGTAGTAATGTCTCCACGCCAGAGATAGATTCCATTCTGAAGCGGGGACAGTTCAGACAGCCGGGTAATCTTCTTTGCTGCCAGTTCTCCTTGCAGATAGGCATCCTGCACTTCAAGAAATCTCTGGCTGATGGCTCCCGGATGACGAACATTCATCAGTGAGCGCAGTAGCACCTTCTGGCGGTCTGTATCTGCCGGGATTTCCTGGCGGCGGCAGGAAAGACGCTCCCGCAGCAATTTCTCAATTAAAAATCTTCTTCGTTCTTCCTGATTCATGGCGTTACCCCCGCTTCATAATGGCTCTGGCCGGACAGATTTCAAAGCAGTTGCCGCAATGCAGGCAATTTTTCTGCTGAATGACCGCAGGTTTCGCAGAAATATCGATACACTTTTGCGGACATTTGGAATAGCAGAGCTTGCAGCCGATACAGGCGTCTGTGATAAAATAACCCTCCTGCACTTTCTCTGCGCCGCCAAAAGTAAAGCTGGCACGCTCAATCGGCTTTTTGGACAGGTCAAACCATTCTCCGCTGCCTTCATAGATGACAAAGACAGTCAGTGCGCTTCTGGATGCCGCATCCGGGTAGATCTCGTTCATATAGGGATTCTTTTCAAACAGCCGGGGAAGCAGCTCGCTCTCCAGCTCCCGCACCTTTCCCCGAATAGAAAGCGCAGCACAGTGCATGGTGTCCTCGCCCTTCATGCCGGTCAATGCAAGGACTCCACGCTTTTTCAATCGGTCATAGAACCCTTTTCCCCTTGCTGTTAGAAAGTAAACGCCGCCTTCATCGGCATCCATCATATCAATGGCAGCCGTGACCGGCAATCCGGCATCATCCACTGTTGCTACAACCGTGGTATGAATTTCCTCGACAAGATAAGCCAGATAATCCTTGCTTTCCATTTTGAACCCCTCTTTCTTGAACTGCACCCTTCAGTGCCGGGCGCAGCCGCTTATAGACCAACATCGTAACAATACTGATTACAAGGCCCTTCAAAACATTAAAAGGAAACGCATTGTAAAGAACTACATCCAATTTGGTGTGGATGAACGGAATAAACTCTGCAAAAGAAGCGATCAGTTGTTCCATTGGCATAAACTGTTCAAATAGCGGCAGTAAGATAAAATAATTGCTGAGTACAGCAACAATGCCCATCACGATACTGCCTGCAATTCCGGCAATCCATGCTGTCTTTTTCGTCTTATGACACCCATAAATCAGTCCAGCGGTAAAAACAAAGGATGCGCCCATCAGAAAATTTGCCAGTTCCCCAATGCCGCCTGTAGAAGTTGAAAAAAGCTGCAAGGCGTTCTTTACAAGTTCAATCAGAACACCAGCCAACGGCCCAAAGGCAAAGGCCCCAATTAAAGCCGGAAAATCGGAAAAATCCATTCTGGCGAAAGGAGGCGACAGCGGAACCGGAAATTCCACAAAGGCCAGAATATAAGCGATTGCGGAAAGAAGCGCAGTCATCGTGATGGTACGGACAGAAATTTTGGAAGCGGTATGCATATTTCTCCTTGTGAGATATGATTTGGATTTAAGGCAAAACCCCGCAGATTGCTTATGGCATCTGCGGGGCAAGTCTTATCACATCTTCTTTCATCCGGACTATACCGTCGGCTGCGGGATTTCACCGCATCAGCGTTTCCGCTCGCAGGCTGTTACTGCCGGTCAGGGATTTCACCTTGCCCCGAAGATTTTTATATGACGGTTGTTCTTAGAACTCGTAAGGAGGATTGCCGGAGAAGTCGGCGATCACGCCATGAGGATCTTCCAGATAGAACACTTCAAAGGCCGGGTTGTCAGCGGTCTGATAATTTCCCTTGACAATGGGATTCTCCAGCGCAGCCTCTTTGATGGCCTTATCGTCCACAAAGACAGCCTTGCCACTCAGACGGATCCACTGATAGGTAGGGGAGGAAACGCTGATCTGGACATAGGGATTGGCCTGCAGCTCCTTGTAAACTTCCTTGAAGTTGCCGGTGTTGAACCACAGCTTGCCATCCTTCTCGAAGCTGAACATAAAGGGGCGGCACTTGGCCTTACCGTCAAGGCTAACGGTGGCGAGATACTGAACGGGGTTTTCCTGCAAAAACTGGGCGACTTTTTTCATGATAATTACCTCCAAAGCGTATTTTGTTTGGGAAAGGTTGCTTTTTCCTTTCGCTGGTATTATAATAACACCGTAGAGCCAATCCGTAAAGTAAGCGCAATATTGTGCCGTAGTTACCAAAAGGAAACTATTGGAGGATAATATGGAAGATATCAAAACAATCGAAGCAACCCCGGCAAAAGATTTACCTGCCTGCCCGGTGGAAACCACCCTCATGCTAATCGGTGACAAATGGAAAGTTCTGATTCTGCGAGACCTGATGCCCGGAACCAAGCGCTTTGGGGAACTGAAAAAATCCATCGGTCATGTGTCCCAGAAGGTGCTGACCGCACAGCTTCGGGATATGGAGGAAAGCGGGCTGTTAAGCCGCAAGGTCTATGCAGAGGTACCACCCCGTGTAGAGTACACACTAACCGATCTGGGCTACAGCTTGAAGCCTATTCTGGACGCCCTATGGAATTGGGGCGAAGAATACAAGGCCAAACAATAAAGAAGCCGAAGCAACACCATGAAAGAAGGGTTGCTTCGGTTTTTTATTTCTTGTACTTCGGGCTAAATCATCTGAAAATACTTCAATGCTTCTCGGATTGCTTTCTCTTTTTCCGGCGGACATTGGGGTTGCTTGGAATCTACCGATTTGGGCAGGTTATAGTTTTTGCCGACTTCCAGTCCACATTTTCTCTTAACTTGAGAAATATAAAGACTGGATACCTTTAACCCTGTATGCTCCAAAACATACTCCTTAATCTGTGGATAGGTAGCTCCATCCTGGAACTCCGACATATCCATATCCTCCAGCGAGAACTGCACCCGTATTTTCTTCGAGTCGACCTCACCCTTGGAAAGCAAGACAACCGTCTCAACGGTATTACCGTTTTCCCACAAAAGTTTCCTTATCTCCCGTCCGTCACGATAAATCGGAAAATTAAACTCTATCGACTTCAAAATCCTGTCTGATGTGCCGTTAGGGTATATCTGAATTTCTTTAATCAGATAGGAAACAAGGCTTTTCTTTTCCTCGTCACTTATTATAGCATAAAGTTTGCTGAAGTTCTCCATAATTCTGTAAACATTCTCAAGCGTGATTGCTTCCATCTCAATAGAGCTTCTTCGCAATTTTGCATCTTCAATTCGTTCTTCCAACTCCACTATTGTGTCATACAGTCCATCAAGTCTTATTGTCATATCGTGGATTTTTCGTTCCCGATATTTTGCATCAGCAGGAAGATTGTCAATTTCCCGTTCCAAACGGGCTTTGTTCAAATCAACCTCTTTCAACTTACTTTCATAATTTGCAAGCTCCTTATCTATTTTGCTCGTATCGGTCTGGACACCAAATCGTTTTTTAATTTCCTTTGCAAAGCTCTTATCACTTACTAACTCTCTAATTGCTTCGATAACAAGCGGCTCTATATCTGTTTTTCTTAGCGATGCTTTGTACTCACAATAATGACCACGCTCCTGCTTATTTCTGCCACAAATATAATAGTACACTTCTTTATTCCCTGAGAATATATTTCCAAAGCGGCTTCTTTTCCAACATATCTATAATGCCAAGGTTCGTTTATGACACCAGTTATATCTGTTTTATCTGAGGGGTAACGCTTTATAAAGCCATATTTATGAGCATTTTCCGCAAGCCAGCTATATACATCATCACTTGAACTTTTTGTAGTGTCAGCATTTATATCAACCGCAATTCCTAACTGATGTTCACTGGTTCCAGGAATTGCCACCCATTGCTCTGCAAGTTTTTTCGCTTCGGACTTCGATTTTCCTTCATTTTCATACGCTTCTATCTTTTCGTCCAATAGCTGCTGTTGTTCTTCCTGCGTCCTATATCCCTCTCTGACAAATAAACCATACCCTTGCGCCCTTGCGTCATTAAACATTTCCTGCAATTCTGGATAAATTCTGGAATCTACTTTTTCCCCATTTGATAATTCTGTAAGTTCTACTTTATAATCATCAGGAATATAACTATTGCGATTTACAAGAATCAGATTCCAACCATTATCCTCACTGGCAACATGATGTGTTATGTTATCAAGAGGGAGTAATGTAAAATCTGAATTAAGTACCTTGCCTGCCATCATACACAAGATTATTAAAAACAGCAGGCTAAATAATATTTTCACTTTATAGCTTTTTCGTCTTGTATATCGCTTCATTTATTTTATCTCCGTTTTTTTGTAGACCTTATACAGTATAGGTAGAAGAATCAAGCATATCACGGCATATACAGGAACAATAACGGTTGCTATTGTTGTTACTTTACCTCCCAGTGTTACAAGTCCAGCTTCTTTAATATCCAAATAAATTTCTAATAACTGGTCAGGGAAGAAAGAGCATAATCCCGGTAAAGTAATAATTCTGCTTAAAAACGGAAATGCACATAATATAATAAAGGGTACAATGATTGCAGTTGGTGTAGAACGTGTCAGAGCCGAAGCCAGCATTGCTAACATGGAAGCGAACAATGTGCCAATATAACCACCTGCCACAATCAGCAAATATGCCTGTAAAAATGTCACATTATATGCACTTCTCCATAAATCTAACTGAATCGGACAGTTTGCTCCATCTGTTCCCAACACCGAAAGGACAATAAACGTATATAAAAATACAAAAGCTGCATAGAAAGCTGAAACAATCGTAAGACCCGCCCCTATTTTTGATAGAACACCTTTATTTCTTCCTAATCTGGTTGAAAAGAAAATGGAATCCGCTTTTGTCTGAAATTCGTCTGAAAATATTCCAGACACAAAAAACCCTATCACTAATGCCAAAATCAGTATAAATGTTGATATGTTTTGCAGTAATGCTGACCAACCGTCCATATATTCATAATAAAAAGGTGTATCTAAATTTTCATATTGCTGAATCAGAAAACTTTTTTCTTTTTCTGTAAATGTTTCTTCTCCAGAATCAAGATATTCTTTTAAAGTAGAAATTCTTCTTTCATAGACAGTGCTGGCTTCATCATCAGAAATGTTATCAATGGCAAAATCATTATAATCTCTGTATTCGCTAAACGCATAATTGATAACATCTCTGATTGTTGAAATCCCCTGTTTCTTTGCAAATCTCTTATTTTCTTCCTCAATGCTATCTGATGATGCTTCATTGTTAATACTTCTGTTTTCTTCAAGAACGTTTTGGAAAACGTCCTCCGTCAGGTAGCCTGACCATTCGTTTTTGGCTTCTCTAAGGTTTTTTGCTGCCGAAATACCTGTTAAATGATTCCCGCTTTCGTCAACATACTCAACTCTGTTAATCGTTAAAATACTGGTCGCAATAAGTATCACAAGCAAAACTATAATTGTTATCCTGTTTTTAGTTTTAGAAAACACCTTTTTTATTTCAAATCGCAGCATTTTCATCACCTGCCTTCTCTCCAAAATAATATAAGAATACATCTTCTAACGAAGCTTCTACGCTTTGGGCATTTACAAATGGTTTTTCATGGGAAATAATTCTTAAGATAACACCGTCTGCTTCTGATTTCATATTTGAAATTTTATACTTTTTCATAAAATCAGATACCATGTTCTTTTCCACAAAACATTCCCAGACCGTTTCCGTCATAGAATTTATTATTTCGTCTGCGGTTCCTTTGTGCATAAGTTTTCCGTCTTTCATCAACAAAATTTCATTGGCTATATATTCAATATCAGAAACAATATGTGTGGATAATAATACTAATCTGTCCTCTGAAAGTTCGCTAATCAAATTTCGGAATCTAATTCTTTCATTCGGGTCAAGCCCTGCCGTCGGTTCGTCAAGTATCAGAATCTTCGGGTTGTTCAACATAGCCTGTGCAATTCCTGCCCTGCGCTTCATACCGCCAGATAATTTTTTCATTTTTTTATTTGCTACCTTTGAAAGACCAACCTTAGCAATTAACTCTTTTACACGTTTTTTTGCGACAACAGGACGGATTCCTTTCAAGGCTGCAATATAAAGTAAATAGTCCTCTACGGTAAATTCGGGGTAGAATCCAAATTCCTGCGGCAAATATCCCAACAGTTTACGGTATTCGCTATCCATACTAAAAATATCTTTCCCATTACAATATATGGTTCCGCTTGTAGGCTTTAGTAAGGTACACAGCATTCTCATCAAGGTTGTTTTTCCTGCTCCGTTTACGCCTAAAAGACCATATACACCGTTTGTCATAGTAAGGTCTATATGATTTACAGCCGTAAAATCACCAAATTCTTTTGTTAAACCATCAAGTTCTAATTTCATCAAGTGACACCTCCAAATATTGATTACAGTTCTTTAAAATACGGCATACAGTAAGAATAAGAAAAAGTATTGTTGCTCCCAGTAAAGCTAACCAAACAGGAATAGTTACCATTGTATATACATTTTCATTCAAAACAACAAAAAGCCATACTGCACTCCATATAACGCACAGAATAATAGCAACTGTTTCACTGAATGAATATTTACTGCATAAGATTCCAAAACAGATACCAGAAGTAACACAAAGCGGAAAAAGAAATTGAACAACTAATTCTGACAACCCAATGTTCAACCCTGCCGAAGCGGTTCCTAAAAACAGAGTAATCAAAAAAACATCTGTAACGCCAAATAATAACATGCGCGCTGCATATACTTGTTTAAGCGAATAATATGAGGCTGCTTCGATTTCCATGCACTCACATGACCTGTTTTTCCACAATTCGGGAATAATAAGGATTACAAACAGTGCCGCTGCTACACCCATGCTTCTTTTAATATATATTTCATCATGGATAGAACTTAAGGCAATCCATAACGCTACCAGAAGCATAAATTGAAGAACCCACCATCTTTTTTGTATCACACGAAGCTGTGTCCATAAAAATTCGTGGTAAGAAAGCGTTCGTTCTTGTTCTGCCATAAAAAAGGCATTTTTTGATTTACAGATTGTTTCCTGTATTTTTTCTTCTTTAGATTTGACTTGTACAGATTCCTTATACATTTTCATTCTTTCTTCCAAATTCATCATATTCCTCCTTTCTCAAAACTTCCTCCAACTGAATTTTCGCCTTTCGTAAACGATATTTTACCAGAGGAAGTCCTATTTGTAATGTGTCGGAAATCTCTGTAAGTTTTAACTCTTGAAAATAATAAAGTGTAAGTACTTCACATAATTCAACTGGTAATTGCTTTAAAGCCTGCTCTACCAAAATTTTATTCAGAATATTTTCCATTTGGTTTTCTTCCACTATTTCATTTTCTTCCAGAGGTATCTCCTTTATTTTCTTCAAATAATCTTTACACAGATTGCTGGCTATCGTATATAAGTAATTCAAGGTTTTTCCCCTATAATGATAATCAGATAATTTTGAGAAAAAATGTACAAAGGTTTCCTGTGCCAAATCTTCTGCATACGTTTTATCAGAGCAATGATAATGACAATAGTTTAAAATGTCTTGATAATATTTGTGGACAAATAAATCAAGTGCATCATCATCACCTTGTTTCATTTTTCTGATCCTCGTCTATAAATACCTTAAACGGGTGGTCTGGAAACTCGTCAATCTCTGCAATCGGTATATCCCTGATTTTACTTAGCTTTGCTTCCTCACGGCTCTCATCTGTCTGGAAAAGGTCATCGTATGCAGTCAGCTCGATTTCTGTTCTTTTGCTTCTCGCCAATGTCTGCCACCTCCTTTCCAAACTGTTCATAAGCTGCGGCTACCTTGCCACTTTTGTCATAGGCAAAAATGCTCTTGCCCTCTGCGGTAGCTTCCACCGCACGGATAGAATGAGGGATTTCCGTATCAAATACCTTAATCCTCTGACCGTAGGCACTCTTAACGGTTGCGGTAATCTCCTTAGAAATGTTGGTGCGTGGCATTACCATTGTCATAAGGATACCGTCTATCCGCAGCTTGGGGTTGATTTGCCGCTTGACCATTGACACCGAGCGAAGCAAAAGCTCTAAACCTTTGGCAGAAAGATAATGGGGCTGCGTGGGAATAATCACGCTGTCAGCCGCCGCCAGAGCATTGATGGTTATCATTCCGAGAGAGGGCATACAGTCGATAAGCACATAGTCGTAATTCTTCATAACCTCATTTACATAGGTTTTCAGAACACGCTCTCGGCTCATCGCATTGATAAGCCTGACTTCAAAGCCTGACAGCTCAATGTTGGACGGGAGCAGGTCAACGCCCTCGCCGTGGTGCAGGATACCTCCAGAAGCATCAAAAGATTTATCGTCTATGATGCTTTGCATTACGGTAGAGAGGGTTATGGGAATATCATCAGGTCTGTTGTAGCCCAGAGCCATTGTGAGATTAGCCTGTGCATCGGCATCAATGAGCAGGACTTTCTTGCCCTGTTTTGCCAGACCCACACCCAGATTGACCGCCGTTGTTGTTTTTCCGACACCGCCTTTCTGATTAGTCAGAGCAATCACTTTGCAATTTGACATAGGTGCGTCCTCCTTTCGCATTTATTTAGCCGCTTTGTCAAGGCGGCTATGTAACCATATCAGAGAACGCAAGAAAGCCGCTTACTCTTAAAATCAATAAGAATAAGCGGCTCGGTGTAATGTGCCTTAGACATATTCAATTTTCATTCTCTTAACAGGGGCGTTGGCGACTTTGAATATCAGCTCGTCAACGCAGTCTGTATATCTGACTTGCTGTATGAGTTTATTTTTCAGCTCCACAAGGCTATGTATAACTATCTGCCTTTCGTGGCTATCCAGATATGCGTGATAGATTTTATCTCTCATAATTGCTACCGTCCTTTCTTGGCTTCATTATATCCAGAAGTGGGAGAAAGAACAAATCTGCAAATCAGGATAAAAAAATAGGCGTACCACTATTTCTAATGATACGCCCGCACGATTAGATAACTTCAAAATGTTTCAAGGCATCTTTTATCGCTTCTACCTTTTCTGGTGTTGGGTGTTTCCTCGGTTGTTTCAATTCCTCTACCGCATTAGGAGCATCATACATTGGCAAACCTAAATCTCGTTTTACTTCTGCGATATATGCGGTATGTACCTTGAAGCCGTGTTTTGCTTCTATATACTCCTTAATCATCTTGTAGGTTACTCGCTCTTTTGGCTTATAACTTTCTGCTCTCTTTTCAATATTATCAAGAGGAATTTTGCCCTCACCCTCGCCAAACTCTACTTTTACATTGATTACGCTGTCAGGTTTTTTGTGGGAAAGAAGTACAACCGTCTCGACGTGTTCCGTGTGGGGGAACATATCCACGGGCTGGATTTTTAATGCTTTCCATCCGCGGCGGGTCAAGTGGGTCAAATCACGGGCAAGAGTTTCGGGGTTGCAGCTGACGTAAACCACGCGTTTGGGTTTCATGGCAGCCACTGCATCAATGCAGGCGGGGGTGCTGCCCTCCCGCGGGGGGTCCAGGAATACAACATCGGGGTGCGGCAAGCCAGAGTTGGGCTGTGCCGCAGCGCGCATCCAATCGGTTGCATCGGCACAGATGAACCGCGCGTTGTTGATCTTATTGGCTGCGGCGTTGGCGCAGGCATTGCGCACCGCGTCCGGGTTGCGCTCCACGCCAATGACCTGCTTTGCCCTGCCCGCCGCGCACAGGCCGATGGTGCCAATGCCGCAGTAGGCATCGATCACTGTTTCTTTGCCAGTCAGGGCAGCGAACTCAATGGCCTTGGCGTACAGCACTTCGGTTTGTTCCGGGTTGACCTGGTAAAAGCTGCGGGGCGAAATGGCGAATTGCAGCCCGCACAGCGTATCGGTAATTTTGCCGGGGCCATACAGGGTACGCACATCGCCGCCCAGCACCGCGCTGGTGCGGCGGGGATTGCAGTTCTGCACCACGCTGGTCACCCAGGGGGCCTTTTCCCGCAGGGCTTTCACAAAATTGCGGCTGCCGGGCAGGTTTTCCTGCGCGGTCACCAGCACCACCAGCACCTGACCGCTGGTTTTACCGCGGCGCACCAGCACATGGCGCAGCAGACCGGTGCCGCGATCCTCCTCAAAAGCAGGCCAGCGGCAGGCGCGGGCGGCTTCCAGCACAGCGGCAATGGTCTGGTTAATGACGGTATCCTGCAGCAAGCAGTCCGTATACGGCAGCACGCGGTGGGTGCCCGCTGCATAAATGCCGCATGTCAGTCGTCCACGCGGCCCGGTGGCAAAGGTGGCGATGGCCTTGTTACGGTAATGCCAAGGTTCTGCCTGCCCCAGCACGGGGGATACCGGGGCAAACCGCCCCAGCAGGCGTTGTTCCAACTGCTGCTTGTGCTTGAGCTGGTCGGGGTAGGGCTGGTTCAGCAGCGGGCAGCCGCCGCATTTCAATTTATAATTGGTGCAGGTTACAGGCATGGTGTTTGACCTTCTTCCCTTTCAGGGTTTTCAACATTTCTTTGGGCGTGCTATAATATAGTTTATACAGGGGGATCGGCGGTTCCGGGTATGAGCACCCCGGTGCACCAACTTTCCCCGCAGCAAAAGCTTTTTTCTCAAAACGGAGGCATAACGATTATGAACGTACTTCTTATCAACGGCAGCCCGCACGCACATGGCTGTACAGACGCTGCTTTGCAGGAGATTGCCAAGGCTTTGAACGCTGACGGCATCGAAACCACCATCTACCACATTGGCGCTGTCCCGGTAGGCGGCTGTGTGGGCTGCGGCGGCTGCGCCAAAGCCGGACACTGCGTATTCGGCGGGCCAGTCGTTGATGTTCTGCCGCTGGTGGAAAAGGCCGACGGCATTGTGTTTGGTGCTCCGGTACATTATTCCACCGCCGCTGCCAGCATGCTGGGCTTCATGCACCGGCTGGGCTACAGCGCAGGCCGCCTGTTGGCACAAAAGCCCGCCGCTATTGTTACCAGCGCCCGCCGCGCCGGCACCACCAGCGCACTGGAAGCCCTGGAAAAGGTTCCCCAGTTCTGCCAGATGCCGCTGATCAGCTCCACCTACTGGCCGATGGTACACGGCAGCAACGCCGAACAGGCCGCCCTGGACGAAGAGGGCATGCAGATCATGCGCAACCTGGGCCACAACATGGCCTGGATCTTGAAGTGCATTGCCGCAGGCAAAGCCGCAGGGATTGAGCCGCCTAAGGCAGAAAATACCATCCGCACCAATTTCATCCGCTGATTTTGTAGTGGCAGTAGGGCGGGGTGCCCTCACCCCGCCACAGCCTCGTCCTGTTGCGTATTACAAAACTTGTGCCGAACCCCATTTATAGGGGCTTTGCCAGATATTTCACCCCGGAACACGGCATATTTTTCCTTTACAAGCCAACCTTTCCCACCCGCAGCAGCCCGCAAAAGGCTGCTGCTTTTTATTCTGCCGTTTCCGGCGTGTGACCGGTGGGGTACACGTTTTGCAGCAGCGCCACGATCTGGTCATAGCTGGCAGAGCGGGATGCTGCCGATACATGCAGCGTAACGCCGCAGTCATAGTTCACTTCGGCCAGGATCATCTGGTAAGTGCCGCAGTCATACCGGACGGACTCAGTTTCTGCATCGGGGATGGTCAAATCAAAGTCATACCGCACGGTCTGGGCTTCCTCGTTCAATTCCGCGGCGGATTCTTCCAAAAAGTCCGTGTAAACATCCGATACCTGCAGCAGTACTGCCGTATAGCTCAGCTTGTTGCCAGTGGTAATGCCAATGGTATCCTTCTGCGACATGCTGGGTTCGTTCCAGATATTGGCATCATAGGTTACACTGATGCCGTTTTCGCCGTCATAGGTCTGGTAGTCCTCGCCTTCCTCTTTGGTAAAGCTGTCACCACCGTACAGGTACAGCATCACATCGTTAAAGCTGCACCCGCTCAGGGGCAGGGCCAGTATTGCGGCAGCTGCCACAGCAGCAATTATTTTTTTGTATTGTTTCACAGTTATCATCCTCATGTCATAAAAGGAAGCCGATCACAGCCGCCCCAGCGCCAAAGGCCAGGCCAGCCAGTACGTCGCTGGGGTAATGCACCCCTGTCAGCACGCGGGTCACAGCCACAACCGCCGCCAGCAGGCAGGCGGCCACGCCAAGCGGCACCCACACAGTAAACGCCGCCGCCACAATGGCTGCGGCGGAAAAGCAGTGGCGGCTGGGCATGCTTTGGCCTTTGGTATCCTTGGGGAACAGCGGCGTAAAGTTCAATGCCTCATACGGGCGCGGGCGGTTAATGGCCGCGCGCAGCAGCGTGCCCAAAACGTACACCGCCGCCGGGACCGCCAGCACGCGCCAGAACTGGCCGCTGCGCTGCCAGAGCGTAACGGCCAACACCGCGCCATACACCAGATATACTCCCAGCACGCTGATCTTTTGTGCATATCCCAGCGCCCGCAGCGCCGCCGGGCGGGCACGGAACCAATCAAAAATTGCCTGATAGCGTTGTGCCGTCATTCTTTGCCCCCTTGTGTGCTGCGTCCAAAATCTTTATAATAGAAGCATACCATCCGCACCCGCCCTTGTCAAACACAGGGCCATGCGTTTTTTCAGGAGGGAATCCCTTGTTTGGTTTTGCTAATTTTCTGCTGTTGGCGCTCTTTGCCGCAGCGGTTTTTGACCTAATTTTTGCCCTTGCCAGGGGCGGCGGGCTGCGCGGGGCGTTGCACGGCCTGTGGAACACGCCGCACCTGTTATTTGGGCAGCAGCTGGCCGAATGGCGACTGCAGCTTGGCCGTATTCTGTTTGCCGCCGGGCTGGCCGCGTATGAGATCAGCGTGGTGTTCTGCAACAGCATGGCGCGCCAGAACTGGGCGTGGGTGCAGGGCGTGATGAGCCCCGTGCTGGAATGGCTCGCGTTCCTGTGCTTTGGTGCCAAGATTTTGTTCGGCACCCGCTACACCTGGCGGGAGCTGCTGGCTGGCGGAGCGCTGTATTTCATTGCCCGCTGGGTCTATTTCAACAGCCAGAACATCTGGTGGATCGGCATTGTGGTGGCGGTGCTTGCCGCCAAGGATGTTCGCCTGCGCCACCCGCTGCAGGTCTATTTTGCCAGCGGCTGTGCCGCCATGGCGGTGGTGCTGGCACTGCACTTTGCCGGGATCGTTGCCCCGGACCTGACCAGCGAGCGGATGGGCGCTTTGCGCGGCACTTACGGCTACGGCCACCCCAACACATTCGGCGGACTGGTGTTCGGCCTGGTATTGGCCTATGCCCTGCTGCGTGCCCAAAAGGTGCGCTGGGTGGACTGCCTGCTGGTATTTGCCGTCGGCGTGTTTTTGCTGGTGGGGCCCGCCAGCCGCAGCGCTGCGCTGTGCACGCTGGCGCTGGCCGTTGGGCTGGTGTTCTGCCGCCTGCGCGCCGGGCACAGTGTACCCCGTTGGTGGCCCGGCACCTGCGCCGGTATGGTGGGGCTTACGGCGGCGGTCAGTTACCTTTTGCCGCTGCTGGTCATCAAGGTGGGACCGTGGAACAATGATATCGGCCCCGCATGGCTGGCAAAGCTGGACTCCCTGCTCACCTGCCGCATCTCGCTGACCTGGATGGCCTACCGCCTGCTGGATGTCAAAATTGCAGGGCAGGTGTTCAACTGGCCCACAGTGGATAACAGCTTTGCTTTTGCACTGTTTCAGTTTGGTCCGGTGGTCGCCGCGCTGCTGGGTATTCTGTTTGCCGCCGCCCTGTGGGGTCACGCCAAACAGGGCCGCCGGGTTGAGGTTTGCTGCCTGTTTGCCATGCTGGCTTACGCCTATATGGAAGTTCAGCCCTTCCACCTGACGACCAACCCCACCGCCCTTCTGCTGTGCGGTGCTGTTTTTGCCCAAACTTCCGCCCGGTGGCAGAAAATCGAATAGACACACCGCGGCATGGGCATACTTCCGTTATAGGAAGGAGTGTTTTCCAACATGTGCAATTCTGTTCTTTCAAAAATCTGCCTGCTGCTGGCTATCATTGGCGGGCTGAACTGGGGCTTAGTGGGCATTTGGAAGCTGGATATCATTGCCTGGCTGCTGGGCGGCCAGACAAGCTGGGCGGCCCGCACCGTGTATATTCTGGTAGCGGCGGCAGCCATCTGCCTGATCCCCGCATTGTGCAGCCCCAGTAAAAAAGAGGAAGCCTGACACTGTAAAAGCCGGTGTACCGTTTGATTCATCTTACGGTACACCGGCTTTATTTTGTCTTGCACAGGCGGTCGAATTGCGGCAGCAGCGCAACGGTCACTGTGAAAAGCAAGAACCTCCACCGGGCCAAGTGGCGGTTCTTAGTTTACTAAGTTTACTAAGCTCTTAGTCCAAAGGCCAACCGCTTACCGCAGTGCCTTTTTCTATTTTAGTGCGTCCATTTGCCGATGTCAAATCTGTTCCAGCTCAATGGGCACCGCCAGCTTTTTGCGGCGGTTCTTGCGGGATACCGCCAGCACCAGCCCCACGCACAAATACACCATGACCACGCTGGACCCGCCTGCCGAGAAGAACGGCAGCGTGACCCCGATGACCGGCAGCACCTGTAAATTCATGCCCAGGTTGATGATGCACTGCCAGAACAGTGCGGCAAAGATGCCCACGCACAGATAGCGGCCCAAAGCATCCGTGCTTTGCAGCGCTGCCAGCAGAATGCGCATCGAGATGCCCAGCAACAGCAGCAGAACCGTTACCGCCCCCACAAAGCCCATCGCGTTGGCCAGGTAGCTGAAGATAAAATCATTCCAGGAGTTTGGCACAAACACATGCTCGCCCCAAAGGCCGGTTCCGGTCAATCCGCCGGTTCCGATGGCCATAGCCCCCTTGTTCTGCTGGTAAGCGATATCGGCCAGAGCCGGGTTTTCGGGGTCCAGCACGGCAAAAATACGCTTGGCCTGGTAGCCTTTCAGCAGACCCGGGCGTAGTTTCAGCAGCAGGGCCGCACCACCGCCCGCAGCGGCCAGACCACCAGCCACCAGCCAGCCGGAAATACCGCCCGCAAACACCATGACCAACCCAATGCCCAAAAATACCAGCGCCGTGCCGTCATCGCCCTGGATGTGAATGGCCAGCACCGGCAGCAGCACATGCACCGCCAGCGCCAGCAAATTGGCCGGCTTGTTCACCCGGCCGCGCACGTGGTTCAGATGCAGGGCCAGGGTCAGTACAAAGCTGATTTTGGCCAGTTCCGCCGGTTGGAAAGTCATACCGCCCACCCGGTACCAGCTGTAGTTGGAAGTACCGCCGGCATCGTACCCCACCGTTAAAAAGCCCAGGCGGACGTTGTGCAAAAGCAGGGTGGGCAGCACCATACCCCAGGCCAGCACCGCATGCAGCGGCCAGGCACGGGCCAGCGCACGGTAGTCCACCGTAGAAACGATCAGCGCCAACAGGATGCCCAGCGCGCTGGCAATGAACTGTACCGATGCTTTGTTGATGGACCCCAGCTGGTTATGCCCAATAGAAACCAGTGTTACCACGCTGAGTGCCGAACACGCCGCGCACAGCGCCAGAAATATTCCGTCGATCTGCCGCAAATAGCGGCGTGTCAGCTGCAGCAATGGCCTGCCACCTTTCACTTTTGTTTTTCTTGTTCCCAGTATAGCACATTGCCCTGTGCAATGGTATTGGTTCCTGCTCGTATTACCGATTATTATACCGCGTTCCTGTGCAATATGCCACGCTTTGCGGCGTTTTATGGCGCGCCACACAAAAATATTTTACAAAGCAGGCTGGATGTTGTATAATAAAGTAGTTTATGCTGACTTAGCCGCTTACTTGTAGGAGGGCCTGCTGTATGGAAGAATATATTACCCATTCGCGGGATGAAACCGTGGCCCTGGGCCGCCGCCTTGCCGCAGAGCTTGCCCCCGGCAGCCTGATTGCCTTTACCGGCGGGCTGGGCGCTGGCAAAACCGCGTTCTGCCAGGGCATTGCAGAGGGCCTTGGCTGCACGGACCCTGTTTCCAGCCCAACCTTTGCCATTGTCAACTACTACCGCGGCCCGCGGCCCTTTGCCCATTTTGATTTGTACCGCATCCATACCGAAGTGGACCTTTCTGCCGCCGGTTTTTATGATTACCTGGATATGGGCGCTGTGGTTGCGGCGGAATGGAGCGAAAACTGCGCCGACCTGCTGGCGCTGGAAAACCCGATTTATATTAACATTGACCGGCTGGATGAAACCACCCGCAAGATTACCATCACCCGGCCTGGGGCTTGACGCCACGCCCTTTTGGAAAGGAAGAACTGACCCCGAATGAACATTCTTGCCATTGATACGGCGGGCAAAACTGCCGCCGTTGCTGTGATGCGCGACGATACTTTATTATATGAGATGGCTTCCAACACCGGGCTGACCCACAGCGAGACCCTGCTGCCCATGGTGGATACCGCCCTGAAAGCCTGCGGCCTGACCCCCGCCCAGCTGGATTTGTACGCCGTGACCAACGGTCCCGGCAGCTTTACCGGGCTGCGCATCGGTCTTGCCGCCGTCAAGGGGCTGGCTTTTGCGGCCAACACCCCCTGCGCCGGGGTTTCCACCATGACTGCCCTGGCTTACGGCGTGTGCGGGGAAGGCACTGTGATTGGCGCACAGGACGCCCGCCGTGGCCAGGTGTACTGGGCCGGATTTGACCTTGCCACCCACGCCCGGCTGACCCCGGACGCCGCCGAACCGGTCACTGCGCTGGAAACTTTTGTAAAAGAGTGCAAAAAGCCTTTGATTTTTGTTGGCGATGGTGCCGCATTGTGCTACAATACATATAAAGACCAGCCCGGCATTCTGCCCTGCCCCCAGCCGCTGCGCGTTTTGCGCGGCGCAGGGGTTGCCCTGGCGGGCAAAGCCATGTGGGATGCGGGCACCTGCGTTTCCCCCGCAGAGCTGCTGCCGGATTATCACCGTTTAAGCCAGGCTGAGCGTGAGCGCGCCGAGCGCGAAGCCGCCCAACAATCCGCCACGAATTGAAAGGATCTTGATTATGGCTGTACAATTTGAAAAACCGATTGCCCTGGGTGCTGACCACGGCGGTTATGAGCTGAAAGAGGCCATCAAACAGCATTTGGAAGAGCGCGGCATTGCTTACCGCGACTTTGGCACCAACAGCACCGCCAGCTGTGACTATCCCGATTATGCCGCCGCCACCTGCGGCGCTGTGACCAATGGCAGCAGCGATTTTGCCATCCTGTGCTGCGGCACGGGTGTGGGCATGTCGATGTGTGCCAACAAGATCAAGGGCATCCGCGCCTGCTGCTGCTCGGAGGCGTTCAGCGCCGAGTACACCCGCCGCCACAACAACGCCAATACCCTGTGCCTGGGCGGCCGCGTTGTGGGCCCCGGCCTTGCCTGCCAGATCGTTGACGCCTTTTTGGACCACGAATTTGAGGGTGGTCGCCACCAGAAGCGCATTGACAAGATGATGGCGCTGGAAACCCTTTAAGGCTCCCCCACTGTTGTACCCCGCCTGGGACCAGGCTTTGCATTGTATCCGATGAATTTTCATATTGTAAGGAGAATCTGCCATGAGCGTTGTTAAAATTGTAGACCATCCCCTGATCCAGCACAAAATCAGCCTGATGCGTGACCGCAACACCGGCACCAAAGAGTTCCGTGATCTGGTCAGCGAAATTGCCACCCTGCTGTGCTATGAGGCCACCCGCGACCTGCCCACCGAGGAAGTTGAAGTGGAAACCCCGATTGCTCTGGCTCGCACCCATGTGCTGGCTGGCCGCAAGCTGGCCCTGGTTCCCATCCTGCGCGCCGGTCTGGGCATGGTGGACGGCATGCTGACCCTGATCCCCGCTGCAAAGGTCGGCCACATTGGCCTGTACCGCAATGAGGAGACCCTGGAGCCTGTGGAATATTATTGCAAGCTGCCCAAGGATATTGCCGAGCGCGATGTTTTTGTTCTGGATCCCATGCTGGCTACCGGCGGCAGCGCCATTGACGCCATTGGCCAGATCAAAAAGCGCGGTGCCAAGCACATCAAGTTCATTGGCCTGATTGCCGCCCCCGAAGGACTGAAAGCCCTGCACGAAGCACACCCCGATGTTGACATTTATGTTGCCGCACAGGATGAAAAGCTGAACGAGAACGGCTACATCATCCCCGGCCTGGGCGATGCAGGCGACCGCATCTTCGGCACCAAGTAATATTTCCCCATAAAAGTTCATGACCCCCGCAGCGCTGGCTGTGGGGGTCATTTTGTTTTGCGGTAAAACCTGTTATGACGTATAAAGCAGTGTTTCGGAACGGTCAAGACCGTTCCCTACAGATAAGGCAATACCGCATAATTCTAAGTGCCGATACGGCGAGCGAGGTGCGGCA
>ERZ773277.1244-NODE-1244-length-21346-cov-2.862994_pt1 | contig 21346 bp, 8 predicted proteins | sample MGYA00511957_ERZ773277 | MGnify/ENA primary metagenome ERZ773277 (study PRJEB29015, sample SAMEA2737800) | human gut metagenome | biome: human gut; feature: human-associated habitat; material: faeces | place: China | collected 2012 ... | reverse complement strand
TGCACATCATCCATGAATTCGGCGGCGTAGAGAACTTAAAGGGCAAAAAGCTGGCTATGACATGGGCTTACTCTCCATCTTACGGCAAGCCATTATCCGTTCCTCAGGGCGTTATCGGTCTGATGACACGTATGGGTATGGAAGTTGTTCTGGCTCATCCAGAAGGCTACGAAGTAATGCCAGAAGTTGAAGAAGTTGCCAGAAAGAACGCTGAGAAGTCCGGCGGTTCCTTCCGTGTATCTCATGACATGGCTGACGCATTCAAGGATGCTGATATCGTTTATCCAAAGAGCTGGGCTCCATTTGCAGCTATGGAAAAGAGAACCAACCTGTATGCTGAAGGCGATACCGATGGCATCAAGGCTCTTGAGAAAGAACTGTTAGCTCAGAACGCAGAGCACAAAGACTGGTGCTGTACAGAAGAGCTGATGAAGACAACCAAGGACGGAAAGGCTCTGTACCTGCACTGCTTACCAGCTGATATCAACGGCGTAAGCTGCAAGGACGGCGAGGTTGAGGCTTCTGTATTCGATCGTTACCGTGATCCTCTGTACAAAGAAGCAAGCTACAAGCCATACGTTATCGCAGCTATGATCATGCTGGCTAAGTTTGCTGATCCTGCTGAGATCTTAAAGAAACTGGAAGAAAAAGGAACTCCAAGAGTATTCAAATAAAATCTAGTTAAAAGATAGGTGTTTCTGAGCTGCCGGACCGGAGCGCGTCGTAAATGGCTTTCTGTCAGACGCACTCGGGCTATCGGTGGCTCTTTTTATCGAAAAAAGGGGTAATTAACAATGGAAAACAAGAAGAAAAAACGTATCGTCATTGCTCTGGGCGGCAATGCTTTAGGAAATACTCTTCCTGAGCAGATGAAGGCAGTGAAGATCACCGCTAAGGCTATCGTAGACCTGATCGAGGAAGGCTGCGAAGTGATCGTAGCTCACGGAAACGGTCCGCAGGTTGGTATGATCAACAACGCTATGGCTGCATTAAGCCGTGAAGATGCAAACCAGCCTAACACTCCTCTTTCTGTCTGTGTTGCAATGAGCCAGGCATATATCGGCTATGACTTACAGAATGCTTTAAGAGAAGAGCTTTACAACCGCAATATCTATGATATCCCGGTTGCTACCATGATCACTCAGGTACGTGTAGACGCAGATGATCCTGCTTTTGACGCTCCATCCAAGCCAATCGGTCACTTCATGACAGAAGAACAGGCTAAGATTGCTGAAGAAAAGTACGGATATATCATGAAAGAAGACTCCGGAAGAGGCTACCGTCGTGTTGTTGCTTCTCCAAAGCCAGCTGAGATCGTTGAGATCGGCGCGATCCGTTCCTTAGTTGACTCCGGTCAGTTAGTAATTGCCTGCGGCGGCGGCGGTATTCCTGTTACAAGACAGGGCAACCACTTAAAGGGCGCAAGCGCTGTTATCGATAAAGACTTTGCAAGTGAGCTGTTAGCTGAAAATCTGGATGCAGATTTCCTTATCATCCTCACTGCTGTTGAAAAAGTTGCTATTAACTTCGGAAAGCCGGAAGAAAAATGGCTGGATGACCTTGAAACCGAAGAAGCTAGAAAGTACATCAAAGAAGGACATTTCGCTCCTGGCTCTATGCTTCCAAAAGTTCAGGCTGCTGTTAAATTTGCTGAATCAAAACCAGGACGCACTGCGCTCATTACGCTGTTGGAGAAAGCAAAAGACGGTATCCAGGGCAAGACCGGTACCCATATCCATTTAGCGTAAATAAAGGGGGCATTGCATATGAATACAACCAGTAAAGAAGGATCTTTATTTGAATTAGACGGCGTGCCGAAATTAAGCCAGGCATTTCCTCTGGCATTACAGCACGTTGTGGCAATGATCGTAGGCTGCGTTACACCTGCCATCATCATTTCCGGTGCAGCCGGTCTTGAAACCGCAGACCGTGTACTGCTGATACAGGCATCTTTAGTTGTGTCTGCACTTGCTACTCTCCTGCAGCTCTTCCCAATCGGAAAGAAGACAGGTTTTCACTTAGGTGCCGGACTTCCCGTTATCATCGGTGTAAGTTTCGCCTATGTGCCAAGTATGCAGGCCATTGCTGATCAAGGCGGCATCCCGGCTATCCTGGGCGCCCAAATCGTAGGCGGTGTCTGTGCTATCCTTGTAGGACTGACGATCAAAAAGATCCGTAAGTTCTTCCCACCTTTAATCGCCGGTACCGTAGTTTTCACCATCGGCCTTTCCCTTTACCCAACTGCTATCAACTATATGGCGGGAGGTACAGGAAGCGCTACTTATGGTTCCTGGCAGAACTGGCTGGTCGCTATCTTTACTCTGGTAGTTGTTACTGGTTTAAATCATTTTGCAAAAGGATTTTTAAAACTGGCATCTATCCTGATTGGTATGATCATCGGATATATCTTTTCCAGCTTCTTTGGTATGGTAAGTTTCTCCAACGAAGCTCAGGCTGGTGTGTTCCAGCTTCCTCAGGTCCTGCATTTCGGCATTACTTTTGAACCATCTGCATGTATCGCCTTAGGACTGCTGTTTGTCATCAACTCTGTACAGGCTATCGGTGACTTCTCCGCTACTACTTCCGGCGGTTTAGACCGTGAACCAACTACAAATGAGCTTCAGGGTGCTATCCTTGGATACGGCGTTTCCAATATGGTCGGCGCATGTTTAGGATGTCTTCCTACTGCAACTTACAGCCAGAACGTTGGTATCGTTGCTACTACAAAAGTTGTAAACAGAGTAACTCTTGGTCTTGCAGCTGTGATCATCTTTATTGCAGGTGTATTTCCTAAATTCTCTGCTCTTTTAACAACTATTCCATATGCAGTACTGGGCGGTGCAACCGTTTCCGTATTCGCATCCATCGCCATGACCGGTATGAAACTGGTTATGACAGAAGATATGAACTACCGCAATACCTCTATCGTAGGTCTTGCAGCAGCTCTTGGTATGGGTGTTTCTCAGGCGTCTGCGTCCCTTTCCGCATTCCCTGCATGGGTAACAACTATTTTCGGAAAATCTCCGGTAGTTATTGCTACATTAGTAGCTATTATCCTGAATGTAACACTTCCAAGAGATAAAAAAGCCAATTAATGATGTTCAGAATGTTTAAAATGTTTCATTATTAATCTGGTCTCTTTTCTATCCTCAAAAGAGGGATGTCACCTGACGGCTTTTTAAGCCGGGTGACATCCCTCTTTTAATTTGTGTATCTATTGACTCACAAACACGCGCTAACGCACTCATTCTATTCCATCTCAAAAGTTACGCTTACCTGGGCTTCTATGGACACTTCTCCCGGCATAACGCCCATATCTGCAGCAGCATCCTCCATCATCATCTGCTTGGCAGAAGCACCTGCTGTATTGTATCTCGCCTGAGGATAATAACCATCTTCCGATATATTTACTGCCTTTACAACCGTCATTCCTGCAGCCTCTGCCATGGCATCTGCCTTGTTCTTTGCCATTTCTACAGCCATTTTCAATGCTTCCTGATATTTTTCATCATAGTCACTGCAAAGATACTGAACACTGTCCAGTTCATTGACACCGGAAGCTACAGAAGCTGTAATGATCTTTCCTGCGTTTTCTACCGGGATATCTGAAACTGTGATGCTGGTACTCATCTGATAACCTGTAATCTTCTGGCGTCCGGAATTCCAATCGTAAATAGGACTCAAACCATAATCCGATGTCTGGATGGACTTCTCTTCCACTCCCAGACCTTTTAAAGTCTCCAGGGTCTGATTTACATTTTTCGCATTTTCTTCCTGGCATTCCTGGGCTGTCGCTGCCTGTGTGTATACACTATACTGAATCTGAGCCATATCTGGAACTGCCTTTACTTCTTCCGTACCGCTTACTGTAATACGGTTGTCACTGCTATCTCCCTGCTGCACCTTTACAGTATCCGGGATCTGCACACTGGTGCTGCATCCCCAAAGTCCTGTTGCCGTTAAAACACAAGCTGCCGCCAGCGCCATGTTTCTGTAAGTTTTCTTCATAATACGTTTCCTCCTTTTACTGTTTTCTTCTCCTTTAGAGGACATCTGCTGACCTCTTTTATAATTCTATTCTAGCAGATTAAGATTATTTTTGTTTTCTTTTCTCTTAATAATGATTTGCCTGTTTATTACAAATACCTGACAAATAAATGGCACATTATCTTACACAAAATGCAGACAATTCTCCCCTCTGCTGTATTGACATAAAAGAATGAAAATGATATGATACTAAGAGTAGCATTTCTTCGTTGGCCTACCAGATAAACAAAAACTGAGTATTCCATTCAGGGGTTGTACTGGTTTCGACGGGGGTCATGCAGCTGGTGAAGCTATCCCCATGCGATGGGTTAAATGGCAAAAATAAATATAAACGCTAACGACGAATTAGCATACGCTGCCTAATGGCAGCTGTCAGACTTAAGGCACCTACACTTTAAGACCCTGGCATCGACTATGTAGGAAACGACACATGCAAAGCTTTGCGCATGCGGGCGTATTATGAAGCTACTAAAACCGTCAGAGTGTTTCTTCCCGGACGGTAGAGGGAATGTCAAATAAGGAACTATGATAGTAGAAGAACAGGGAATTGATTTTCGGACAGGGGTTCGATTCCCCTCAGCTCCACTAAAAAAACCGCGCAAACACGCGGTTTTTTCTTTTTCCAATTTAACTTGTATTACATTTCATCTTGCATATGGTTCTATTCTGTCAGCTTTGGATACTGCAGCGCCCCATCCTTCTGCGGCGTAAGCACCACCGGTTCCGTTGCCATCCGGCCGTCTTCATCCAAATAATACCATTTCCCGCTGATGGTCTGCAGTCCTTTCACCATAGCGCCATCCCTTCCCAGATAATACCAATGTCCCTTATACTGATACCACACGTTATGGACCATTATTCCATTGCCATCAAACCAGTACCAGAGATCGCCATCTTTATACCAATCATTAACAACATAATTTTCCGAACCATCTTTCAGATAAAATCTCCAGCCGCCATTCTCCTTCTGCCATCCCATTTTCACTGGTTCCATTATCCATGTTTTCATAAACTTTTCCGGTGTTTTGTACTGTTTGATTAATGGAGTGGGCGTACTTCCCCAGTCAGGCAGATACAAATGGGGCTTATCTACAATGCTGGACCAGTCTCCGCCCCAGGCAAGACCAAGTTTCTTGCCAATTTCAGCAGCCTTCCTGAAATGACCTTTGCTGTCATTATAAGCGTCATCTGCTATCTTCCCATCTCCATCCACATCCATTTTCAGATAAAAATCAAAGGCAATCCCCCACTGGTGCTGTGACCGGTAGGAACTGCCTTTTGCATTGGTTACGATATTTCCCGGTTTTGTACGGCCTTTGGCATAGAGAGCATCCTGTTCTGCTGCAGTACGCAGTGTTTCAGAAATAGCAACATTAATTCCTTCTGCCTTGCAGGCGGTGATCCACTGAGCTGCTATCTTCTGCATCCGCGGGTGGCACAATGCAATATCTCTCATATACACGGTACCTCCCTTATTTTTTCCCCACCTGCTTGATCACCTGGTGTACTCCCGTTGAAGCAAGCCCGGAAACGATACCAATAGCTGCTGCGTTGATCACATCACCAGCCGGAAACTCCGGTATCAGATACATGCCTGCAACCCCCAGAATTCCGCCGGTTACGCCACAGACTACCGGTATCACCTCATCCTTTACTTTTTCCGTCGTCTTACACGCCATTCCGCCTAAATAGCAGATCACCGTGATCGCCGCCACACCTGCAATCCCAAAATCCATATCCTCTTCCTCTCTTTCCAGCAATATTTATGGGGATATCTTCCATTGTCCTCATAATTTATCATATGCTGGAACAGCCTAAAAGGACCGATCAGAAATATTTTCTGTATTTTTGAAATCTACAGAAATGGCAAATACTCCTACTAGTTTTTCTAAATATGTAATTAAACATATTTTTCCAAATATAATGGAAATACTTTTAAATTTTACATTTTATACATTATCATCATCTTGCACCTTTTGAATTTTATATTCTACAGAAGGATCAATTATTTTCTCTTCTATCACATTTTTACCTATTTCATATCTAGTTTTTAAAGATAAATTTATAGGGAATTTAAAACTATTTATTATTTTTCCTATATCCAACGGCTTGGACACATGTGCATCCATACCGGCATCTAAACATTCCTGTACATCTGAATTGAATGCATTGGCTGTCATAGCAATAATGGGAATGGTCCTGCCCAGAGGATTTTTGCCATTACGGATCCTTTTCGTTGCTTCCAGGCCATTCATATTTGGCATCTGTACGTCCATTAAAATAGCATCATAATCTCCGAAAGCAGAAGTTTCAAAGGCTTCAACCAGTTTTTCACCGTCTGGGCAGATCTTGCAGGATGCCTGGTACATTTCCAAAATCGCTTCTAAGATCTCCGCATTCAGTTCATTATCTTCTGCGCAAAGAAATTTCATTCCTTTTAATACGGAAACTTTTTCACCTTCCTGATGCAGATATTTTCCATTTTTTTCCTGTGAACCATTGGGATCTATTGCAAAAGGAAGTACCACTTCAAAACAGCTTCCTTTATTTAACTCGCTTTTCACCTGTATCCTGCCGCCCATCAGGTCAACGATACTTTTCGTGATGGCCATACCCAGTCCTGTTCCCTGTATTTTGTTGGTCGTGGAATTTTCTGCTCTGGTAAAAGGTTCAAAGATCGTTTTTATAAACTCCGGCGTCATTCCATATCCGGTATCTGTAACTGTAATGGATATATTGGCATGTTCCGGTATACTGCTTGGCTCTTCTGTCAGATCCAGGATAACGCTTCCCCCAACAGGTGTATATTTAACAGCATTGGACAGCAGATTGATAAAGATCTGGCGCAGGCGCACAGAGTCTCCCAGAAGATGTCCATGATCGATCCCGTGAACATGGATCTTAAACTCCTGTCCCCGTTCTTCTGCCTGTGGACAGATGATACTGTCTATCTGTGCCACCTGCTCCATCAGATCAACGGGATCTTCATTTAATTTCACCTCACTGGATTCGATCTTGCTCATATCCAGAATGTCATTGATAAGTCCCAGCAGATGCTGACTGGAATTTTGGATCTTCTGGATGTGGAGCTGCAGTTTTTCCGGCTCATGGATCTCATGTTCCAGAAGAGTGGTAAGTCCGACAATGGCATTCATAGGAGTCCGGATGTCGTGGCTCATATTACTTAAAAATGTGGTTTTCGCCCGGCTGGCCTTTTCAGCAGCCACTAAAGCAGCCTGAAGTTTTTCCTGGCTGGCAGCCAGTTCTTCATTTAATTTTTGTATTTCCTGAGCCCGTCCGTTCCTGAATGCTTCCTTCTCCGATGGCTGCAAGGATACCCACCCCCAGATAAAATGCCATAAACATACAGGCGCAAACATGGATCAGAAACGGATTGTTTCTGATCCTGAAATTTACAAATGCCAACATTCCAAATAAAAGGATGGCTCCCATAAATATGATCTTATTGGTGTGTTGACAGCACCACAATGCTTTTTCTGTTCGCCTCGTTGATCTCAGCAGAGATTCTCTTATACTGTTCTTTTTCCAGACCTCCATACAGCAGGACCTGGATGGTCTTCTTCCAAAACTCTCTCATGTACTCGTTAACCTTTATTTTTCCAATATGCTGCCAGAACCCGGATGATCTCTTCCCTGTTTACAAGCTTTGTCAGATGGGCATTCATTCCCGCCTCTTTTGTCTTTTCCTTATCTTCTACAAATGCATTGGCCGTCATCGCTATGATCGGAATGTCTTTTCCCTTGCCCTCCGGCAGTTCACGGATCTTTTTTGACGCTTCAAGACCGTCCATGACTGGCATCATAATATCCATCAGGATCACATCATAGGTGCCTGATGCTGCATCCGCAAAATATTCTACTGCCTGTTTTCCGTCTGATACTGCCGTTACTTTCGCTCCGGCTTCTTCTAACAGGAACTGAAGGATCTCCATATTTAACTGGTTATCTTCTGCAGCCAGTATGTTCATCCCGGTAATATTCCTGTTTTCTCCCTGTATTTCCTTCTTTTTCCATGCAGAGTCCACTGTCTTAAATGCCAACTTTACTGTAAATGTTGTACCTTCCCCCGGTTTGCTGTTTACATCGATCGTACCGTTCATCTGCTTTACCAGTTCATAAACAATGGACATCCCAAGACCGGTTCCCCGATATTCGGTCCTTACACGGTCATCTTCCTGTGTAAATGGCTTAAACAGGCTTTTTTCCACAAATTCCCGGCTCATACCAATTCCCGTATCCTGAACCTTAAACTCCAGACCGATATGGGATCCGTCATATTCCACTTCCCGGATGGCCAGACAGATCTTTCCCCCTTTTTTATTATAACGCAGGGCATTGCTGATCAAATTTAAAAGGATCCTTCTCAAATGGGCCGGACTGCCAAGAAACTGTCTGTGGACAACTTCATCCTCAATAGAAAACCTTATTTCCTGCTTCTTCGCCTGTACATCTGCAATCGCATGGATCTTTTCCATCTCCTCATCCAGATCCACCGGTATTTCTTCCAGATGGACCTTCCCGCTTCCGATCTTGCTCATATCCAAAACATCATTGATCAGGGACAGCAGATGATGCGATGCTTTATCGATCTTTTCCAGACAGTCTTTGATCCGCTCCGGATCATCCAGATTTTTCTTGATGATCTCCACCATACCCATGATCCCGTTGATCGGTGTGCGGATATCGTGGGACATATGGGAGAGAAACTCACTTTTGGCCTGATTGGCCCGTTTCGTCTCTTCATTGGACTGCTGCAGTTTTTCCTGATATTCCAATAGGGTGCGGATATATTTTTCCTGACGTCTATCTACTTCCCAGTAACCGGCTGTAATACACAGTACAATGATGATCCCCAGTATAAATGTAATATAAAATACTTCATTTTGGTGGAATACATATTCTAAGGACCTGTTTCTGGCAAATTCCGTGATCCATTTATTTTGCAGCCTTCCAATAGTTCCGTCTTCAGACATATCCCGGACCACTTCATTGATCATGCGCTGCAGTTTTGGCTGTGTATCATGAACTGCTAAAGCCGGATAACTCTTTGTGATCACAAGGCTTGGCACCAGATGCAGATGATTTTTTTCAATGATCTTTGTGGCAACTGCACCGTGACAGATCCCGAAATCTGCTTCTCCCTGCTCTACTGCCTCCAATATTTCCGTATTGGTGCTGTATTCCAGATAATCACACTGCAGATCATAGGTGGTTGCGATCACAGAACGCGCCATTAACGCAACCTTCTTACCTGCAAGGGCAGCCGCACTGTCGATCCTGCTTCTGCCATATACACGCAGTTCATCCGAACAGAAAGGGATCGTCCTTAAAGTCCCTTCCATATTGGAAAATATTTCCAGTCCCGTCAAAACATCTACTTCGTCCTCAGTAAGCATTTTCCGGCAGCCCATCCAGTCAGCCGTTTTAAACTCCGGACGCATTCCCAAGCGGTTTGCCACCTCTATCATGATCTCAACATAAAGACCTGATAATTCCCCATCCTTATTGTAATAGGAATTTGGACAGAAATCATAATCTGTTGCGATCCGCAAAACCGGCGCTGATTCACTTGTAATACCAGCCTCTATTTCTACTGTAGGCTCTGGTGAAAAAAGCCCCATCTGCCCGGCTGTAAAAAGGATCGGAACAATAATTCCCAAAGTAACAAGAAAGATCAACACCCGCTTCATCGCCTTATGTGCCCCACTTATCTTCATTTCTCACCCATGCTTTCTTTTCCATTTTCAGCTACGTATATCTAACTAATTTAATTATACTGTCCAGCAAATTTCTTGTCAATTCATTCCCCCCGCAACCGGAATAAGTGCCTGAAGGATCATCCGTTTACTGGTTCCATAGCAGGTGGATAAGGTCAGTATCTTTCTTTCTCCTTTTTGATAAGGTGTTCCATCTGTCTCATCTGTTACTTTTGCCAGGATAATGGGGCAGGTGATCCATTGCCCCTGATAAAAGATCTCTACATTGGGATGTTCCTTTAAAAATCCGGGATCCCTGTATTTTTTCAGATCACCAAACATAGAACCATCCTTCATGTTATGTCCATAAAAAATGGTATTGGCTGATACAAAAGGAATGTTCTGGCTGTCCGCAAAGATTGTTCCTCCTGACTGCTTTTCCCCGTTAAACCCATGATCTAAATAATATTTGTCATCTTTTCCCCAGACAGCTGGATAATCAATGGACGTTCCCGGAATACGGATCCAGCAATTATAATCCGGATTGATCTCTTTTAACTTTGCTTCCTCTATTGTTATTTCATCTATAGACGTACCAGAATGATCCTGAGCATAAGAAGTTTCTGTTTTCTGTACCTCCCTGCGGATACTTTCGTATTTTTCGGCAGCCAGACGATACTTTCTTACTGTATTTCCGGTATAGACTATTCCGGCTGCAGCTCCTGTCAAAAGAATTATCCCTAAGATCCGGCGCTTTTCCCTGATCTTTAAACTTGCTTTATTTAACTTTCCCTTTTTCAGGATCCAGTAGGCGCCAATACCGACACAGCTGCCGGTTACCACTGCCAGAACCATTTTTCCTACAAACTTTGATCCTGTGACAGCTGGTTTTAATTCTACATCCTGTTCCCATTCTCTTTTCAGATCCGTATCCGGCATTTCTTCCCTGTCCCAATCTTTCTCTGCGATCAGCCCACTGTATACTGCCCTGCAGTCAAATACCTTTTTTCTGCCCCTGGCAACCAGTTTTCTATCTTCTCCTTTCTCGATCTGTGTGATCTCATAGTCCGAAGCGGGTAAACCCGCTTCGTCTAATATTTCTGCTTCTGTTATCTCATTCTGAAATTCCTTTTCCTGTTCTATCGTGATCTCCAGCCCATCTTCCCAGTGTTCATTAAAACGGCTGAACTGTTCTAAAGGCAGGATCCGCTTTGTTTTTCTTCCCGTTGTCCGGTCCTTTACCTGGACCCAGGCAGTCTCCGGTACTGTATCCACTCCTTCCATCTTTTTGTAAATGATCTCCTGGGATGCATAAAAGCTTTCATCATAGAGACTTGCATCCTGTTCCTGGGCCATTGCACTGAATGCAAACAGGCTCACTGCCCCCATCACAAGTCCCAGAAACAAAACCATCTTTTTTCTTTTTCGGCTGCTATCAGAAAAACACCAGCCAGCACCTGCCAGACACACACATGTCACCAACAGGATCCATCCAATCTGACTGTTGTCTCCTGTCTTAACACTGCTGCCGGAATATTTTCCATTTAAGCCCTTAAAGTTCCCATTTCTTCCTTTTACCTGGTAAAAAGCCTGGATCCTTCCTTTTGTCTTTTTCTGTATCTTTTCATTTTTGATCTGAAATACACCTTTTACATTCTGATCCTTTTCTACTGTAAAATGATACAGTTCCTGACTCAGTTCATAACCATCCGGTGCTTTTATCTCTTTGAAAATATAAGTTCCATTTGGCGGGCAAATGATCTTGAACATTCCATCTGGGCCACTTTCTGCTATCTTTGCCAATCGTCCTGTCTGGTCATAAAATGCAAACACAGCTCCTGCAAGAGGTTCTCCCTTTTCATCTGTCTTTTTAAAGGAAATATACAGTTTCTTTGGCACTGTATGACTTCCGCCTCCGCCAGATGAACGGATCCGGCTGTTATAGAAAACAAACTCCTGCACTGTTTCTGCCTGGTCTAAGATCCGGATCTCCATTTCTTTGCCCTTCTCATATCCGGCCGGTGCTTCTATTTCCCTGATGATATAAGTTCCCGGTTCCAGACCGTTAAATACCTGACCATTTTCCTGGTCTGATATCCATTGGCTGATCACTTCCATGGTGTCCTTGCACACCAGTTCCAGCTTTGCGCCGGAAAGAAGTTTTTCTGAACTGGCTTCTCTTTTTTCTACGGATATAATGGTGCCATAATTGCGCAGTGTGATCTCCGGTATCTCTGTCATTCCATCTGTAATGGTAAAATACACCGGTTCTTCTGATTTCGTAAATCCAGTCGGTGCCTTTTCTTCCACCAGTCTGTAATCCCCGGCTGCAAGGCCTTTGATCAGATGAGACTGCTTTCCTGTGATCCATGTTTCTACTACTACCCAGGTCTTCTCCTCTTTCATCTGATCTTTCGCCTGATATTTTTTCTGATCTTTCTTCTGACTTTCGCCCTGATCACCTCTTTCATCCGGTTCCAAAATTACCTTTTCTTCCCGTTCCAGTCTCAAAACAGCACCTTCCAGATACTCTTCTGTATCCCTTAAAAGCTTTTTCACCAGTACACGGTTGCTGTCATTTACCGGGTCATAAGTAAGCTCTATCAAAGGTGTTTTTTCATCTTTATATTCAAACTGGAATTCCAGCGTTTTTTCAGAAAGCATATGTCCCGGCGCTGCTTTTGTTTCCTTTACAAGATAATCATACGGGCTGAATTTTCCTTCCTGGTCCAGATATCCGATGGGCTGGGAAGAAAACTGAGCTTTTCCTTTTTCATCCGTTACTTGCTTTTCACAGGATATGTCTAAGGTCTGGTTAAAGAGTTCAAATTCTGCTCCCTCTAAAACCTGATCTGCATCATCTGCATCATGTTTGATCACCGTCAGCCCGCCTTCTGGTATTTCATCCTGCATCTCCTTTTTCTGGATCTCTCTGGTATCTTCTATTACAAATGGGATATCCACAGACTGTAAAAATCCATAAGGCGTCATTTCTTCTCTTAAAATATAAGAACCAACAGGAATGTATTCGATCAGATGTGGTTTCAGATCTCCCACTTCAAATCCTTCTGGCAATTCCCCATTTTCATTCTCTTCTTCTGTATACACTCCATCAGTTCCGGAAAACCATATGGCTTCCTCATCCCTGTAACGCCCTTCTTCCTCCGGAATATGCAAAAGCAGCGGCTTTTCGCTGACTGTGCCCTCTTCATCCACCGGATAGATTCCCAGCTTTGCTCCTGCTACTTCTTTTCCTCCGGTAATCGTATTCTTGCTGACCACAAGACTCAAAGGTTCATCTTTCATAACCACCTGATGGATTTTTTCCAAATGACCGGTATCTGTGATCTCAAATAAAATTGGATCCGCTGTGGCATAACCGGAAGGCGTTTCTTTTTCTGCAAGAATGTAAGATCCCACAGGAAGATATTCAAACCGTACCGTTCCTTCTTCTGTAAAGCAATACCTGCCTTTAAGCGTACCCGGCACATTCTCCCACCGATGATCGTATTTTGCAATGGGATTTAAGCCGGCAGCGTCTGCTTCTTCTCTTCCTGTAGCCCATATTTCCATCCATTCTTTAAAACCGGCCCGTTCAAAGTCTAACAACTTATTATCTTCTCCCATAAGATCCGCTAACGGCTTATCTTCTTCTCCTTCCGGCACCTGGTAAAGGACCAGTTTTGCCAGACTGTCTTCATAGAGAAGTTCTCCCGTCTTTCCATCCTCCTTGCGGATCTCTGCAGCTGTAAAATCATCTTCCATAGTAAAAGACTGTACATGTTCTGTTTCCAAAATCTGGATATTCTGCCGTTTTCTCTGCACATAGCCCTGCAGATACGGGCACTCTGTTTCTTCTAATACATACTCCCCTACCGGAATATGATCGATCCAGTGAGGTTTTTTTGTTTCGATCCGGTTTCCTTCCTCATCTGTTTTCACATTGCCTTGATCGTCACAGGCATAACCGCTGACCCAGGAAGCATATTTCTTTCCAGGCAGATAAATTCCGTCTTCATCTGTTAATATCCTTCCCGCTTCATCTGTCGCAGCCTCATAAAACGTCATCACAGCCCCTTTGATCTCTTCCTGTGTACGGGTGTCTACCTTGGCGAAAGCTGCCCTTGTAAAGGCATTGGAATGGAAATATTCCTGAGGCTCTATGCTGTCTTTAAAAAGAATTCCCTGATAAGGTGCCTGCACATAGCCCTGTTCAAACGGAACCTGTTCTTCCTGAAGGATATAGGCCCCAAAAGGCAGGCGCTTAATCTCATGAAGGCCGCCTCTTCGCTCTGCTTCCCCTTTGGAGTCTGTGCTGTTGTCACTGGTCCAGCGTTCCTCCTTTGTTGTGAAATGCCCCTGTTTATCGTAAACAGGCAGACCATTTTCATCATCTACAGAACGTTTTTCCTTATAAACAGACTCCCCATTCTTGTCCTTATAGACCTGGACAGAATAAACCAGCTTCTTTTCTCCCGTTTCATCTGCAATGTAAGCCATGATCCGTTCATGATCATCGTATACAAAGGCCATTCCTGTTTTTACGTCTGCATAACAGATGAAGTTTCCCCGTTCATCTAATACTTTGTATACAGACTTGTCCTCTGTCCTCTCCAGGCGCCCTTCTTCGTTTAACTGGTCCAGATCATAAAAATACAGATCTTCCGGCTGGTTTTCCACCTTCTCATCCTGCCATATAGCAAGCCCGGCAGGACCGGCATCTTTTCCTGTCTCCAGGATCTGCCGCCTGCTTCCTGTTTCAGAAGCAGTGATCTTTATGGTTTTACCATCCTGAACTTCAGCTGTTACTCCCTTATAACTTCCGTCCTCTTCTTTTTCCATCCAGAGTCCCTGGTATAAAGCCAGTGTTGCTCCTGAGACCGTTACTTTAAAACGGATCCCTTTTCCTGTAAATTCCCCCTTCCGGTCATAAAGGAGTTTTACTCCTTCCATTGCTTTTAGTTCTTTTTCTGTACCTTCTATGATCTCTTCTGAACAGAAATCCATTTTCTTTGTTACTTTCCCGGTCCATGTCCCCAGTTCCCGGTCAAAATGGATCTCTCTTACATCTCCTCTTTCTTCTAACTTCTCCTTTCTTCCATATACCTGGTAAATGATTTCATCTCCTCTGTCATTTACCCATATATCTTCTTCCAGGCCGCCGCTTGTTTCTTCCTGGCCTAAAGCATCCGTTTTTAACAGGCCATTTTCATTTCCAACCAGGGAATCGCCATCCTCTACTTTCCGGATCCGCATTACAGAAGGATGATTTTCCACCGGGATCTGGCTGACTGTTTCGTAAGCATTTTTATTTCCATCTCCCGTTACCGGAATGGCATACTCATAGTTTGCAGCTGTTTTCCGTTCATATCCATCTGTTGTACCGTCTCTGTACACGTTTTCCTTATAATAGGATACTTCGTTCCCATAAACTTCAAAAGCAACCGGACGGCTTTTTACGTAACCTTCCGGTGCCTGTACTTCTACCAGGACATAGGCACCTGCCCCTAAAGGTCTGGGCGTTTCAATGTATCCCACAGGGAGTTTTTCCAGCTTTCCATGGATCAAGACTTCCCGCAGTGTAGTAAAAGAGCGGAATATCCCTCTCTCTGTGCCGGTTTCATCCACCTGGCTGATCCGCTGGGTTTCATCATAAAGAGGGACCCCATCCTGGTCTAACTTCACAGGAAGATCATCCTGTGAACCATTGTCCTGCCCCACTCTCGGATAAAGGATCTCCTTTCCATCTGCGTCCACAACCTTATTTCCTTCTGCATCCTCTGCCGGTCCAAACAGCACCTGTCCGGTTCCGGTCACACTGTTTATCCCGTTTTTCTGTGCATCCCGCTTTGCAGCATAAATGCGGAATAAAGCTCCCTCATGGATCAGATTTTCCCCTGTTTCACTGTCGATCTTTTCGATCCGCAGCCTTGAATTAAAATAGGTATTTTCAAAATCTTCCTGGGCAAATGCAATATAATTAAATCCGGCACCGCTTCCCCCAGGCTGTAAGGTTTCTATATTTCCCGTATCCGGGTTGATTCGGTCATATTCCGGTGTCAGGATGCTCCACGGTACCAGCATCGGCGCAAATTTGCCCTCAATGGCAGTATTTTTCCCCTTCATACCAGGAACCTGGTCACATATTTCCATCTGGCCATTTTCCCGTTCACTTCCGTCATAGATCACACCATCTAAAATTACATGATCCTCACTTTGTGAAATAGTTCCCGTACTGTATTCCGGCAAAATATCTTTATCAAGCCCATAAGGATAAATGGCAAAGGAACCATCTATACCATCTGCCAGGATCTTCCGGTCCTCTTCATTAAAGCGGATCTTGTATTTGCGGATCAGTTCATCCGGACTGTCACTACTGTGATAACGAAAATAGGCACTGCCGATCTCATCTAAAACCGTTTCTTCCCCGGTATCCTCATTTCGTATGATCTCCGGCACAAAGGGCAGTGTGATCTCCCTTGGTTCCTCAATCTTATAATGCCTGTTTGCCAGTTCTTTTTCCAGATCAGAAGGCATCTGCTCTTCGATCACATATTCACCATACGGGAGAGGAATGGAATACTCATAATAATCGTCTTTTCCATTTCTCTGGTTACACTGGATGGTCTTCCTGTTACCATCCGTACCGCCATTTGCATCCCGTTCCCATTCAATAGACAGACGCTCTTTTAACCCTGTAAACTGATCCAGATAACGGGCTGCTTCTTTTCTCGCCTGGTCTAAAGCCTGTTTGTATGCCCTGTCACTGTCCATATATGGCCGGTCTTTTAAGATCTCTTCCTTATAGGATCTTATATCATAATGATCCAGGGCAAACTGGGTCAGTACCTCTTTGGGATAAATACCGCCCTTCTTCTTTTCTGCGCCTTCCATTGCGTCAAAAAATTTCCGGTAATTGCAGCTGCCATCCTCATTTCTTTCCATCAGCTGATGACCCCTGTTTTCTGCATCTTCCGGCGGCAGATAAATAGTCTGTACCAGCTCCTTATAAGCTGGTGAACTGATATCTTCTGACAGGATCTTTCCCTCATCATCCACATAAATGTTTAAAAGATTTTGCTTCAGGTAGATCCTGAATGAAAACTGATCTAAAAGTTTCCGGCCTTCTGCAGATCCATTTTTACGGAATAAGCCTAAAAAGGTAGTGACTGGATCATTATGCACAGAACCGTAGGTATTTACATTTTCATAAGAAGACTGGGAAATGTGTTTGGTAATGCGTACCGGCTGCCGGATCGCCCGTTCCAAAACCTGAACCGGTTCTTTTTCTGTTCCACCATCCTGAACTGTCTGGTTCTGACCAGGATATGCCAGATGAACATATTTTACAAAACTTCCAGGATCTGTTTCTTCCTGTTCTGCTTCTACATCCACAGCTGCTCCCATGGATACCAGATACTGATTATAAGGAACCTCTTTTCCATTTACAGAAATGGTGGTTTGTCCGGTCACTGCACGGAACGTTTCTTCTACCTCTTCTTTTTCCACGGACCAGTCTGTTTCATTTTCCACCAAAATATGATACTCTCTTTTTTCAGGATCCCAGAAAGCCTCTACCGGCTCCTCTTTCGTAGTCACATACGTGGTTTCCCGTTCTTCAAAAATGGGGACCTGTTCCATTTCCTGGATCGGTACTCCGTTTGGATCTAAAAGAACCTCTCCTTCTTCATACCGTTCATAAACAGGCTCATAAATTAATTTAAGCTCATCTTCCACATATTCCCATTTTTCTTTTATGTAAGCGGTATGACTGCTTAAACGGAATTTTCCTTTGGGAATGCAGATCCAGTAATGACCATTTTCCCTTTCTTTTTTCACATAAAGCTGTCCGTCTGCCCGGTCATAAACTGCAGATCCTGCTTCTGTATTTCCAGAATAGTCATAAAAAAGTTTTGCCTGCCACTGTCCCTCTTCTTCCTTTATCTCAGAAACGGCGGCCATATTATAAAAACTGTGTTCTGTATACCAGTCAAGGATCTGTTCTACGGCCTTTCCATTCATAGAATCCAGATTTATAGAAACCCATGGTGCCCCTTCCCCGTCAGCTTCTTTATAGCCTAACTGCATAAGCATTGCCTGTGCCTGTTCCATCACATAATCAGGATCCAGGTCTTCATCCCATTTAGACAGATCTTCCGGTTTTGCTTCTCCTTTTATATAAGGGGCTGTCCGGAAATGATAGGGCACAGTCTCAGATGCAGGTACTTTTTCGTCTTCCCCCGCATCTGCTTTTAAAACAGGATTGCCATTAAGATCCCGTTTTAATTCTCCGCCTTTTGCCTTTTCATATACAGGATTTCCCAAATGATCCATTTTGGGAATTTTTTCCATTCCTGTGATCTGTTTTAAATTTTCCCTCTGCTCCTGTGAACTTAAACGGTAAAACTTTGTATTTTCCGGATAACCGGAAACTGTGATCTCATACCCTTTTTCTGTTCCAAATGCTTCTACTGTAAAATCATTCCAGGAACCGTCTGCTTCCATACTGTTATGCTCAGACAGACCTGCGCTTACCTGTACCTGCCCTGCCTTTCGCACTACATTTTCTTCTCCTGACCCCCGGTTCGTCTCCACCAGGTTCTTTCCTGTTACAGACAGTTCATATCCCTCTGACCGGCTTAGTTCTTTCACATAATAACTTCCCATCAGCAGCGGTCTTCCGATCCAGGAATTTCCATTTTCTTCCTTTCTGTCCGGATAGGTATAGCTTCCAAATCCATGATCAGAAGAATTAATGGTACTGCCGTTATATAAGGTTTCCGGCCCCAGGAAATTTTCCGGTGCCTCAATGGTCCCATCTTCTTTTACTACTGTATGCGGGACCTCCGTGTATGCAAAAAATGAGGCATTACCATCCTGATCTGTTGCTGCCACGGCTGTCAGATCATCTTTCTGGTAGATCACACCGGATCTTCCATCCGGATGTACAATGTCTGCGGCTGCAAAAAGGCCATATACAGCACCTTCTAAAGTTCCGTCTCCCTGGGTCCGGCCATAGCTTTCTTCCTGGTCCTTTTCATAAAGATGCAGATCCCGTTTATTTATATAGATCCTTCCTTCTGTGCGGTGGTCCCAGACTTTAAAACAGTAAAGGGAATTCGATGGATCGCCAAAACAGGAAACATCCATCTCTCCCAGATCATCATCCTGAAAATCAGGAAGAAATGCTGTTATCCCCTCAAAATCATCATCGTCTTCTGAGGAAAAAAAGATTGCTTTTACAGAATTCCATACATTTTCCCGTAAAGACTCCCATAAAGAAATCGGTTCCAGGGAAATTTCTTCTCTTGTATAAATATATTGTTCTGTCGTTTCCAGATCCTTCTTTGCGTTCGATGCAGTGGCAGCAGCTACAACTGCGTTATCTTCTGCTGCATCACTTGCGGTTGCTTTGCTTTCTGTTGCCGTATTTGCTGTTGTCCTGCTTATCTTTGCATTACTTTCCGTTGCCCGGTCATCCCAGATCTCATCCTCGTCATCTTCCTCTTCTTCATAAATATCTTCGGTCAGCTTCACTTCATGGATCGTTCTAAGTTCCTCTGCTGATCTTTCTTCCTGCGCTCCGGTTTCATAAGCATATCCGTTTTTCTTTTCTTTTTTTTGTGGAGCGGGATGAAACTGCAGCTGCGTATTTTCCCCCAGATACACCTCTGATTGCGGATCTTCTCTTCCTGTACCTTCCTTTCCTGCTGTATTTCTCTGTGCCTGGGCGGAAGCCACTGTTATTTTCTCGATTTCAAAATCTTCCCTGTGTGTCCCGTGGACCATATAGCCGGTTCTGGCCTTTTTCTCTGTTAATGTATAGCCATACTCCAGGGCAATAAAATTTTCATAGGTTTCATCCCGGTCCTCTAACATGGCTTCCATTGCTTCTGTACTCTGTTCATGGTCCTCTTCATCCTCATTGGATACATGGAAATCGCTGGAAGCTTCACACAGTTCCTGTTCCTCAAGCCACTGCTCCCTGAGACGTTCATTTTCTTCTTCACAGTTACATTCTTCCTCTTCGCCTTCCCCGTCTTCTCCATCACCGCCATCTCCTTCGTGATCACATTCGATCCATTCCGGCGCCGGATGGCCCATACAGTAGGTTTTGCTGTAATTGTAATTGCGGATATCTTTATGAAAAGCCTTTCCTTCTTCGTCGGTGGTGATCACGTCACACAGCCATTCTTCTTCCGGTTCCGGGGACATACAGTTACTGTAAACCTGACCTGTCGTTCCGTCCGGCTCCCCTTCTTCATAGCCATGTTCATTGATCTGGGAATGGTCAAAACTTTCCCATACCTGAAAATCCGCTCCTGCAAGAGGCTGTCCTGTTTCTGCACAATATTTTTCCAGATCTATTTTGTAATCTGCCTCAAAAACTTCCCTGTGGCGGAACCGTTCTAAAGGCTGCATCTGACCGCCCTGGACACTCCCCTTTCCTGTTTCAAACCATACTTCTGCCTGGGGACGCTGCATATCCAGCCAGCCCATCTGCATCTGATAAGACTCTCCCGGATAAAAGATATAGGCATAATACCGGTCATCCAAGCCTTCCACGTTTCCTGCGCTGATCCGTCCGGAAGGTTCTTCTCCTGTATAAAGAAATGTGATCTCATTTTCCCCTGGTCCCTGTGTAAAACTCCAGTTTTTATCCGGGAACTGCCAGTTTGCGTTTTTAAGCTGGGGACAGGAACTAAGATCTAAGGTCAGCTCATAATGACCGTCTTTTAAGATCATATTTTCCTTACGGCCATTCCAGGCAGGAAGACTACTTCCGCTATTCGACTCATATTCTTCCAGGCCCTTTTCCACTACCGACCTCATTTCATGAAACAGGGAGAGAACCCTTCCGTCTCTTATAGCCCATTCCAGTTTTTTCATGGTCTCTTCCTGGATATCCCAGTCCTGCTCAAAACCTGCCAGACAGCCCCAGAAATAAGTCTGCACCATGGCATACCGGGTCTTATCATAATAATTTCCTGAAACCATCCACTCATAAGCCAGTGTCATAGGCAGATACCGGTCAAAACTTCCTATGACCGGTACGGAGGTTTCCGGTGACGCACTGTACCTCTCCCAGGATGCCTGGGTGTGATTGGGAAGTTTCTTTCCCGGCTGCAGGCAAAATGCCGGTACATGTCCTTCCACCGGATTTACATAATAGCAGGTGATCGACCGGTGACTGTGGCCGAAAATGTTGATCTGCCTGTTCTGAAAGGCATCTCCCCTGATGATCATCTGCACAGGCGGTTCACCTGCAGAGGCAGAAAACGGGATTCCTGTAAAAATAAGGACGCCTGCCAATAAGCCAGCCATCATTCGTTTCCATATTTTCGTATTCAATTGTTTTTCCCCCTTTGGAATGTGTTTTGATGTGTTTGATCTGATTTGTCCTGATGTGATGTGTTTAGATTTGATGTTTGATCTTTTCCATGATCTGAATTTTAGAAATGTTGCAAAATCCCCTGATATTTTAATCCAAACTTTCCCCTCCTTTTTCATTTTTTCACTTTTTTACAATTTTTGTGAAACTGCGGTCTGAAACGACCAAAAATAAATAGAATAAACAGATC
>ERZ773277.1239-NODE-1239-length-21398-cov-4.655625_pt1 | contig 21398 bp, 17 predicted proteins | sample MGYA00511957_ERZ773277 | MGnify/ENA primary metagenome ERZ773277 (study PRJEB29015, sample SAMEA2737800) | human gut metagenome | biome: human gut; feature: human-associated habitat; material: faeces | place: China | collected 2012 ... | reverse complement strand
CTTTTTTACTATGCAAGTATTTGTTTGTTTATTTTTGAAACAATCGGATTTTACTCTCTGAGTTATTGGAAAAAGTCGGCATGTCGACCGTTATCGTGGTCACTTGATGGGGGCGTGACGGGATATGAGCATGAGTTTTGCAATGGATATATTTTTGTGATTACTCTTTATCGATTAATCGGATTCCTTCAGGCTCGATATTGATTATCTTTTGTTTGTAAAGAGCCCCGATTGCCTGTTTGAATGCTTTTTTGCTGCAGCGAAATAGGGAATAAATAAGTTCAGGTTCACTTTTGTCATGGACGGCCGCATATCCTCCTTGAGCTTTGAGTGAATCCAGAATAGTCTTGGCAATACCTTCTACCTTTTGATATCCTAAGGGGGTAAGGCTGACATCTATCTTTTCGTCTTTTCTGACTTCTTTGATGTACCCTTTTAGATGTTCTCCTTTTTCCAAGCGTTGAAAAACTTCATTGTGATAAACCAATCCCCAATGAGTATTGTTGATGATTACTTTATAGCCTATTTCTGTGTCTTCTGCAACCAACAAATCGACCTCCTGGTTAAAGGAGTAATTGGGGATTACATTGTCTAAATATTTATCGATTCTAGCGGAGGCAACTATACGTCCAGTTACATGATCTACGTGTACATATACCAAATACCATTTTCCTTCTCGCATGGGCATTTTTTGTTCCTTAAATGGAACCAATAAATCTTTCATTAATCCCCATTCTAAAAAAGCACCTGTATTATTAACTGATTTCACTTCCATAAACTGGAATTCTCCTGCTTGAGCAAGTGGGTTGGCTGTCGTTGCAATCAGCCTGCCTTCATTGTCGTGGTAAATAAAAACCTCGACTTCATCTCCAGGTTTTACATTTTTTGGCACATAACGGGCCGGCAAAAGTATCTCCATCCCATCTCCACCATCCAGATAAACTCCAAAGTCCAGATCTTTTATGATCTTTAATGTATTATATTTTCCTATTTCTACCATTTCGCTATTTATTTTGAGGCAAAAGTACGGGAAAATAGCCTAATATCCTATATTTTTTATTTCTCAAGCAGCAATATAACAAAATTTGCATCGTTATAGTTGTAATAGTTTTTATAAGGAGTTTTTAGATGGACGGTTCCTTTGAAAGTTGTATCTTTGCAGTTCTAATTTAGAAATACTTAATAATAGCATGAGGTTGAAATATTATTTATTAGCCATTTTTTGTGTATTGATGTGTGCATGTAAAGCACCAAAAGATGTGATTTATTTTCAGGGTATAGATGATTTAACTCCTGATGAATTGGCAGAGATGAGCCAAGCATATACGATTAAAATAGAGAATGATGATCTTTTGTCAATTAATGTTACGGCTTGGGATCCTGTTGCCGTTACACCTTTTAATCCGCCAGTGTTTGCATATTCATCACAAGGAGAACAGCCATTGATTGCTTCTGAGTCAATGTATACTTATTTAGTAGATGAAGATGGGTGTATAAATTTTCCTATTATAGGAAAGGTTCATGTAGCGGGATTGACTCGTCAAGAAATTTCCAAAAAATTGGAATCAAAGATTTCTAAATATGTGAAAGATCCTTTAGTGAATGTTCAGCTTCTTAATTTTAGAATAGTACTTATGGGAGAATTTTCGCGTCCTGGTTCATATTCGGTAAAAAGAGATAGGGTATCAGTTCTTGACGCTATAGGTATGGCTGGAGATTTGCCTCTTACTGCAAATAGGAAAAATATTTTGGTAATACGGGATAACAATGGATTAAAAGAAACATGTCGTTTGGATATTACCAACCCAAACATATTCGAATCGCCATATTTTTATTTGAAGCAAAATGATATAGTATATGTAGAACCTATAAAAACAAAGCAACGTGCAAGAACTAGTTCGGATCGTCAGTTTACAATATCTTTATTTTCGACAGTGATCAGCTCCTTGTCTGTGATTGTTGCGATGGTGTTAAGCTTAACAAATAAGTAATATGGAAAATATGCAGAAAGATAGTGAGACTATAAGTCTGAAAAAAATAATAGTAGATTATTTATATCATTGGAAAGTTTTTTTAGTTGCAGCTTGTATTTCATTAGTTTGCGCAATACTATATATGGTGATTTATCCTCAAACTTATGAATTTGTGGCTCGAATAAAGATTCAAGAAGATAAAAATCTTGGTAGTGGTGGAAGCATGGGATTGGGAGAGGCTGCCGGATTAATGAAATCGTTTGGACTGGGAAGTATTTCGGGGGGAGCTGTCAATATAGATGATGAAATTGCTATAATGTCTTCTAATGATTTGTTGAAGAAAGTTATTATCCGTTTGGGATTAAATGTTACATATAAGAAACCATATTCATTGATTTCTTTATATGAAGATTCTCCTTTGTTAATTATTCCGGACTCTTTGACTCAAGAAAATTTGGACTGTTTTGTTTCATTTAAAATAGAGGTAAGTAAAAATGGTGCTGTTTTAATAAAAATGAAAGAAACCGGTAAAGAGTATTCTTTTGCCTCTTTACCTGCTCAGCTTCGAGTGCCAGAAGGTGTATTTGATATATTATATGGAACAGAAGGAGATGTGACGAAGAAAATAGAAAAGCCTTTTTCTTTGAACATATCTGTATCTCCGGCAGGTTGGATGGCAGAAGATTTGGCAGAGGCAATAACTGTTGAAGAGTTTTCAAAAAATGCCAATACATTGGAACTATTGTATTCGGACTATTCAAGAAAACGGGGCAAGGATCTGTTGAATACTTTGATGGATGAGTATAATAATAGTTCTGAGTCTGTAAAAAAAGAAGAAGGACATAAAGCTATGACTTTTTTAGATGTTCGTATCAATGGTGTTTTACAAGAGCTTAATGGTATTGAGCGCACTATTGAAACTTATAAAATTAAGAATAAATTGACAGATATAGAATATGATGTTCAATTTTATGCTGATGCAGTGAAAAATATCCGAGAAAAAATTATTGAATATGAGGCGCAGAATCATATCATTAATTTGTTAGATACTTATGTGAAGGATCCTAAAAATAAGTATAGTGTAATTCCTGCCATGTTGTCTGCTGATGGCGAAAAAGGTGGAGCTATATCTGCTTATAATGAGGCTTTAATGGAAAGAGACAAAATAACTAAATCAACAAACTCAGTGAATCCTTTGTCTGAAATAGCTGATTCTCAGATAGACAAATTGAGAGATGGGGTTGTTTTGGCTATTGATAATGCACGAAAAAGCTCTCAGTTTGTATTGAATGATCTTAAGTCTCAAGAAAAAGCAATTATGAGTAAAATGGACTATGTTCCTACATACGAAAGAGAGTATCTTGATTATAAAAGACAGCAGGAAATTCTTCAAGGAGTGTATTTAATACTTTTACAGAAGAGAGAAGAAGTAGCTTTGTCTTTAGGTCAAGAGCGTGATAAGGGATTTATTGTAGATGCTGCAGTTGCTAAATATCGTCCTGTAGCTCCAAGAAAACTTTTTGCAGTTTTAGGATTTCTGATTTTAACAATTGTAATTCCAATGGGATATTTGTTCGCAAAACAGCAATTACGAGATTTGATAGATATTTATAAAAGAAAGTGAGAATTATATGCAAGTTATTATATTAGCCGCAGGGATGGGGAAGCGTTTGGGGGAACTTACTCAGAATAATACGAAATGTATGATTCGGGTAAATGGTGTGACCTTAATTGAACGTGTTTTGGATCAATTCTCTAAATTGAAGTTGAATAAGGTTATTATGGTAATCGGCTATAAGGGAGAGGAACTTCGTAGTTTTATTGGTGATTCATATAAGGGGCTACCGATTGAATACATTACAAATCCGATTTATGATAAAACAAATAATATCTATTCATTGTCTTTAGCAAAAGAACAGTTGCAGCAGGATGATACTTTACTTATAGAATCTGATCTTATTTTTGAAGACAAGGTGTTGGATAAAATTTTATCAGATCCATTTCCTAATATTGCATTAGTAGCCAAGTATGAAAGTTGGATGGATGGTACAGTTGTGATGTTGGATAATGACAATAACATTCTAAACTTTGTTGTAAAAAAAGCATTCAATTTTGATCATAAAGAATTTTATTATAAGACAGTCAATATCTATAAATTCAGTAAAGAGTTTTCAAGAACTCATTATGTTCCATTTTTGGATGCATATATAAATGCATTGGGTAATAACGAATATTACGAGCAGGTCTTGCGTGTAATTGCATTGTTGGATAAGCCAGATTTAAAGGCGTTGCCACTTCACGGTGAAAAGTGGTATGAAATTGACGATATTCAAGACTTAAGTAACGCTGAAACTATTTTTGCGGAAAAGGAGAATCAGTTGGCTTGCTATCAAAAAAGATATGGTGGTTATTGGAGATTCCCTTCTTTGTTGGATTTTTGTTATTTGGTTAATCCTTTCTTTCCTTCTTTGAAGATGAAGAAAGAGATGCGGGCTAATTTTGATATTTTACTAAGTGAGTACCCTTCTGGGCTGAATGTAAACTCTCTATTAATTGCGAAATATTTCGGATTGGCACAACAATATGTTTGTCCGGGAAATGGTGCTGCCGAATTGATTAAGTATTTAGTGGATGAATTAACAGGTTGCTTGGGTGTTGTTTATCCGACTTTTGAGGAGTATCCTAATCGTATGCAGGAAGATAAGGTGATTGCTTATGTCCCACAGAATAAAGATTTTTCTTATACAGCTGATGATTTGATGGCATTTTTTGCAGTTCGTGAGGTTGCTGCTATTTTATTGATTAATCCGGATAATCCTTCTGGAAATTATATTTCAAAAGTTGATGTAGTTCATTTAGCTAAATGGTGTAAGGATAAGAAGGTAACATTGGTTGTCGATGAATCGTTTGTCGATTTTTCTGAACAATCAGTGGATAATACTTTGTTGACTAATGAAATACTTGAAGAAAACCCTAATTTGGTGGTTGTGAAGAGTATATCCAAATCTTACGGAGTACCAGGGTTACGGTTAGGAATTTTAGCTTCATCAAATTTGCTTTTGATCGATCGTGTACGCAAAAATGTTCCGATATGGAATATTAATTCATTTGCAGAGTTTTATATGCAGATATTTAATAAATATGAACAGGATTATAAACAGGCGTGTCGTTTGTTTATCCGTGAGCGAGATCGTTTTTATGTGGATTTACAGCAGATAGGTTATCTACGTGTCATACCTTCACAAGCAAACTATTTTTTGTGTGAGGTTATTAGTAAATATTCTTCTAAAGAATTGACTGAATTACTTTTGAATGAATATAATATTTTAATAAAAGACTGTGGAACGAAGAAGGCCTTCCGAAATGGCGAATATATACGAATAGCAGTACGTTCAACTTTAGACAACCAACGTTTAATAGATGCATTAAAAGAATTATAATTGTTAAAAAAGATGGCAATGAAAATAATAGACTTTGAAACGATACGAAATCTTTCCATATCTCCGGCTGATTGTGTAAAGTGGGTAGAAACAGCATTAAGAATGAAGTATGATAGTTGTTTACCTCATAAAATTAGTATGACAATAGAACCGGATGTCTTTTTTAATACGATGCCATCTTATTTGCCTTCTTGTGGACGTTTTGGGGTTAAGGTCGTTTCTCGTTTTCCGAAACGTGAGCCTGCATTGGTTAGTGATATTTTGTTGTATGATGCGACAAATGGTGATTTTTTGGCACTGATGGATGGAAGTTGGATTACTGCGATGCGTACTGGTGCTGTTGCGGCATTGTCCATACAGTATTTGAGGACTTCTTCAGCTCGGGAATATGCATTTATGGGACTAGGCAACACTGCTCGGGCAACACTGTTGTGCTTGATGGCTGTGTTAGAGGGGCCGTTGAACATTCGTCTTTTGTCTTATAAAGGGCAAGAGCTGGAGTTCATGAAGCGCTTTAAAGAATATTCTCGATTAAATTTTTCTATTTTTGAAAATGTGGAAGATTTGATTACAGGTGCAGATGTGGTTGTATCTTGCGTAACTGTTGCACATGGTCAGTTTGCATCGGATACATGTTTTAAGCCGGGAGTATTGGTCGTACCGGTTCATACGCGTGGATTTCAGAATTGCGATTTATTCTTCGATCAGATTTTTGCTGATGATGTCGCTCATGTAGAAGGATTTAAATATTTTAATCAGTTTAAACAGTTTGATGAGTTCGCCCGTATATTGTTAAAGCAGAATCCGGGTAGAACTTCAGATCAGGAGCGTATTTTGGCTTATAATATAGGTATTGCTTTGCATGATATTTATTTTGCTTCTCAAGTATACGACAAGGTCAAAGATTCATTACCAGATATTTCTTCGGATAAGTTAAGCGAGAAGTTTTGGGTATGAATTAGTTATGAATAGCAATGAAGTTTGGTCAAGATAATAAATACAAAGTAATTGTTCATAATACAACGTATTTGTCTGTACTTGAGATATTAAAAATGGTAATGCCTTTTGTTGCATTACCTTATTTGATATCTACAGTTGGTGCGGATAAGTACGGTTTGGTCGTTTTTGCACAGGCTATTATCTCTTATTTTATTATATTTATCAACTTTGGTCTGGATGTTTCGGCTGTAAAGAATGTTTCTATAAATCGTTCTGATAACGAGATGCTATCGGAAGTTGTATCTTCAGTTTTGATTATTAAAGCTTTTCTTTTTATACTTTCTTTTTTAGCATTAGGAGTTTTATTATTATGTGTGAAGCAATTTAGAGATAATTATGTTTTATTTTTATTGTCTTTTTTATCTTGCCTTTCAGAAATTTTGTTTCCTGTTTGGTTTTATCAAGGGGTAGAAAAGATGAAATATATTACTTTGATTCGTTTTACTTCTATTTTCTTTTATACTGTTACAGTCTTTATTTTCATTAAAAATGAAAGTGATTATTTACTGATACCATTACTTCAGTCTTTAGGGTGGCTTTTATCAGGGGTTATTTCCTTTTTTATGCTGATTCGGGTAGAAAAGATGTCCTTATTTGTGCCAACTATAGAATCGATTAGGCGGTATTTTAAAGAGAGCGTTCCGTTTTTTGTTTCTCGTGTATCAGTTGTGATTAATGCAAGTATGGCAAAGACGATTTGTGGAATTTTCTTTTCAATGCATGAGGTTGCAGTTTTTGATTTGGCCCAAAAAATTGCAATGACGGCACTTGTCCCTTTACAAATGTTGAATCAAGCTTTGTTTCCTCATATTGCAAAAACACTTGATCGGAAATTTGTCAATAAGTGTTTTCGATTGATTTTATTAGCTACAGGCTGTATCATTGTAATTGTATATATTCTTGCTCCATTTGCTGTTTTTGTTTTATCGGATGGTAAGTTGCCTGAATCTGTTGATATATTACATGTTTTTAGTTTGTTCATTTTTAGTGGAGGCATTACTTCTTTCACAGGGTCGCCAGTGCTGGTTTCTTTTGGTTATTCCAAGCCTTTTAATCGAAGTGTAGTTCTTTCGACTTTCGTCTTAATTGTAATTTATATGGTACTATATTTTACAAATTCATTCTCGATTATTAATTTTGCACTAGCCTTAGGTTTTGCAGAATTTGTAATAGCTATTTATAGGCTATATTATTGTAACCGTTATAAATTAATTATGCTTTATGGACGGGTTTAATCGTTTTAATCCAGAAGGTTCAGTGCTGAGACTTCATCAGATGAAGATGCTTCGCATTTTAGAGTTCGTAGATAGAGTTTGTAGGAAACATGGTATACGCTATTGGCTTAGTTCGGGAACATTGTTAGGTGCTGTTCGTCATGGAGGCTTTATACCTTGGGATGATGATTTGGACATAGAGATGTTATATCGGGACTATAAAAGATTGATGGAAGTCTTGCCTTTTGAATTGCCCTCTAATTTGGTGCTTCAAACAATGCACACTGATAGAAACTATGTTGCCCCTTATGCAAAATTAAGGGAAACGGATTCCTATATATCAGAAGTGAATAATATTGGTAGAAATTACAAATATAATGGGGTTTATATTGATATTTTTTATATAGAGCCTGTTAATTATCGGATGGCATGGATTGCATCTAAATTTCATGGATATATTTATAGACTTTCTTATTTAAAAAATGACCGATTAGGGATAAAAAAAGGAGTAATGAGGTGTTTGTTGTTCTTTTTGACTTATATACTTTATCCCTGCATTCGAATGATTGTTAAATTATCTCATACAAAAGAGTACCGATTGGGATTAGGATCAGGTTTTTTGGGCGTAAGGTTGTTGGACAATATTTTTCCACTAAGTGAGGTGTCTTTTGAGGGAAAAATTTTTCCAGCTCCTGCTAATACTGATGGCTATTTGTCCTATTTATATGGAGATTATATGGTATTGCCAGATTTGAGTAAAATAACTTATCATGTAAATAATGTGGATATAAAAGAATAATATAATCGAAAATGAAAAAAGTGATGCTTATTTTTGGAACTCGCCCGGAAGCAATTAAAATGTGTCCATTGGTAAAAGAGTTTCAAAAAGATACGATAAATTTTAAGACTGTTGTTTGTGTTACTGCCCAGCATCGGGAAATGTTGGATCAAGTTTTACATGTTTTTGATGTCAAACCTGAGTATGACTTGAATATAATGAAGCAAGGGCAGGATTTATATGACATAACTTCTCGTGTTTTGTTAGGCTTACGTGATGTGTTAAAAAAAGAATTGCCGGATATCGTATTAGTACATGGGGATACAACAACCTCTTCTGCAGCAGCATTAGCAGCTTTCTATCAGCAGATACCTGTAGGACATGTAGAAGCAGGGTTGAGAACTCATAATATTTATAGTCCTTGGCCTGAAGAAATGAATCGGCAGATAACAAGCCGTATTGCCGTTTTTCATTTCGCACCAACTGAATTGAGCCGGAGAAATTTACAAAGAGAAGGTGTTGCAGACGGTAATATCTATGTTGTTGGAAATACTGTTATTGATGCCTTGCATTTAGTGTTAGAGCAAATCGGGGTAAGAAAAGATATAGAGAAAAATATTCAATTTGTATTAGAGCGCGTAGGTATTCCTCTTTCTTTATTATCTTTGTGGAAGAGTGGAGAGCGGAAAATGGTTTTAATTACAGGACATCGGAGAGAAAATTTCGGTGAAGGATTTATCCATATTTGTAAGGCGATAAAGACTTTGGCTGAGAAATATTCCATGGTAGATTTTGTGTATCCCATGCATTTGAATCCGAATGTACGGAAGCCGATTGCTGAAATATTGGGTGAAAGCCATAAAGAAACCCTAACAAATGTATTTCTTATAGAACCATTGGATTATCTTCCTTTTGTTTATTTGATGAATCACTCTACAATCGTTTTGACTGATAGTGGTGGAATACAGGAAGAGGCTCCGGGATTAGGAAAGCCTGTGCTGGTTATGCGGGATACGACTGAACGTCCTGAAGCATTGGAGGCTGGGACTGTCAAATTGGTAGGAACAGGTTATAATTCAATTATAGATAATGTTTCTGATTTACTGGAAAATAAAGATTTGTATCGACAAATGTCAAAGGCTCAAAATCCGTATGGAGATGGAAAAACCAGTCAGTCTATTGTGAATATTTTATTGTAAATCGTTTTTATGAAAAGAAAAATATTAGTTATTCATAATGGATATCCTTTGCGTGGTGATGGAGGTGATAAAGTCAGAACATTAAATATGCTTCAATCCTTGGATTCTATTGGATTTGATGTTTGTTTGTTGGCTTTTTTCAAGAAAGATTTTTCTTTGTTGGCTTTAAATAAAAAAAGTATGCCTTCGAATATAAAATCATATTTTATATTTACATTACCAGATCGTTGGGGATTAGGAGGGATAGCGGCATTGTTTCGGGCTGTAATAACTTGGATTATTGTAAAGTGTAACCATATAGAGTTAATTCAATTAGAGACATCGCTTTCGGCTTCATGTGTCAGATATTTGAAGAAAAATATTTTGGTCGTGACTGATTTTCATGCAGATCCTGTACCTGAGTTACAAATGAATGGAAGGACGAAATCATCAATAAATCGTGCTGAAAAAGATGTTTGTTATGCATTGTCTCGTTCACAACGAATAATAGCCGTGTCGAATAATTTGGCAAATAATCTAAAGAAATATTACTCTTATGATTGTCCATTTTCTATTTTACCTTGTAGTTTTAATAGTGAAAAGTTTCATATAGATCCGGCTCAGGTGATCGCTTTGCGTGAGAAAATGCATTTGAAAGAGCGTATTGTCTTATGTTATTTAGGAGGGTTGCAGAAGTGGCAATGTGTGGAAGAAACATTAGATATTTTTTTACGTTTAAAAAAGAAAGATGATAGATACTTTTTATGTATATATACAAATGATGATTTGACTCCTTTCGCAAAAAAAATAGAATTGTTGGGGAATGACTGTCTTTGTATGAGTTTGAGATATGAACAGGTTCCCTTATATTTGTCCATTATTGATGCTGGTTTTGTCTTGAGACATAATAGTTTGGTGAATATAAATGCTTCTCCGACTAAAATTGCAGAGTATATGGCTGTAGGAGCAATGGTTATTGCAACGAAATATTCGGGAGATGCCAAAGTCCTTGTTGAAGATAGTGGTTACGGCATGATTTTGGATGAGATAGAAAATATTTCATCAGAAATGATAGATGAGTTGAATTTAAAGATTCATTCTTATAAAGAAAATAAGGAAAATGCCTCTGCAACAATAAAAAATTATATATTTAAAAGTAGGCTTTGGCATGCAAATGAAATAAAATTGAAGAGTTTGTATTCAAATATATAATTCGGTTTATAATGGGTTATTTGGAAAAAATAAAATATATTCTTAGAGGTAGTCGATATTATCGTAAATATTTTCAGACAACAGTTAATAGCCTACGGTATTATTTTAGAAATTTACACTATTATTGGCAGTTGTATTCTTTTAAAAAAGATCGTGAAGTATCGGGTAATACTCTTTATTTTATTATAGATCCAAATATCAAACATCCAGGATTAGTCGATCGTTTTAAGGCAATTGTTGGATTGTTTTATGTGGCTAAAATAAACGGGTTTGATTTTAAAGTGATTTTTAACCATCCATTTAAATTGGAAGAATATTTGTCTGTGAATAAGTATAATTGGATAGCTAATCAGTCCGAATTAAGTTATAGCTTGCAGAATGTTCGGCTTATACCGTATAATGGTAGTGGAAAAATACCTAGACTGAGTAAAACTATTAAGCAGTATCATGTTTATTGTTATATAGGATATGATATTATATCTTCAAATCATGTCTTAGATGCTGAATCTGTATGGAGAAATTTATTTTTGGAATTATTCAAGCCTTCTCAAGCATTGAATGAATGTTTGTATTGTTGCAGTTTAGATAGTTCTGGTTATGTCGCTGTTCATTTACGATTTGTAAATGCTTTAGAAAATTTCGAGAAAGATCAGTTTAATAGCCTAACAGAAGATAAGCGAGAGAATTTAATACAACGTTGCCTAAAAGGCATTAGGCTGATTATAGACCAAAATAAAAATAAGCAGATTGTGGTCTTTTCGGATAGTAAAGTCTTTCTTGAACGTGTGAAAGTCTTACCTGTAATAGTATTAGATGGAAAAGTCGGGCATATATCCTTTACTGAAAACACTCATGAAGTCGCAATGAAAACATTTGTAGATTTTTATGCGATTTCAAAAGCAAGTCGTGTAATTAGGATATTAGCACCTGAAATGTATAATACTGTCTTTTCTTATTATGCAGCAGTATTAGGGGGGATCATTCCTGAAGAATTACACGTTTAGTAAATTATTATATACATTAAAAGTTTGCTGGGCTATGTGATCCCAATTATATGCTTTTAAGTCATAATATACAGGATAATTGTTTTGATATATCTTATATGTTAGCTGTTGCTTTAAACTGTTCATGTGATTTACTTTGAAATAGTGCTCTTTTGATAATCCCACTGCCAAATTAGCAGGAATATCGCTAACTAAAGTATCGATATTGTAGCTCATAGCTTCTAACAATGTGATAGGTAAACCTTCATGGGAAGAGGGTAAAACGAATAATCCTGCATGTGAATAAAGCTCTTTCAATGATTCACCTTTTACCATTCCAGTCAATATAACTTGCTTTTTTCGAGCTAATTCTTTTAGATAAGTTGAATAAGATGTTTTATGGTCAGAATCTCCTGCGATAACTAAGTGATAATCCTGTAAGTTTAGATCGGAGAAGGCCATAATTAATTTGTCAAATTCTTTTTCTTTTACAAATCGGCCAACAGCTAAAATATATTTTCTGTGACTAAGTCCTAATGATTTGATATATTGATCGGTTTGAGTTGGCTGATGAATGTCAACACCGTTATAGATTAATATTGCGTTGTTTCTATTATATTTCGTTTTTAGTATATTGTCAATAACTGTGGAGATGACAATTATTTCGTCTGCCCATTTAGCGGCGAAGAATTCACCGGTTTTTAAAATGAATTTTGCAAAAAAATTCCAATTTTTACGATCATAATCTGGACCGTGATGGGTGACAACCACTTTCAATCCGAGTAGTTTTGCAAATGGAATGGCAATTGATGGTCCAATGGCATGTATATGGACTATATCTGCTTTTTGTTTATAGGCATACCAAACCCCACATATAGTGTGGATAGCACTTTCAAATCCTTTTATTTTGGGAGCTGGGAGATCTTTGAAAAAAACACCTTGATAACTTGTTAATGGAGGATTTTCCTTTACAAAGCAGGATCTTCTTACAACTGTTACATTTACTCCAAGCTTGCTGAGGCGTGGGTATAATTTTTCACAATGAGTCTCTACGCCGCCTTGTATATTGGGAAAACCTCTTAATCCTGTTACTATGATTTTCATTTTGAAGCTTTTAATATTGATTGATAAATAGAGATAAGATAGTTGAAGTGTTTGTCTGCTGAGAAATGTTGTTGTGCAAATTTATTGCAAGCTATAGACATTTCATAAAGCTTTTCTTCAGGTATTGCTATCGCTTTTCGAATAGTTTTTGTTAAATCGGCTGGGCTTCCCATTGTAAATGTGAATCCTGTTTTTTCGTCTTGTATAAGTTCAGGAATACCTCCGATATTACTGCCTATTACAGGAGTTCCCAAGGAGAGCGATTCAATAATGCTCAATGGATTGTTCTCATACCATTCAGAAGGAACGATTGTAAAAAGTGCATTTTTAACGTATTCCTTTAATTCTTGACCTTCCTTAAAACCTAAAAAAGAAACGTTTTTGGGATAGTTGTTTCCTATTTCTTTTGAAAGTGGGCCTCTGCCGATAATTTTTAAATCAATTTCGGGTATATCTCGTATTGCTTCTAATAAACTATTGATCCCCTTTTCATTAGATAATCTACCGAAATAAAGTAAGTATCTATGATTTATTTTTTTATTGATTCTTGTAGGTATATCTGGGGTAAAGTTATATAGTTGGACTGCTTTTGATGCATATCCAGGATTGAATTCGATATGTTTTTTTTGGGCGAACTTGCTGACGAAAATGAATTTGTCAATATAATTAAGTGGCTCGTAAAAGCAAGATCTGAAGCTGTTCTCCAATGAAAGTAACATACTATTTGTTAAATTTCCGTTGGAGCACCTGTTTAGTGTGCAGTGGATAAAATGTCGATCTTTGCATAATTCACAAATTTTCCCTTTTCCGTTTGTTAATGTATAAGCAGGACAAATAAGCCGATAATCGTGAACAGTCATAACAGTTGGTATTCTATATTTCTGTAAAACAGGTAATATAGAAACAGATAGGCTATTGAATAGTAAATGAATATGAGCGATATCCGGTTTCTTATCCAAAATTAGTCGTTCTAATTGTTTGGCTTCCTGTCGATTGTAAATGAATGAAGGTATGTTTGTTATTTTAGTCCAAATGTTGGATTCTGATAATTCAGGATAATCCACAAAATAAGATTCATATTCTGAAAATTTGTTTTTTTTGTTTTTTAGGGCAAAAGGTATTACCTGATGTCCTCTGTTTTCCAAGGTTGAGATTGTGTTGAAAAAAACAGTCTCAGCCCCTCCTTTTTGATAAAAATATTTATTGAGCTGTAGTATTTTCATGATTTTGAATTTGCAATTTTATTTTTCATTTCACTAAGCATTAAACCAATCATCATCATCATGAATAATCCTCTATGAGTTGTTATAGTTGAATCTGATGTCCCTTCTATTCCGAAAAAACAAATCAGTAATAATACGATGATCATTAATTTAGCTTGTTTTGTGTGTTGGAAGAATATAAGAGCTTTTTTGAATACATATATCCAGAATGTAATATAAAGCATGATTCCTACAAATCCGAATTGTGCCAATGAAGGATAATAAGTATCAGCGATGAAACTATAAAAACTTTTGCTAATCCCCCAGACATTCTCAATTCCGTATTGATTATATATGTGGGAGTAGTACAATCCTGAGGCATAGGTAGCAAAACTTCCGAATCCGCATCCGAAAGGGAAGTAGTCGATTAATATTTGGATAGAGGTTGTATAGAGTACAAAACGTGCAATTGTATCTGTTTCTGCTTCTCCTGTAATTCCTTCTATAAAGTAGAAAGAAACTTTCTTCCATGATACGACTAATATAAGTATTAAAGTAATAATGAGAAGAATAATAGTTTTTATATTTAATTTGAAATGGTTTATGTTGGAAAAATAGATAATAACCATTACAGATAATGTGAAGAATCCATAGAATTTGGAACGTCCGGATATAAGACCTATGGAAAGCATTATAATAAAAAGAATCCTATCTTTCATTGAAAAATCTCCTGTATAGAGAAAGCAAAGAGATGTCGCTATGACTCCTGCCGCAAAATAAGTCGCGTGAGCCATTACATTTGATAGAGTATGAGGTTTGAATATTTCTATACAAGCCAGTATTAGTAGAATCAACCAAAAAAATACACAAATTATTCTTAGTATTTTCTTTTGATTTGTTGAAAAATGAGGCCTAAGAGAATATACACAAAATAAGGCTAAATATGGCTTAAATTGAATAATAAAATCTGTGATAATAGCAGCTTTTGTGTTGCTATTGATGCACAGAGAATAACATAAATAAAACAGGAATACACCAATGGTTGTTAAAAAAGCTTTATTTATTAACCACTCCTGTGATTTGAAAAGTGAATATCCGAATAATATAAATAATAAAGTTGCGCATATTTCATCGATAAAGTCAAATCCGATAGTTCCATATAAAAGTAAACCGAATATGAGTGTAAAGACAAATAGTGAGAAAAACTGTTTATTGATGAAATCTTGAATCATATAGTGTTAATTGTTTTTTGTGTAACGGTATGCATTTGACTTTATTGCATCCAAAGATAATCTCTTTGTTTATATTTAGGAAATAAATGCGGGTGAATTTGTATTTGTAGATATTAGGGGAAGTCTTTATATCTTTTCCAATTGATTGATTTTCACGTTCTCGCTCAATGAGGAATTGGGGGAAACCTCGCTCTGTGAATATGGAATAATTTGGATTTTGGGATATTCAGCCTTGTCTGTCGGTTTGTAGGCTCCGAAGAATGTAATGTAGATTTTTTTTTCTTTGGTGTCAATGGCATATATACAAAAGCTGTTGCTGCTGAGACTATCGACTTCGCGTATGACGCGATTATAGATAATTCCGACTTCGCTGGGGGCTTGATTGGTACAGAGAAGCATTTTTTGAGGGGGAATGCTTTTATTTTCATTTTCAAGATCATGTATATCAAAGTTTGTTGTAAAATGGTCATGTCCTCCTAAATAACAGATGAATTCTCCCTTACTGTCATGGAAGTTGAAATTGACAGAAATATTTTTATTCTCCCTTAATTTATTGAGATATGTTTTTGATATGCTGGAGCGAGATCGGTAAGCCTCTATTATCTCAGGGATCATGAACCAAGGGTGGACAAAATCACCATCGCATAGATAAGTATTAGCTTTTGATGAATAGGCTTGGAATGGGTAGTGGTTCAAGATGATTATACTATGTTGGTCAGTTATTCCCTTTTTTAGTGCAATATTACCTAACCAATTGATTTGTTCTTGTGAATAGTAGGCATAAATGCGTGTATTATATTCAGTGCCTGGTTGATCTAACATGTCTAATGAGATGATTCGAATAGAACCTCCTTGAGGATTGGGTATATCTGCATAGAAATAATTTTGATTTGTTTGAGTTTGCTTAGGAAATAGAATGGAGTGAATTTTTTCTTTACTGATGTAATTTTTTGAGACTTTTTCTATCATATTGCAGTCGTGATTGCCTGTGCATATAAAAGACGGGATATGATTCCCTTCGTAGAAATGTTTTGTAAATGATTCCATGAAAAGAATAGCATCTTTTCGACTGGAATTGGAAATAAAGTCTCCTGTTGCTATCAAAGCATTGATTTTGAGTTTGGATTGATTGGCGAAGGTTACGGATTGTTTTAGATTTATGGGGTTTGTATAATTGTTATTAGTAGATATTGCGGATATATGTGGATCTGATATATGAACAATCTTGAAACGTTCATATATCTTGTCGGTATCTGTTTTGTTGTACATGATCGAATCTAGGCGTTGGGTTGCTTCACTATTGTTGATTGTATATAAGTAATCATGTATGTCACTGCGTAAGGTGGATACTGTAAGATTGTCTTCTGTGTCTCTGCATGCAACAGCAAAAGGTAAGACAATTATAACATATATTAAATACAATGTTTTCTTTTCCATATAATGATTATGTTAGGTGACTTTTGGTAATTTATGAATCAATGTGTTAATACTATTTGCTAAAGATAGGGAAAAAATTGAATCTTTTTACAGATATAGAGGAAAAAGAATATGATGGAAAATAGAAAGGGACAGTGTTCTGTCTTCCCTGTTTTCGGCTGATTAAGACTGGAATCACCTAATTCCTGTGCAGTTGCTCCTATCCATTGTACTGTCTTACCAATATCCGCCGTCGGAATTCTTTTTATTTGGGGTGGGTTGCCGAAACGCGCCGAGCCAGGTTTTCGACTTGTGTCGTTTTGCCCGTATCCTGGCGAATTGTCGCTTCAAGGAGTTTTGATAGACAGACAAGATGGTGGCGGCGCGGGCTTCGATTTATATAGCGGGGAAGAACCTTGGAGTGCATTCACTGGGTTCACAGGAAACAACTGGCTTATAGTTGTTTGAGATGATGTGAAGGTGAAATGGTGACTTATCCATTGAAATAAAGATGCTCGATCAGGATTTTGGTGCCGATGCCGATCAGGATCAATCCGCCGATTAGGTCCAGTTTGAGGTCTATCTTGCGGCTGAAGTGGTTGCCGAAGTAGACGCCAAAAGCGGAGAACAGGAAGGTGACGATCCCTATCGTCAAGGCTTCCAGTGCAATGGCTGATTCGATGCAGGCCAACGATATGCCGACAGCCAGCGCATCGATGCTTGTTGCAATGCCTAATCCGCACAGTGTCTTGTAGCATAGCGGGTTCGTTCTGCAATCCTCTTCTTTTTCCTGGGTACTCTCGTATATCATTTTGCCTCCGAGGTAAAGCAACAGCAGGAAAGCGATCCAGTGATCGAATGCCATGATGTATTTCTTGAAGCTCATCCCCGCCAGATAGCCCGCTATGGTCATCCCTGCTTGAAAAATCCCCATCACGCAGCCGATCTTCAGCATGTGGTGATGTCTGTAGTTTTGTATGAGAGCCCCACCGGTGACAGAAACTGCGAGACTGTCCATCGACAATCCCACAGCCAGTAACACTATTTCTAAAAATGACATATTACATTAAAATGTTTCTTCCTTGATGATCTCCTCCAACGTTTTCCGTTTTTTGGAAGTCTGTTCAAAAAGATCCGGACTTTCCGGATAACCTATCGTGAGTATAACCGCCGGCTCTATCGTGTCTGGTAAATTGAAATGCTTCCGGCATAGATCCGTGTCAAAGTTACAAACCCAGCAGCTGCCCAGACCTTGTTCAGCGGCTGCTAAGCTGATATGTTCCGTGGCGATTGCCACATCGATGTCCATATGATCTTTCCGATCCGAAGAACGTTTCCACGACTGGCTGTGGTCGCCGCAGACGAGAATGTAGAGCGGTGCGGATCGGAACCATTCGCGTGCATAGCATTCCTGTATTTTTGTCCGCCCTGCCTCTTGCCGGATTATGACGAAATACCAGGGCTGGAAGTTGACTGCCGATGGAGCCATACGTCCGGCTTCCAAGATATATGCCAGTTTCTCGTCTTCACCGGGGAGGATGCGTACTTGCGTATCGAACAACGTTTCTGTGCCAGTTCTAACAGGTTCATAATTCTGTTTCGATTTTATATTTGTTTCGATTAGGCGAATCTCTTGAAATCAACTCTCCGATGAATCCCGCGAGGAACATCTGTGTTCCGAGGATCATGGCCGTGAGCGAAACATAGAAGTAGGGCGAGTTGGTGACCAGTGGCCGCAAATCTCCCGTGCAGATGGAAATCAGTTTCGCACTCAACACAATGACCAGTGCGATGAAACCGATGAAAAACATCACGCTTCCCCATAATCCAAAGAAATGCATCGGCTTCTTTCCGAATTTGGAGGTGAACCAGAGCGTGATCAGGTCCAGATAACCGTTTACGAAGCGGTTCAGTCCGAATTTGGTCGTTCCGTACTTGCGGGCTTGGTGTTTCACCACTTTTTCGCCGATCTTGCTGAATCCCGCGATCTTGGCAAGGTAGGGAATGTAACGGTGCATATCGTTATAGACTTCTATGTTCTTGATTACGATGTTCTTGTAAGCCTTCAGCCCGCAATTGAAATCGTGCAGGTTCGTAATACCGGAAAATTTGCGTGCCGTAGCGTTGAACAGCTTGGTCGGAATGGTTTTTGACAGCGGGTCGTAACGTTTTTTCTTCCAACCGGACACCAGGTCATAGCCTTCTTCGGTGATCATCCTGTATAGTTCGGGAATCTCGTCGGGGCTGTCTTGCAGGTCGGCATCCATCGTGATGACCACATCTCCCTTTGCCCGTTGGAAACCGCAGTTCAGACCGGGGGATTTGCCGTAATTACGGCGGAACTTGACAGCGTGTACCACTTCCGGATTCTTGCTTTTAAGTGCTTCGATCACTTCCCAGGAGTTGTCCGTGCTTCCGTCATTGATAAAAATTACTTCGTAACTGAAATTATGTTCTTTCATCACCCGCTCTATCCAGGCAAACAATTCAGGAAGAGACTCGGCTTCATTGTACAGTGGTATAACTACTGATATGTCCATTATTTGTTTTTATTTTCTTCTTATTTTTCTTCGGACACAGGACTTGCTGTTTGTTTGCGGCAAACCAGTGCTGCTACCGGTATGGATAATATGATTCCGTAAAATATATTATTGAAAATACCCTGGATAGCCATGTGGATGGGAGTGAAGTTGGTCCGGCTGATGGCCTCGATCACTTCACTGTTGAAGTCAGCGTTCTTCAGCGCCACTATGGCTTGTGTCATCGTGTTGTTCAGGAAGTCGGGCGGAGCGATAAACTGGAAGAATATGAAATGCTCGATCGAAACGATCAGGGCCGCGAAGAAATACAGCATGATGCCATGCATGGAAGAAACTGATGCTTCCTCCTATGTCCTGCCGGTAACGCTTGGTCAAGTAATAGGCGATGAGAGGAACGGCAAGACTTAAGCCTTCATAAATGAAGATAAGCGAGGGTATGGAATACCCGAAAATGAGGAACAGATATTTTATCACCCAATAGATGCCCATAGCCAGGCCATAAGACATCGCGCACTTCAACAGTAAACCTTTATTCTCTTCCATGATAATGCTGTTTTTTTAATGTTCTCATCAGCAAAATTAATCCTTTTGTGAGAATATACAATGCTTAGAATTGTCAATTGTCAATTGTCAATTGACAATTAACGAACGATTAACAGATAATTAACAATTGACAATAAAAAAGACAATTGACAATCGCAATTAAATATCTTTCTTAATTGTCAATTGTCAATTGTCCATTTGTTTCGAGCCTCTTGTCGGATTCGAACCAACGACCCCGAGATTACAAATCACGTGCTCTGGCCAACTGAGCTAAAGAGGCAGGTGGGTAAGCTTACTACATCGCGCCGCTACAACCAAGTACCCTTGCTGCGATCAAACCCTGGGGGATTCCGAGGGAGCATGCCGTGTAGGACTTACCCGGGTGCAAAAGTAGATATTATTTTTTACAATGCAAGCGTTTTCTACGTGTACGAGTGTTATTTGTTTGTAAGTGGTTGGAAACCTTTTGTTTTTAGATGTGTTAAAAAATGTATGCGACGATAGGGAAGATAGAGTTTGTTTATGAGGTGGGATATTTCGGATTTCTAAATAATCTTGTACCTTTGCAACCAAATTCAAAAATCAAAAACACTATTTACAATGGGTGGTTTTTTCGGAACTATTTCTAAGTCGGCCTGTTCAACTGATTTATTCTATGGCACCGACTATAATTCTCATCTGGGAACCCGGCGCGGCGGTATGGCTACATACGATAAGGAAGCCGGTTTCACACGTTCGATTCACAATCTGGAAAGTTCTTATTTTCGTACGAAGTTCGAGCCTGCTCTCGACAAGTTTGTGGGAAATGCCGGAATCGGTATCATCAGCGATACGGATGCGCAGCCGATCGTCATCAACTCCCACCTCGGTAAGTTCGCCATCGTGACGGTTGCCAAGATCAATAACATCGAGGAATTGGAACAGGATTTGCTGAAAGCGAATATGCACTTCTCCGAACTGAGTTCGGGCAAGACGAACCAGACCGAACTGGTAGCGTTGCTGATTACGCAGGGAAAGGATTTTGTCGAAGGCATTGAAAATGTTTACGACCGGGTCAAAGGTTCCTGTTCCATGTTGCTGCTGACGGAAGACGGTATCATCGTGGCCCGCGACAAGTGGGGGCGTACGCCTATTATTATAGGTAAGAAAGACGGAGCCTATGCCGCTACCAGCGAATCGAGCAGTTTACCTAACTTGGATTATGAAATAGACCGATTTGTCGGGCCGGGAGAAATCCTCCGCTTGCGTGCCGACGGCATCGAGCAGATGCGCCGTCCGAACGAGCAGATGCAGGTTTGCTCTTTCCTTTGGGTGTATTACGGTTTCCCGGTTTCTTGCTACGAGGGCAGGAATGTCGAGGAGGTCCGTTTCCAAAGCGGTTACAAGATGGGGAAGAAGGACGAGAGCGAGGTGGATTGTGTTTGCGGTATCCCTGATTCAGGCGTAGGGATGGCTTTGGGATATGCCGAAGGCAAAGGGGCTCCTTACCATCGGGCGATAGCCAAATACACACCGACTTGGCCGCGTAGTTTCACTCCGGCTAATCAGGAATTGCGTTCGCTTGTCGCGAAAATGAAACTGATC
>ERZ773277.1232-NODE-1232-length-21524-cov-2.787414_pt1 | contig 21524 bp, 20 predicted proteins | sample MGYA00511957_ERZ773277 | MGnify/ENA primary metagenome ERZ773277 (study PRJEB29015, sample SAMEA2737800) | human gut metagenome | biome: human gut; feature: human-associated habitat; material: faeces | place: China | collected 2012 ... | reverse complement strand
TAAAGCAGCATGCATGAATAAAATAAGGAGGTGCACCCTAGTGCTTACATTAGAGGTTGCACACGTGATTGTAGCTATTGTAGTCGTTGTTGTTTTGATAGCGGCAGCAGCACTGATTTCATGGAAAAGCGCGATAAATTATCACATCAAAGTGGGAGAAGCTAAGGTGGGAAGCGCAGAGGAGAAAGCCAGAGAAATCATTGACGATGCATTAAAGACAGCAGAGACGAAGAAACGCGAGGCTCTTTTGGAAGCAAAAGAGGAAAATCTGAAAGCAAAAAATGATCTTGAAAAAGAGACCAAGGAGCGAAGAGCCGAGATTCAGCGTTACGAGAAACGTGTGTTAGGTAAAGAAGAGACCTTAGACAAAAAGCTGGATGCACTCGAGAAAAGGGAATCAAAGTTAAATTCGAGAGAAGCAAACTTTGAAAAGGAGAAAGAAAAAGTTGCCGAACTCCGTCAAAGTCATTTGCGTGAACTTGAGAAGATTTCCGGACTCACCTCCGAACAAGCAAAAGAATACTTATTGAAGACTGTAGAAGAAGATGTAAAACATGAGACAGCAGTTTTGGTAAAAGAATTGGAGCGTCAGGCGAAAGACGAGGCCAATAAAAAGGCAAAAGATTATGTGGTTACGGCAATTCAGAAGTGTGCTGCTGACCATGTATCTGAGACAACGATTTCTGTTGTGCCATTGCCAAGCGATGAAATGAAGGGAAGAATCATTGGTCGTGAGGGACGAAATATTCGTACTCTTGAGAATCTGACCGGTATTGATTTAATTATTGATGATACGCCGGAAGCCGTTATTTTATCAGGTTTTGATCCGATTCGTCGTGAAGTTGCCAGAATTGCTCTTGAAAAATTGATTGTGGACGGAAGAATTCATCCGGCCCGCATCGAAGAAATGGTTGAAAAAGCCAAAAAAGAAGTTGAAACAATGATTCGTGAAGAGGGCGAGGAAGCAGCGCTTGAAGTAGGCGTACATGGAATTCATCCAGAGCTGATTCGTCTGTTAGGTAAGATGAAATTCCGTACCAGTTATGGTCAGAATGCATTAAAGCATTCGATTGAAGTGGCACATTTGTCGGGACTTTTGGCTGGTGAGGTTGGCGTGGATGTTCGTATGGCGAAACGCGCCGGATTATTACATGATATCGGTAAATCAGTCGATCATGATATGGAAGGTTCTCATATTCAGCTTGGTGCTGAGTTATGTCGTAAATTTAAAGAATCAGCCCTTGTTATTAATGCGGTAGAGGCTCATCATGGTGATGTGGAAGCAGAGAGCATGATTGCCTGCTTAGTTCAGGCGGCAGATGCAATTTCAGCAGCACGTCCCGGTGCACGTCGTGAAACATTAGAAACCTACACGAACCGATTGAAACAATTGGAGGATATTTCCAACAGCTTTAAGGGAGTCGATAAGTCTTTTGCTATTCAGGCAGGTAGAGAAGTTCGAGTGATGGTAATTCCGGATCAGATTAATGATGACGAGATGGTATTGCTTGCCCGCGATTTGTCCAAACAGATTGAGGCAGAATTACAGTATCCGGGTCAGATTAAAGTCAATGTGATTCGTGAATCCAGAGTAGTGGATTATGCTAAATAATTTATTTGTCTAATTAAAACGTAAGGAAAGTGTTGAGAACTAAGTATTTTCGACACTTTCTTTTTTTAGGGTTTTCATTTTTTATTACTTGTGGTAAAATGCTTGCTATAAGAGAAAATTTGAGGGAAAGCAGGTAAAGGAGGATATTAGGAATGAAAAAACAGGCTTTGAATCCATACTTGCCATCTTGGGAGTATGTACCGGATGGGGAACCATATGTATTTAATGGACGAGTTTATGTGTATGGCTCACATGATTTTTACAATGGTTATGTATTTTGTATGGGGGATTACGTTTGCTGGTCTGCACCAGTGGATGATTTGGGTAACTGGAGATACGAGGGTACTATTTATCGAAAAACAGATGATCCGTTAAATCCGGATGGGAAAATGTGCTTGTATGCACCGGATGAAACAGTAGGACCGGATGGTCGATACTATCTGTATTATGTGCTGGATAAAGTTTCAATCGTTTCAGTAGCCGTTTGCGATACGCCGGCTGGAAAATATGAATTTTTAGGATATGTCCATGATAAAAATGGTGTACGTCTTGGTGAGCGGGAAACGGATGAACCGCAGTTTGATCCAGGCGTATTGACAGAAGGAGATAAAACTTATTTATACACTGGAGCTTGTGCCTCGGGTGATAAATCGAGAACTGGGGCTTTTGTGACAGTATTAGGATCCGATATGTTGACGATTGAAGAAGAGCCCGTGCGGGTTGTGCCAGGATGTGAATATAGTGAAGGAACTGGATTTGAAGGCCACGCATTTTTTGAGGCTTCCTCTATCCGCAAGAGAGGAAACACATACTATTTCATTTACTCATCAGAAGTTATGCATGAACTTTGCTATGCTGTAAGCGATAACCCGGTGAGTGGATTTACGTATCAAGGCGTTATTGTCAGCAATTGTGATTTAGGAATTGATTCTTATAAAAAGGCAGACCGTCCTGTGGCTTATGGCGCAAACAATCACGGAAGTATGGTGCAGATAGGCGAGGATTGGTACATTTTTTATCATCGTCACACAAATGGTTCCTGGTATAGCAGACAAGGCTGTGCGGAACTTCTTGAGATTGATGATAAAGGGAATATTAAACAGGCCGAAATTACGTCTTGTGGCTTAAATGGAGGACCATTAAGAGGCGAGGGTGAATATCCGGCTTATTTGGCATGCCATTTGTTTACGGATAAAGAATCGGCGTATGTTGGTGGCGATGAATTTCCGAGAGTTATGCAGGACGGAAGAGATGGGGATGAAGAAATTGGGTATATTGGTAATATTCAAGATTCAGCTACGGCAGGATTTAAATATTTTGATATACAAGGAGTTAGGAGAATTCGCGTCACGACAAGAGGATATGCAGATGGCGATATTGAGGTACGAAATGAAATTGATGGAGAAGTGCTTGCGAAACTGCACATTGTTTATACGAATGTATGGGAAGATTATGAAACAGAGATTTTACTGCCGGATGGTGTACAACCGTTGTACTTTACCTTCCGTGGTCAGGGAAATGCAAGTTTGAAGAGTTTTACACTGTTGAAGGAGGTGTAAAATGAATAAGCTATTACTGGTAGAGGATGATGAGACAATTGTAGAAAATCTTTGTGTGTTTTTACAACAGGAAGGTTTTTTAATTGAATCAGTATCCGGGCAGAAGCATGCTATTGAGCTATTAGAAGAGAAAAATTATGACCTTGTGTTGTTAGATATTTCACTTGCGGATGGCAATGGTTTTGCAATCTGTTCCTACATTAAGCAGAATACAGATATACCGGTAATATTTCTTACGGCGTCCGGCGATGAATACAGTGTTGTGACAGGACTTGATATGGGAGCGGATGATTATATCAGTAAACCATTCCGCCCACGTGAACTGGTATCGAGAATTGGTGTTGTACTGCGACGCAGTGGGAAAGTCTCAGCAGTTTTGGAATCCGGCGGTATTACGATTGATACCGGAAAAGCAGTGGTAAAGCGTGAAGGTAATGAAATATTTTTATCGGCGTTAGAATACCGTATTTTATTGATATTATTTCAAAACAAAGGGATGGTTCTTTCCAGAGAGAAGTTGTTAGAGGCAATCTGGGACGTGGCAGGTGACTTTGTAAATGACAATACGCTTACTGTTTACATTAAAAGACTTCGGGAAAAGATAGAGAAAGATCCGGCGAAACCGGAGATTATAAAAACGATACGGGGGATGGGGTATGGGGTATTTTAGAAATCCGGAAATAAAAAAGGAAGGAATTATCTGGCTGTTTGCAGTTTTGCTGACAGCCTTTTTGGGGTGGTATTTGGCATCTGTGAGGGGACTTTATTTGTGCCTTTTTTGTGCAGTTATCTTTGCCGTGATACACTTTAGCTCTTCTGTTATCCGGTATCGCAAAATCGCCGGACTGGCAGATGAAGTCCAGCATTTTCTGCATGTATTTGAATACGTCGATGTAGGGGGAGAAAAGGAAGGCGAACTTGCTATTTTGCGGACAGAAATCCGGAAAATGATGAATAAATTAAATCATCAGGCAAATCTTTTGATGGAAGATAAAAAGTATCTGCTGAATTCTATTGCGGATATTTCCCACCAGATTCGAACGCCGCTCACGGCAATAAATTTAATTGTTTCGCGTTTGCGGGGAGAAAAGAATGAGGCGGACAGGCAGAGATTATTACATGAACTGGAGCAGCTCTTAGTTCATATGGACTGGCTGATTGAAGCGTTATTAAAGATGGCGAAATTGGACGCAGGAACGGTGTCTATGAAAAAAAAGACGGTTAATGTGTCGGATTTACTGAAAAAGTCGGTGCAGGATTTCTTGATTCCGATGGAGTTAAGAGAGCAGAATCTGGTTATTGACTGCACGGATATGGTTTCGCTTCGTGGTGATGAATACTGGCTTCGCGAGGCGGTTGGAAATATTGTAAAGAATTGCATGGAACATACGCCGGCTGGTGGAGAGATTTGCATTCAGGCAGCGGAAAATCATTTATATACGGAAATTACAGTTTCGGATAATGGAGCTGGAATTGACAAAGAAGATTTACCGCATATTTTCGATCGTTTTTATAAAGGAAAAAATTCCGCAGACAGCAGTGTGGGGATTGGTCTTGCGTTGGCGCGCATGATTGTTGTGGCACAGGAGGGGACACTTTCCGCAACGAATGGGATAAATGGCGGTGCGAAATTTGAAATTCGGTTTTATAAGGGAACGGTGTAAGTGACGAAATTGTCACTTAAGAGTCACGGCAGAGTCATTCCATCCTGCTACACTAAAGAAGAATTCAAAATAATGAGGAGGATGAATATGATTCAGGTAGAACATTTATCAAAGGTATATGGAAAAGGTGAAAATGAGGTCGTAGCACTAAATGATGTTTCTTTTTCTGTAAAAAAAGGAGAATTTGTTGCAATCATCGGACCGAGCGGTTCCGGTAAATCGACACTTTTGCATATTCTCGGCGGTGTGGACCGTCCAACGAAAGGAAAAGTTTATTTCGATGGTGTCGATGTGTATCAACAGAAAGAAGACCAGTTAGCAATTTTCAGACGCAGGCAGGTTGGACTTATTTATCAGTTTTACAATTTAATTCCTATTTTGAATGTTTTGGAAAATATGACACTTCCGGTTTTGATGGACGGGCGGGAAGTGAATCAGGAATTTTTGACGGAGTTGGTTGCGACACTGGGACTGGAAGGTAAGGAGAAAAAACTTCCCAATGAATTATCCGGTGGACAGCAGCAGAGAACTTCGATTGGACGGGCATTGATGACGTCGCCGCTTGTTGTACTGGCAGATGAGCCGACGGGAAACCTTGATTCCAAGAATAGTCAGGAAATTATTCAGTTACTAAAAGCGTCAAATAAGAAGTACAATCAGACATTGATTGTGATTACACATGATGAAAATATCGCATTGCAGGCAGACCGAATCATCGCAATTGAAGATGGCGGGATTACAAGAGATGAGGTGATTCGGGGATGAATGTATTTCATAAATTTGCAATTAAGTCATTAAAATTAAACCGTACAAGAACGGTTGTTACGATTATTGGCATTATTTTATCGACTGCTATGCTGACAGCAGTAACAACAACGGTCAGCAGTGTGCAGCAATTTTTACTGGAAGTTACGGAGAAACAAAATGGCTGCTGGCATGGTGTTGTGTCGAATATTTCAATGAAGCAGATAGACGAGATTTCAAAAAAGAAGGAAGTAGAAAAACAGGTATCCATTCAGAATATTGGTTATGCGAAACTTCCGCACAGTAAAAATGAAACCTCTCCGTATTTATACATTGGTGGTTTGAACGGTGACTATGAAACTCTTCTCCCTTTTTATATGAAAGAGGGACGGATGCCAAAGAATGAAAATGAAATTATTCTGCCGGCTTCATTAGAGACAAATGCAGGTGTTTCTTATCAGGTGGGAGATGTGATTTCTCTGCCAAAAGGACTTCGGGTTTTGAAAAATAAGAATCAGCTGTGGGAAGATGATTCTTATCTCAACGAAGATGATGAGACGTTTGTAGAATCAGGGAAAACGGCATATCATGTTGTTGGTATTTATTTAAATCCGCTCTATGACCAGTCAATGTCAGCGGGCTATTATGTGTTTACGAAGGCAGCGAACGGTGGACCGGATTATGGTGGAAGTGTTTATGTGAGTTTGAAAGATGGCAGGGAGACCGCGGACTTTTTAAAGCAGATAAAACCGCAGAAAATGAAAGGAACGGTAGCAGATCCGTTGAAAGATACCAACCGTATGTATTTAATTTACAGTGGTAATGCAAGTGGTTCTGTGTTTAGAGTGCTAGGTGGACTGATGGGCATTTTAATTGCAATTATTATGTTTGGCTCAATTGCTTTGATTGGAAATTCTTTTTCTATTTCGGTCAACGAGAGAAAGCGTCAGTATGGACTTTTATCCTCCATCGGAGCGACGAGAAAGCAGCTTCGACGCAATGTATTATATGAGGCGTCGGTATTGAGCGCCATTGGAATTCCAATCGGTGTTTTGGCTGGAATTGGTGGCATGTCGGTTACTTTTTACTTTGTCAGTGATCTGATGTCCAATATGTTAAATCAAGGAATTGAGGAATACGGAGAAGCACTCAGGCTTCATATGTCAGCGGCCGGCTGGGCTGTTTTGCTGGCAGCATTGATTGGCTTTTTCACGGTTTTGATTTCTGCGTATCTGCCGGCGAGAAAGGCACTGCGCACTTCAGCAATCGAAGTAATACGCCAGTCACAGGATATTAAAATTCGTGCAAACAAAGTAAAAACATGGAAACTTACCGGCAAATTATTTGGTTTAGAGGGAACACTTGCTTCCAAGAATTTCAAGAGAAACCGAAAAAAATACAGAGCAACTGTTTTTTCCTTGTTTGTCAGCGTTGTGTTATTTATTTCTGCCACTAGTTTTTGTGATTATATGTCTACTGCTATTAATACTATGATATCGACCGTAAGCTGTGATATAAGAGTCGGTGATGATTTGACGGATGACAGTAAGGCTTTGTATGATAAACTGCGCGTGACTAAGGGCGTGACGAAATCGTCGTATTATTTTAATTTGTCGACAGAATCATCAATATCAGCCGTTGTGCCGGATTCGAGCATTTCTGAAGAATACAGAAATGGTGTTGATGGAGAAGGTGGACAGTTAAATGAGCCTGTTGATGAAAAGGGAAATGTGGTTAAATCCAAAACGCAGCTTGTGGATAATCTAACGGTTGTGTTTATGGAGAATCAGGCATTTGACGAGTGTGTAAAACAAAATAGAGCAAATGGAAAATTTGATGCTCTTGCATATGATACGATGTCGAATCAGACGAGAGATGGTAAAATGTACCAGTATTCTTTGTTTGACAAAATACCGGATGAAGTGGAAGTGTGCTTCCCGAAAAAGCTGCCAAAGCATTATGAAGATGTTTATGAGCGCAGAGTAGGAAAAAATGGCGAACTTGAGTGCCGGATGGAGAAGTATTTGAACGAAGAGGCAGAGCCTAATTCTGAACGTTTTGTGCCTTATAAAGAATTTTACAACACAAGAAAAATTACCATTGGAAAAACTTTGGACAAAGCACCGTTTGGTATGGAGAATGAGCTCGGATATGGACTGGTTCTTTTCATGCCGGAACGTGCAATAGCAAAAATCTGTCCGGCAGGGATTGAAAAACTAATGGTAATGCTTTACAATTCAGATAACCCGACAGAGACGTCTGAGAAAATGTGTCAGGTGCTGGAAAATAATGACCGCTCCACGGGAAATTTGTATAATTACGCAAGAGAAATACAGGATGTCAGAGCGATGATGTTAGTCATCAAAATCTTTTCTTATGGATTTATTATTTTGATTTCGCTGATTTCAATTGCAAATGTGTTTAACACCATCTCAACGAATATTTTACTGCGGCGTCGTGAATTTGCTGTGCTTCGTTCCGTTGGAATGACCAGGCACGGATTTTATAAAATGATGAATTTGGAATGTATTTTGTATGGCTGCAAAGGATTATTCTTTGGACTGATTGCTTCCGTGGGAGTAACGTACCTGATTTATCTTTCACTTAGAAATCAGATAATTCTCGATTTTTACATTCCGTGGTACAGTGTTGTGATTGCCGTGTTTAGTGTGTTCTTTGTTGTGTTTTGCACGATGCTCTACGCTATGAGAAAGATTCAGAAAGATAACGTGGCAGAGACATTGAAGTCGGATGTGTTTTAGGGTTATGGAACTGGTGGTGGGCGGTATGGTAGTTGCAGTTGACCGTAATATTAAAAACATATAAATAGGTCATCCGATTTTAGTGAATGGGTTGACTGGAAATGGAGATATTGCATATTCAGTCAACCTTTTTAAACTAAGTGGATGACTGTAATATTAAAAAGATAGATTCCGGTCAACGAAAAATGATAAAAAGGATGACTTAAAAAGGAAAAAACAGAAATAAAGTCAACTTTTTATGCTGAATGGGTTGACTGGGGTAGAAAATAATAAGTTTTAGGTCAACTAGAGAGATAAGTTAAAGTATATGACGCAGGAGGTGAGCGAAAATGGAAATGGCTTTAATTGCAGGACTTGGACCTGTTTTCGTTTTTTGCATGCTCCTGCTGGTAATTTTTCTATGTAAAAGTCAGGGGTATGAGTCTGGTCAAAAGAGAGCAGGACGTCAAGGAGAGAATTATGTCTGTGACTTAATTTGTCAAGTGCTAAAGGAAAAGGATCTGCTTTTTTCAAATGTGCCGATTGAAATTGAAGGAAAAAGGACAGAATTGGACCACATCATTGTGAATAATAGAGGGATATTTATTATTGAAGTAAAGAATTACAGTGGCAGTTTAATGGGGACGGATAATGATTATGAATGGGTGAAAACAAAGATTAGCAGTAGTGGAAATTCCTATACAAAAATCGTAAAAAATCCAATAAAGCAAGTGAACCGGCAGGTATATTTGTTGGCACAGTTTTTAAAATATTATGGTGTTGATGTTTGGGTTGAGGGATATACATTTTTTGTGCAGGGTAATTCGCCGGTGGACTGTAAACAGGTGCTGGAATCAGCACAGGACATTAACCATGTGATACATAATGGCGCAAATCGAAACTTAACGAATGCAAAAGTTCAGGAGATACAAAAGTTATTATCGTAATTTTCCCATGTCTATAAAATAAACACATTTTAATGAAAACAAAACCTATCAAAGATAATAAAACAGTTATATAATGTTAGCAAACAAAGGTTGGAAGGAGTGAAAAAATGCTATTTCAAGTGACAGCAATAATTCTTTTGCTTGTGTTTTATGGGTGTTATTTTGGAAAAATGTTTCTGCAAAAGCGGCAGGGAATCCAGACGGATCAAATTGGGAAAGGCAAAACAGGGACTGCCAAAGTGATTGAAACACTTATGAAAATCACGACAATATTAGTTCCGCTGGTAGAAGTTATATGTATTGTAAAAGAAAAGTACTACGGTATTTTGGGAGGAATTTACGATGAATTTAGATAGGAGAGATGAAGTATGAAGTGTTCAAAATGTGGAAAAGAAATGAGAAAGGGATATTTGTTTTGTAGCAAGGATGGAGCATTTAGTTTTGCTAATGAGGTACCGGGAGTATTTCAAAATGCGAAAAAAGCAGATGGTTTTGTGGAGGTGACGAAATTAAAACCGAATCATAGGACAAATGTGGCAGCAAACTGTTGTGAAGAATGTCGAATAATTACCATTGAGTATTAATGGATTATTGGTTTTGAAATTAAAATATTGGAAAATAAGAAAAACAGCGCAGACAGATAATAGATGCGCTGTTTTTGAAAGTGAGAAAATAGTGACATATTACAAAGGAATATGTGGAAGAATATTGTTGACACATTTTTAAAAGAGGAATATAATATGTCTGAATGGAATAGAAAGACAAAATCTAAAACGTTAAGAAAGGAGAATGCTTATGCTATATGACTATATTATAGAGAATTATAAAGAGGCAGAACCCATTTTCTTTTCTGATTTAAAGATAGAAGATATAACGAAATCTGCGTTGAATCAGCAATTAAAAAAATTATGTGATAAAGGGTTAATTATGAAATATGATACGGGGGTGTATTATATTCCTAAGTTAACTTTGTTTCATTCATCGGTTGGACCAAATGCAGATATGGTTGCAAGATATCGTTTTATTTCGAAAGGTGACAATATAGACGGATTTTATGGTGGAAATTCGTTTGCTAATCAGATTGGAATAACAACACAGGTGCCTAGAGTAGTGGAAATTGTAAGTAATAACACAAATTCATCAAACCGGGAAATTTGTATTGGTAATAGAAAATTTTATGTGAGAAAACCGGTTGTGCCGATTACAAAGGAAAATGTTTATGTGTTACAGATGTTGGAGTTACTTAAAAATCTAGATGCATATCTCGATTTTTCATATGAAGAAGCAAAGGAAAAATTTGCTGAATATATTTCTGTCCATGAAATTAAGAGAAGCGATGTGGATTGTTACATTAGAAAGTATCCGATGTCAACATTTAAGTATTATTATGAATTGGAGTTGGATTATGTACTTGCATAAAGAAAATAAGGAGTTATTTCGCGATGCGGTTCTTTTAGCCTCTCAAAAACTTGAAGTAAGCGAAGATATTGTTGAGAAAGACTACTATGTAACTATGATTTTAAAGAAGTTATCTGCAATTGAGTATCCGATTGTATTTAAAGGTGGAACTTCACTTTCAAAAGCATTTCAGATTATTGATCGTTTCTCTGAGGATATAGATATCACGTTTACAGAGCACTTAGGGGAGGCAAGGCGGAAGAAATTGAAATACAATATACTGAAACCTATAGCGGATGATTTAGGGGTGGAAATTCGTAATTTCGAATCTATTGAGAGTGATAAAAATCTTAATCATTATGATTTTTATTATGAATCTGTTATAGGAGACAGAGTGGTTAATGCTATTCCACCTTATGTGAAACTCGAAACATCATTAATGTCGTACGCATTTCCTACAGAGGAAAAGAACTTAAGTAATTATATTTTTGATGCGCTTGGAAAAGAAGAACAAGATTTTATTACGAAATATGATTTGAGTGAATTTCCGATGAGAGTACAATCTTTGAATCGTACATTTATTGATAAAATGTTTGCCATATGTGATTATTATATGAAGGGAAAGGCATATAGAAATGCAAGGCACTTGTATGATATATACAAACTTTCAGAATATGTTACAATTGATGATGATTTTTTGAGGCTTGTTGGGGAAGTGCGTAATCATAGATTAAATATGGGAGCAGCGATTGCACCTTCAGCACCTTTAGATGTTAATATATTAGAGTTAGCTCAAAGTATATGTGACGAGGATTTTTATAAGAATGATTACAAAGAAACAACACTCAAATTGATTTCTGATTCTTTGTCCTATGAACAAGTTAAAAAACGTTATAAAGAATTGGTTGAAAAAATATTACACAAGGAGAACCAAAATGCTTAATCAATTACATTTAGCCATGCTTGAATTATACAAAGGTGACGCAAAAAGAATCCAGCATTTCTGTAAGGTACACAGTTATGCCAAGTTAATTGCGGAATGTGAAAAAGTGGACAAACAAACATTATTTATTTTGGAGGCAGCAGCACTTACACACGATATCGGAATTCATTTGTGTGAAGAAAAGTACGGCGACTGCAGCGGTAAATTGCAGGAAAAAGAGGGACCGGCGATAGCTGCCAGACTGCTTGATGAATTGGAAAAACAAGTTTCAGAAAGAGTGCAATATTTGATTGCACATCATCACACCTATCATAATATTGACGGTTTGGATTATCAGATTCTTGTGGAAGCCGATTTTCTTGTGAATCTTTTTGAAGATAATTTGTCAAAAGAAGCGGCGGTAAATGCATACCAAAATATTTTTAAGACAGAAACCGGTAAACGGATTTGTAAAGAGATGTTTGCTCTTTGATGAGGAAAGGAAAGAAAGGTATTCCAATTTGTTAAGAAATATGTTATAATTTGTAAAAATATAAGGAAAGAGGGTGGAAAAAATATTAGCATCTTTGGAAATGGTGATAGAGCCATTGTCACAGTATTCCGTCACGAATCAGAAATCATCTATTTTTCAAGCGATTTTGATGGAACAAATTGACAAGGAATATGCAAGTGAATTACATCTTAGTCAGTTACATCCTTACAGCCAATGCATTATATCCCAGAAAGACAAAATTACATGGCGAATTAATACATTAAATGAGGAGGCGTATAATCACATTATTGTTCCACTTATGAGCACAGAATTTTCTTCTTTTGTTGTTGAAAGAGATGATGTGAAATTTAAAATTGTGGACAAGAATTTGAGGACGAGTTCAAGACAGAACTTAATTGAGAAATATTATTTTGGAGAGTGCAGCCGCTATATTCGGATTCGTTTTGTATCACCTACTGCTTTTAAATCAAATGGTAATTATCTTTTTTGGCCGCAGTTGGATAAGATATATCGAAGTATCATGAAAAAGTATGATGCATTTTCATCAAATGAAACCTTGTATGACGAAGAAACATTGGGACAATTAGTTCAGTATTCTGAAATTATCCGGTATAACATTCGCAGTACATTGTTCCATTTGGAGGGGGCAAAGATTCCTTCCTATGTGGGAATGATTGTTGTGAAAGTGAAAGGGCCGCAGGCATTGGTAAATTTGGCAAACGTGTTGTGGCGTTACGCAGGATATTCAGGAATTGGAATAAAGGCAGCGATAGGGATGGGAGCAAATGAAATAATAGAACGGAGGGAATGATTTGACCGAACAAGAGATTAAGATTGTAGTTGGCGCACTTCTTCACGATATTGGGAAGGTTTTATATCGTACCGGCGATGGGAGAAATCACAGTGTATTAGGATATGAATTTCTGAAGGAGTTGGGCGTAAATAACAAAAGTGTTTTAGATTCTGTGCATTATCATCATGGCAAGTTGTTGGCTCATGCACAGATTCCGGATGATTCGATTGCTTATATTGTTTATATTGCAGATAATATTTCTGCGGCTACGGATCGAAGAAAAAGAGAGGATGGTGGTTTTGGCTTTAAACCTCAAATCCCGATGCAGAGTGTGTTTAACATTTTGAATGGAAACAAAGAGGAGTATTTTTACAAGCCAATTTCATTAAATGATGAAAAAGTAATAAATATGCCGGTGGATGAAGAGCCTCGCTTTGATGAACAGTACTATCAAAATGTTATTCGAAATCTGAGAGATACTGTGAAGGGGATTGATTTGAGTCGAGAAGAATATATTTCTTCTCTGTTATCAGCATTAGAGGCTTATTTGAGTTATATTCCATCGTCAACTTCAACAGGAGAACTGGTGGATATTTCTCTGTATGATCATGTAAAATTAACAGCAGCTTATGCAAGTTGTATTTATCAGTATTTAGAGGAGGCGGGGAGAACAAATTATAAACAACATTGCATGGAAGAAGCTGAGAACTTTTATAATGAGAAAGCGTTTCGCATGTTGTCATTGGATATATCAGGAATCCAAAAGTTTATTTATACAATTCATTCTTCAGGCGCTTTGAAAATGTTGCGTTCTCGTTCTTTTTACTTGGAAATTATGATGGAACATATGGTTGATGAATTGCTGACAAGACTGAATTTGAGTCGTGCAAACCTTATTTTTTCCGGTGGTGGAAGATGTACTGTGTTGATACCTAACACGCAGACTGTGAGACAGCAGATAGATAGCATTCGAAGTGAATGGACAGAATGGTTTATTCGTGAGTTTAATATATCTTTGTATGTTGCGATGGATTCGGTAGAGTGTTCTGCGTATGATCTGGAAAATAGTGAAGGGGGAAGTTATGAAGCGGTAATTCGAGAACTTAGTGCCAGAATTTCCAAACAAAAAAATCATCGCTATTCGCCGGAACAATTGCTTATGCTGAATGATTTTAGAAAACAGGAACATACAAGAGAATGTAAGGTATGCAAGTCAACGGATGTTTTGGATGATGAAGAGTTATGTCCTTTGTGCAGTAAGATTAAAAACTTTTCTGCTGCTATTTTGAAAAAAGAATTTTTTACTGTGCTTGAGGATGAAGAGGGACTTTTACTTCCGGGTGGAAAAAGTTTGCACGCACAAAATGAGAAAGAATTGCGCGATGTGCAGCTTCAGAATGGATATGTCCGCACTTATGCTAAAAATAAGTATTATACGGGAGAAAAATTAGAAACTAAGATTTGGGTAGGTGACTACACGGATAATGGTACAACCGATATTTACGCGAAGCAGTCAACGGGTATCAATCGGATTGCTGTGCTTCGGGCGGATGTGGACGATTTAGGACAGACATTTGTTGCCGGTTTTGAAAAGTCGAAAAAGACTCTGTCGCGTATGGCGACTTTATCAAGGCAGATGTCCTTGTTTTTCAAATTTCATATTAACCAGATTTTGAATCAGGGGTCTTCATCTTTATTGTCAGAGGCAGGACCTAGGAAAGTGACGATTGTGTATTCCGGCGGTGATGATTTATTTCTTGTTGGTGCGTGGAATGAAGTAATTGCGTGTGCAATTGATATTCATAAAGCACTGGAGCAATATGCAATTGGAGCCTTGCATATATCTGCAGGAATTGGCGTATTTCCAGCAAAATATCCACTAAGTGTATGTGCACGTGAGGTTGAAGAACTTGAACAAAAGGCGAAGGATTATCCGGGTAAAAATGCAATATGTTTGTTTGAAGAGGGCAGTACCTACGATTGGAGCACATTTATTCATTCGGTAATACAAGAAAAGTTACAGACACTTACCGATTTCTTTGATAATCAAGGCGAGCGCGGAATGGCATTTTTATACCGACTGTTGGACTTGATTCGAGATCGTGAGGAAAAAATAAATTTAGCTCGCTTTGCCTATGTCCTTGCACGTTTGGAGCCAAAAGAGAAGGAGAAAAAAGAATCCTATCGGGAATTTTCAAAAAAAATGTATCAATGGTCAAATAACGAAAAGGATAGCAAACAATTAATAACAGCAATCTATGTTTATGTTTATTTAAATCGGAAGGAGGATAAAAATTATGATACTAAATAAGAAAGATTATGTAGATAAGGCACAAAAAGTGATGGACAAGCTTCAAAAAGATAAAAGTTTTGATCTTACAACGACAAAGATACGTGGACTGTTAGCAATGACAATGGATATTTATAATGAGATTATGCCGTTGACAGAGGATGAATTAAGTGACGAGATAAACGGTAAAATTAATTTTTTGAAGGTTCATGTTTTGTATGAAGCCGGGCGCAATCGGAAGGATGTAAAAAAATTTGTGGAGGAAGCACAGATTATACCGTGTATTGATGAAATACAAGGAAGTCGGGAACGTTACATACTTTTTAGCAGCTATATGGAAGCTTTGGTTGCCTATTTTAAATTTAATGGTGGTAGAGATTATTAAAGCGGAAAGGAGTTAGAATTATGTTTGGAAAAATTCAGATTACAGGAAAAATTGAAGTTATGACAGGTATGCATATTGGAACCTCAGATGGATTTGCTGCAATTGGTGCCGTTGATTCTCCGGTTATAAGAGATGCACAGACAAAGACGCCTATGCTGCCGGGAAGTACGTTGAAGGGAAAATTACGCACTCTCTTGGCAAAACAGTATAATAAAGAGGTGTTTACTTTTCATAAAGATGATGCTGAATGTATTGTCAATTTGTTTGGCAGTGCGGCGAAACCGGGAGAACGTGCAAAAAATAGTCGTTTGATTTTCTCTGATATGCTTATGGCAAATTATAAGGAGCTGCCCAACCGAGGAACGGAAGTTAAATTTGAAAATACAATAAATCGTCTTACCGCGATGGCAATGCCTCGGCAAATTGAGCGTGTAATACGTGGGGCACAATTTGATTTGGATATTGTTTATGATGTTGAACCGGACGCCGATGTGATAGAGGATTTTAAACTTTTGGTAGAGGGATTCAAACTTCTTCAATATGATTATTTAGGCGGTCACGGTACAAGAGGATATGGAAAAGTTCGTTTAGAAAACTTGTGTGCCGATGCCGTTGCAGGTGATGTAGATTATGATGTGGTGGATGAATGTAATCGTATTTTAAGTGTCTTTAGTGATTAAGGGAGGCGTGTTATGAAATATTATATGTTTCGGCTTTCGTTTCCGTATGGTGTTCATTTTGGGGATGGCAACTTGGATAGCAGCAATATGACTTTTCATGCAGATACTCTTTTTTCTGCTTTATTTATTGAGGCTGTAAAAAGTGGTGAGCAGGTGGCACAACAATTATTGGAAAATACGAAAAAAGGAAATGTTGTTTTGTCTGATGCATTTCCTTATATAGGGGAGACCTATTATTTGCCAAAACCGTTGGTATACATACAAAGAAACGAGGATGTCGGCAATTCGGTATTGAAGAAGAAGGCAAAAAAGTTAAATTATGTGCCGGTAGATAAGATGGAGAAGTATTTGCAGGGAGAGCTTGATATAAAAAAGGAGGGTGATAAATTCGCAAGCCTTGGGAGCGGGCAAGTTAAGGTATCGGTCGTTATTAAAGGACTAGAGGATACAGAGCCTTATTATGTTGGAACATATTCATATGCAGAAGATAATGGGCTATATTTTTTTGCAGGATTGGAAGAAGAATTTGAAGATGTATTTTTAGATTTATTGGATATGTTATCGTTTTCAGGTATAGGGGGAAAGCGCTCGTCTGGATATGGACGATTCGAGGTGATGAAGATGGTGCCGGTGCCGAAAGAAAGATTTGCAACAACTTCTTCGGATAAGGGGTATATGCTTCTTTCTACTTCGCTGCCAAAAGCAGAGGAAATGGCTCGGGCATTAGAAAATGCGGAGTATTTGGTAGAGAAAAGAAGTGGTTTTGTACAATCTCAGTCGTTTTGGGCGGCGAGAAAAAAATCGGAACAATATTTTTTGAAAGCCGGTTCTCGTTTTATGCATCCCTTTGAAGGAGATATATATGAGGTGAGTGTTGGTGGAGAACATTCGGTTTACCGTTATGGGAAAGCCATGTTTTGGGCGCTCTAGAAAGGGAGGTTGAGGATGAGTAGTTTTTTACAACATTATAAGTTGGTTCTTCATACAGAAGGTCCGGTCTTTATTGGTTCTGGAAAAGAACTTAATAAAAAAGAATATTTACTAGACCGATATAAGAAGGAAATTCTTGTTTTTGACATAGGGAAAATGTGTCAGGGACTTGAGCAGATGCACTTGGGCAGGAAGTTTGAAAATTATTTATTGGGAAATGATAAAATTGATGGAAAGGCAGGATTGTATCAATGGTTTAAAAATAATAGGATAAGTGCTAAAGACTATTTGCCATGGGTAAAATATCGCCTATCCTGCGGAGATTTTTTGCTGGAAAAGAATGCGATTAATGTGTTTGAATGTATTAAGGATTCTTATAATAATCCGTATATTCCTGGTTCATCTTTAAAAGGAATGCTTCGGACAATTTTGCTTTCTTACATGGTTTATAATGCGGAAGAATGTGAAAAATGGGGACGGCATGTTAATGGAGCGATGCGAGAGGATAAAAGCGCTAATAAATTTCTCAAAGAACAAATCAGGGAAATTGAAACAAGTATTTTTCATACGATTCAAAGGAGAGATGAGAGAGGCAAACCGGTAAAAAATATGAATGCAGTGAATGACATGATGTCGGGGATCGTTGTGAGTGATAGTGAGCCATTATCTATAGAGGATTTGGTTTTATGTCAAAAAGCAGATGAAAATTTGGATGGAAAGTCACATAACATTAATATGTTGCGGGAATCGATACGACCAGGAGTGGATATTTGTTTCTTATTGACAATTGATTCACGAATTTGCTCTATAACGAAACAAAACATTATGGATGCGGTTGCATATTTTTCGGATCAATATTATAATAATTATCTATCCAAGTTTAAGTCGACAGATTATCCGGGGAATTCTACTGTTTGGCTTGGCGGAGGAAGTGGTTTTCATACAAAGACAATTATTAATTCGCTGTTTGAGGAGAAGCAAGCGCTTTCTACTACAATTGCAATTTTGACAAAGGACAAAGCTTCAAAGAAAAAAAGTTCAAAGAACAAAGCTTCAAAGAATGAGGGAGATGCTGAACTGGGTGTTTCACCACATATTTTGAAGTGCACCGAGTTTGAGGGAAAAAGGTATCAATTTGGACAGTGTCGGATGGAAATTGATTAATGTTTTCCCACGCATACCGAAAATACGTTGATACATGGTGTTTGTTAGGAGAGTGACCAATGAAAATAATACCTATTTTCTTTTACCACGAGAAGTGGGCTGTAGTTATACGAAAATTCGTGTATAGCTCGGACGGGGTAGAGAAGATGGGTCCCCTTCGTGGGGACGGAAAGAAGTCTAGGACTACCAGCATTACAAAAGTTTTTATATAAGTAGAGAAGATGGGTCCCCTTCGTGGGGACGGAAAGTCAACTGCCGTAACTTTGTATGTAACGGTTTCGCCACTGTAGAGAAGATGGGTCCCCTTCGTGGGGACGGAAAGACTTTTGCCATCCTCTTCTGTTACTGTCCCACTGGATGTAGAGAAGATGGGTCCCCTTCGTGGGGACGGAAAGAATACAACTCCACACGGTGCGACTTTTTTCGATTTCGTAGAGAAGATGGGTCCCCTTCGTGGGGACGGAAAGTTTGAAATCTGTGTCAAATACCGTGCTGTTTGCGTAGAGAAGATGGGTCCCCTTCGTGGGGACGGAAATATTTATACAGTTTTTAATCATTAAAACACCTCCTAGTAGAGAAGATGGGTCCCTTTCGTGGGGACGGAAATCAAAGGTTATAGTTTATTGCTATTTCCTGTAGACTGTAGAGAAGATGGGTCCCCTTCGTGGGGACGGAAATCCCATATCATCAAGGCTTGCATCTGCGTTGTTGATTGCGTAGAGAAGATGGGTCCCCGTCGAGGGGACGGAAACTCAAAGGCTTTTTGTCCTGCTGCCTTTAGAGACAAAGTAGAGAAGATGGATCCCCTTCGTGGGGGCGGAAATAAAATCCGAGCTGCTTCTTTCGGCATATGAATTGAGTAGAGAAGATGGGTCCCCTTCGAGGGGACGGAAACTCAATACCCATCTTCATTGTCGTAGCAATCGGTTTAAATAGTAGAGAAGATGGGGCTCCTTCGTGGGGACGGAACCCCCCACAAGTATTACATGCTGAAATTTTCATAAGTAGAGAAGATGGGTCCCCCTTGTGGGGACGGAAACTCTAAGTACGCCCATTCTTCAAGATAGTTTTCAAGATTGTAGAGAAGATGGGTCCCCTTCGAGGGGGACGGAAACCATTAATTGTATTGTTTATAATGTTTTGATTAAGTAGAGAAGATGGGTCCCCCTCGGGGGGACGGAAACTTCGAATCCATCGATCTTTAACATCTTCTTTCATCTGTAGAGAAGATGGGTCCTCTTCGAGGGGACGGAAACCTTTACCCATTCTTTTTCATTAGGCAAATACATAAATGTAGAGAAGATGGGCCCCCTTCGAGGGGACGAAAACTCATCCAATGTTTTGTTTGGATTTTTTTCTGATTGGTAGAGAAGATGGTCCCCTCTAAGGGGACGAATAAAACTGCTTGTGTAATATAGAACAAAAAACACTTGTAATTAGGGTGCAAATTGATTGATTGTATGTTACGCTTATTATAAATTCTGTAAAACGGCAGAATATTTGCTTGAGAAAGATACACAGGATGCAAAAAGTAATTGTTCACAGTTAATGGAATAGCAAGTGCTTTTTGTAAATTCAATTTCAGGGTAATCATCTTGTTTTGTGACAGCATTTTTTATCGGGTAAAGAGTATCATAATATAATTTACTATTAATAGTGATTTTCATAATGGTAATTCTGTGGGAGGTAGTATTCTTTGTGAGTTTTTAGTACGCACAATTATGGGATTGGAGGTACAGTGTTATGGGGTATTTATTTGTTACGGAATCTTCGGCAAAAGTGTCTTTTGAAGAGAACACTTTTAGTGTGAAGAAAAAGGATGGGGCTATCACTAAGATACCGGCAGAAACACTGGAAAGTATCAGCTTTTTTGGAAATCCACAAATGACAACACAGTGTATGCAGCAATGTATGAAAAGAGGAATTCCTGTTTCGTTTTATTCAAAAGGCGGTCAGTATTTTGGTCGGTTAGAATCTACCGGTCATGTAAATGTTGAACGTCAGCGAAGGCAGTGTGAATTATTTCATAAGCCATTCACATTAGAATTTAGTAAGAAAATTGTCAGGGCAAAAATACATAACCAAATTGTTGTGTTGGACCGATATGGAAGAAGTCGGCAGATGAATGTGCAAGAAGCTACGCAAAATATGAAAATTTTAGAGAGAAAGGTTTTTACGTGTACGTCGATAGACCAAATTATGGGGTATGAAGGAGCTGCGGCAAGATATTATTTTTCTACACTTGGACGTTTGGTGGAGTCAGACTTTAGGTTTGAAAAAAGAAGCCGGCGGCCACCGAAGGATGCATTTAATTCGATGCTTAGTTTAGGATATTCCATGCTTATGAATGAGATATATGGGAAACTGGAAAACAGAGGATTAAATCCGTATTTTGGTTTTATGCATCAAGATAGGGAAAAACATCCAACGTTAGCGAGTGACTTAATGGAAGAGTGGCGTGCGGTCATTGTGGATGCAGTTGTTATGAATTTGATTAATGGTCATGAGATAAAAATAGAACAATTTAGCTATGACACTTATGGCAATGGCGTCTTTTTGAATCGTGATGCTATGAAAATATTTATTAATAAAATAGAAAAGCGCATGGGGACAGATAATTCTTATTTAAAGCATATCGAGTATCGTGTTTCTTTCCGCAGGTCTTTAGAGTTGCAGATTGATTCTTTAATTCATGCTATGCAGGAAGAGGACATGGATTTGTACCAGCCGGTAAGAATACGGTGAAAAGCGGAAGGAGTGTGCAATATGGAAGATTATTTTTTCTCAACAGTAGAAGAAAATACACAGGAGAAAAAGGCATATGTTTTAATTATTTATGATATTGTTGACAATGCAAAAAGAGTTCGTCTGGCAAAATTTTTGCAGGGCTATGGCTTTCGTGTACAAAAGTCAGCATTTGAAGCATTAATTTCTTTTTCGTTGTACAATAAACTTCTTCGGGAAATTGGTGTTTATGTTGACGAGGAAGATAGTATTCGGATTTACAAAATTGTTGGACAAGGTCAGGTAACAATACTTGGCAAAAATGAAAAAGTACAAAATGGCGATTGTATTATTATATAAGGAGAGATAGGATTATGGCTAAAATATTATTTTCACCGATTGGCGGTTCAGACCCGATAAGAAATTTTCGAGACGGTTCCATGTTACATATATGCAG
>ERZ773277.1215-NODE-1215-length-21834-cov-5.366087_pt1 | contig 21834 bp, 15 predicted proteins | sample MGYA00511957_ERZ773277 | MGnify/ENA primary metagenome ERZ773277 (study PRJEB29015, sample SAMEA2737800) | human gut metagenome | biome: human gut; feature: human-associated habitat; material: faeces | place: China | collected 2012 ... | reverse complement strand
TAACGTATACGGGAACCGTCAGCGAGGTGGATGCATTCAGCGGAACCGTTTTATCCGTCAAAAAAGCGGAATAAAGATTGTTGACACACTTTATACCCGTATTTTTTATGGCAGTCTTGACAGACGAAGCACGCAAAATATCTGCGCTTCCTGCCCAGGCTGCCATTTTCGATCCTCCGAACATAAGATATATTTATCGTAATCATGGAATCCATGTTCCGCGTTCATATTTCGTTCACACTTCATTAAAAAACCTTTTACACAATTAACATGGTTTCTTCACGATTTTTCCCTATACTATAACCATAGCAACAAGCAATGCTTACAAATTTTTTTCATAATACCGAGCTGAGTTTATATCAGCTCTCCTCCCTTTTTCAATACCAAAAGACCTCTCACTGCTGGAGAGGTCTTTTGTTGTATCTGAATTTCTCAACTCTCTCACCGTTCCGGTCTTCGTACCTTCCTGCCAAGCAGCACCAGCGCTGCAAGGTTTGGCACCGCCATCAGCCCATTGAAAATATCAGATACCGCCCAGACGGCTTCCATCCGGCTGACGCAGCCGAGAAAGACCGAGGCAAGATAACCTCCGTGATACAAAATACATATTTTGTCGGCACGCTTCTGTGGGACATCCCGCATCAGCCATCCAAGTGCCTGATCGCCGATGTAAAACCAGGCAAGGATCGTGGCAAAGGCAAACAGCACCATGCACGCCGCCGTCACTATGCCGCCTGCATTTCCAAAACGGGCTGCCAGAGCCGCCGCCACCGCGCCGCTGCCGCCCAGGGAATCGATCTTCTCGGTCAGATTGTGTGGAAATACACAGAGCAGTAAAAAAGCGGTCAGGCTGCACCCTATGATCGTATCGAAAAACACCTCGAAAATCGCCCACATTCCCTGTTTCTGCGCTTCCTGCCTCTGTCTTAGCCTCCCCTTTCCCTCACTCATCCCATGCAGCACCGCCAGACTCCCCAGGCCCGCCTCATTGGAAAACACACCGCGCGATACCCCGCTCCGGATCGCCGCTGCCATTCCGTACCCGGTCATCCCGCCCGAAATTCCTGAAAAATTCAAAATACTGCTTCCATCCGTCTGTCCTGCATTATCTGCCAGTCCAAATGCCCCGCCCACAATGTTCCCCAATACTTCCGGTATCTGATCATAAAAGCTGAACACGGCGATTCCACCTGCCAGCAGATACAGCCCCGCCGATACCGGTACCAGCACCGAAGCCGTCCATCCGATGCGTTTTGCCCCACCAAAGAGCACCACGGCAGTCAAAACTGCCAGTATGATACCGGTTCCAAGCGGCGGCAGGGATGTTGCATAGCGCAGACTATCCGCCAGAGCCCCCGCCTGTACCATACATCCCATTCCAAGCGACGCCAGCACGCAAAACAGGGCATAGCATTTTCCAACGAAACAGCTTCCAACCCCATTTTCCAGATAGACATAAGGTCCGCCCCCATACAAAATTCCCAGATAAACCTCCGTATATGCCAGCGCCATCCCCAGAAATGCCGCCGCCCACATCCAGAACACAGCACCCGGACCACCGATTGCCAACGCGGCTGCCACGCCCGTGATATTTCCCGTTCCGACCGTCGCCGCCAGCGCGGTGCAGGTCGTCAAAAGCTGTCCTTTCCCGCCGCTCCCAACCGTCTCTCCCCACCAGACTCTGATATGACGGATCGGAAATCCCCGCAGACGCACCATGCAGAGGACTCCAACCGCCAGAAACAGTCCCAGAAGCCACGGTCCCCACACCATTTTCTGTACGATTCTGAGCGCTTCCATCCGAGCACCTTTCTATATCTATTTTCACTCTATCAAACCAATCTTATGATTTACTATGATATTTTATTCTCCAAGCCGTGATATTGCCTTCCGAGAACTCTCTTTCCATTCACGTTTTCTTACACTTTCTGTAAACATCCGCAAACCCCATGACAAACCAGACCGGCAGTGCTACAATAAGCATATCGGACAGGCGGACAAATTTCCAAATCTCTGTCCTTCTGGAAAGGATGAAAACAATATGCCAGGTTTTACCACGCACTATATATTCGGCATGAAAGCATACAACGATATGCCGTTCACACCCTTAAAACACACGATCGCCAAATACCGCTGGCTCTACCAGCTCGGTCTGCAGGGACCGGATATGTTTTTCTATAATATCCCGATCCTGCGCCACCGCGATTACCGCAACGTCGGTTCCTATATGCACGAACACAAGGTAAACGCCTTTTTTGAGTGCTGTCTGCGCCGTATTGGAACCATCCGCTCGCGCCAGCAGCAGGAGGAAGCCATCTCCTATCTGGCCGGATTTATAAACCATTACATTGCCGATTCGATCTGTCATCCTTACGTGTACGGGCGCATCGGCTATCCAGTGGATGCCCCGACCTCCATGCATCACGGGATGCACGCACATCTGGAAAACGAGCTCGACGCGATCCTGCTCTGGAAATATAAAAAAAAGAAGCCGTCCGAATTTAACCAGACCGCCACGATCTGTCTAAATGGACAGGAAATCCAGTTTATTTCCCATTTCCTGGCTTCCTGCATCAACGAAACCTATTATCCGATCACCTACCGCAACAACTTCCAGGTTACTCCGGCGATGGTGCACCGCTCCATCTGGGCGCTGCGCTTCGGCTGCCGGACACTCTCGGACAAGAACGGCAAGAAAAAATTCGGCATTGCACAGGTCGAATCCATCTTCGTCAACCACCCAGTTGCTTCCGCGAAAATGGTAACGGACTCCGTAACCGACTACCGGAGCAGCTGTAACCTAAACCACGAAGCATGGGGCAACCCGTGGGATCCGACCCGCGTCTCAACCGCCTCGTTTGTTGATCTCTTCCATGAAACATTGGACAAATGCAGCCGTGTCTATGCGCTTTTAAACAGCGCCGTCACAGACAACATGCCGTTAGATAAACAGGATTTATCGCCGCTTCTGGCTGAACTGGGGAATGAGTCTTATCACAGCGGACTACCTGTTGAGTGAAAACACGTACTTCGGTTCCTGGTAAATAAAAGCTGTCATATGAAGAACACTCATCTGTTTCTCATATGACAGCTTTTTTGATCACTTTTCTCTTAATTATACACAGAAAATATCCCGTGTCTGTGCAGACAACCTCTTATTCTGCGTTCTCTGTCTCTTCCTCCGCCTCAGTCGTATCGTACTCGCCTGCTGCTTCTTTCTCTTTCACCTTGGAAATCAGCTCTTTGGTATCCGGAAGTTTGAAATCTGCGCCAGCCTCATAGGAACCACTGATAAACCATGCGTCCTCGTTATCCTGGTCGCTCTCCGGAACGATGCTGTAGGACAGTGCATACTGTTTCCACAGTCCGCCGTAGGAATCTTCACCGGACATCTCAATCGAGAAGTCCTGGGTGTGGACAATGTCGTTGAATCCCTTGATTAAATCTTCCGCATAGGTTCCTATCTGATCATCCGGCAGATCATCTGCCACTACCCAGATCAGCATGATCTGTTTCTTGTTCGGCTCCATATAGAAATGGAAATCGCGGCCGTACTCGTAGGTACTTGTATCCTTGAACATGTCTTCCGCGTCCGTGCTGACCTGTGTCCAGTCGATCTCAACATTTTCCTGGGTCTCAAAATTCGGATCTCCGACTACCGTCTCAGAAGTCGGTTTTACAATCGTACTCTCCGTGCATCCGCTGAGCAGCGCCATACACGCAACCATCATTATCAGAAGTTTTTTCATCGTGTTCTTCTATCCCTTCATTCACTCATTCACAGCCGGAACCAGCCCGAACCGCATGGCTATTATATAATATCGCCTTTTGTTTTTGTAGTCATTTTAGAAAAATTCAAAAAATCTTCATACTTTCCAAAATTTCCCGTAAACAATCCATCTGGACCATTTTACCGCCATTTAGCGCATCCAGGTTGTCAATCCAAATCCTCAACCGTAAGCTCTGTGTCATCCTCCTGCACACCCTGCTGTGTTTTGGCATCCTCTGCCTCTTTCTGTGCAGGTTTTTCTTTCAGCGGCTTCTTTTCCGTGGAACCAGTTCTTACTTTTCCACTCTCTGCCAGCCGGGACGCGGCTGCATCTGCCGCCGGAACCTGTCCTGAACCAGATCGCACATCCATGTCAGACTCCGCCTGCTCTGTGCTCTCATCTGCCTCCGCTGTGCCAGGCGCCCTGTAGGACGCGCCCATCCGCTTTTCAAGCAGTTTTTCAAACTCTTCCCGCGAACAGCCGATCTCCTGCAGACGCTGTCTTCTCCGTTTTCTCCGCTCCTCCTGGCGTCTCTTTTCTTCCTGACGACGCTGGTAGAACAACCATACAAGCGCCGCACACGCCGCTGCCAGAAGCACACTGACGACCACAATCAGCACCGTTCTCACCGATACTTTCGGAAGTTTCGGCAGGGTCAGGTGGAACGAAGATTTCGCCTGCTTCGGTTTTCCGGACGCGCCTGTATTGGATGCTGCCGGATCCGATGCCGTATTTCCGTCATCCGAAGCCGTTTCCCCGTTTGCTGCCGCTTCTGCCGCCGATGCGCTGATCAGATACACCTGTCCGATCTTGCGGTCGTTGTATTTGTAAGAAAGCAGTGCCACCGCGCCCAGCGGTGCATCCTCCGGCAGATCCGTTACCACCGTCTTCTCCGCATCCGCAAACGAAGCATCCTTCGGGATCGTGATGACTGCCGACGTATCCATCGATAAATCGGACGGCTGATAGCTATTGTCTCCGATCTGCACCGGCTGATCGCCGCTTGTGTATGCCGTCTCATTTTCCGAAATATTTACATTTTCAAACCGTAGAAAGCCGAAATCCAGCAATGCAATCGTATCCTGATAATGGGTCGCCTGCGTACTCTTCATCGTGACCGCAATCTGGCGTCTGTCATCCTTGATCGCATAGGTAACAAGCGTCTGCCCCGCAACGGATGTGTAACCGGTCTTTCCGGCCACCGCATATGGATAATAGTTCGGACTCTCTGTGTCAGTCGTGATAAGAAGCTTGTGCTCCGGCTGGATGGTCACACCGTCCGGATTGTTCTTCGTCGCCGGTAATCGGTAGCTCTTATCCTTACTGATCGTTAAAAGCGTGTCATTTTTATACGCCGCCGATGCGATCAGCGCCATATCATACACCGAAGTGAGCTGTGTGTCGTCATTCAGACCGGACGGATTCGCAAAATGGCTGTTCTCACAGCCAAGCTCCGCCGTCTTCTCGTTCATCATCTTCACAAAACCGTCGCGGCTTCCGCCCACATGCTCCGCCAACGCATTCGCCGCCTGGTTGGAAGAACGCATCAGCAGCAGGTAGAGACAATCGCGCACCGAAAGCGTGTCGCCCTCCTCGATGGCGTTCTTGTTTCCGCTGCCATCTTCCACGTTGTAAACGGCATCGTGGGAAAATGTGACCGTATCATCCAGACTGCTGTTCTCAATGACTACGAGCGCCGTCAATATTTTCGTGATACTTGCCGGCGCCTTCTGCACATGGATGTTCTGCCCGAATAAAACCGCCCCGGAGTCCGCATCCATGACAATGCCTGCCTCCGACTCGATCCCCGTATCCGAGGGCCAGTCCGGCTTTGCAAATGCCGTCATCGGCATTCCGGCAGCCATCAGTGCCGTGATCATCAAACTTATCAGTAAACGTCTTAATCTCTTCATACGATTCCTTCCTGTCAGCTTTCCTTTTCCGGAAATCCTTTTGTATCATGAACGATATAAATTGGACGATCCTTCAATTCTGTAAACAGGATCGCGATATACTCCCCGATAATTCCCACAATCACGAACAGCATCGCGAACATAAAGCATAAAAGCACTACGATCGTCGCGTAACCATTGGGCGTTCCTTTGACCGCCCACTCATAAATCGTTTCCAGCATCACGAGCAGCCCCAGAAAGCCCACGATAATTCCCGAGTAAATGCCGAGCTTTAGCGGCAGATCCGAAAAGCAGAGAATCGTATTGATCGAAAATTTAAATAATTTCCGAATACTGTACTTGCTCTCGCCCGCCACCCTGGCTCTCGCCTCATACTCGATGGTCGTCCGGTTAAATCCGATATTCTGCACATAGCCGCGCAGGAAACGCACTTTTTCCCGGTAATTGGTCTTTAACACCTGCGCCGCATTGGCAGTCAGCGCAAAGAAATCGGATGCGTTATTTTCCAGCTTCACATCTGAAATCTTGTTCAAAAATTTATAAAAAGCAGAAGACGTCAGGTTTTTGATGAATCCAGCCGATTTATTTTTCGTCCGGACCATGTTGATAACCTCATAGCCCTCTTCGAATTTTTCGATTATCTGCGCCACACATTCCGGCGGATGCTGCAGATCGGCATCCATACACACGATGCCCTCCCCGCTGCTGTGGTCCAGCCCCGCAAGCATCGCCGCTTCATGGCCAAAGTTACGGGAAAAGTTGATCACACGTACCCGCGGATCCGCTGCCGCCAGTTCTGCCAGAATCTGCCCCGAGGCGTCCGCACTTCCGTCGTTGACAAAAATCAGTTCGTAATTCCATGGCAGCGCCTCAAAAACCGGAGTTGCCTCCCGATAGAACTCATGCAGCGCCTTTTCCTCGTTGTAAACAGAAATCACGATCGAGATCGTCTTTGGTTTCTGTCCGTTCATATTTTCCATCCTGTTCTGCATGGTCGACTGTCTGGTTTCATTTTTCTTCTTATCTTCCATGCTGTCTGTCCGTTTTTTCTTATCTTTCTTACTCATATTTCATCTTTCAATTAAGCATCCGGGTCATCCAAAATTTCGATCGCTATCGAAGAATGTGCCGGAACCCGTTTTTCCACCGGCGGCAGCGTCATATAGTCGCCGTAAATCCACTCCAGCACATGCTCATAGCCCACCGGCACCATCAGCTTTGTGTCCTCAAACGGCAGATCCACCGCGTGCTCGCACCATGCGCCCTCCAGCGTTACATAGAGATAATCCGGCTGGTAATTGCTGTAATACCAGTGTTTCGTTTTCTTTTTGCGATCCTTCGCCGCTGCAAGTCTCTGCAGCTTAAATAAAACCGGCATCGGGACAAGGTGTCCCACACCTGCCAGCACACCAACCCGCAGCTTATCCATCAGGCTGTATTTGCTGAAATCAATCTGATCACGGTGTGCGATCGCCATTCCATAAATAACCTTCTGAAGAAATTTTGCGCTCCACGCGCCCACCTTACTATCCGGCAGGCGGTCAAGGACGAACAGATCCACCCAGAGATGGTTTAATTTTCCCTCATAAAACTGCATCTGCTCATTGTCCTCATGGACGCGGCTGTTGTCATAGATGACGCGCGTTGTAAAATCATAAAACACCTTGCCACCCCGGATCTCCTCCGGGCGCAGCAGGGACATTCCCTCCGGCAGCTCCCGCGGCGCTACCTTCAAAAACATCTCATAATTGGCACGTGTAAATGCCAGATCGACATCATCATCCCACGGGATAAATCCCTCATGACGCACCGCGCCCAAAAGTGTCCCGGAATCCAGCATATAGGAAATCTTGTATTTCCGGCAGATCCGGTCTATCTCCTTCAAAAGGCGCAGATTCGCCCGGTGAACCTTCTCAAGCCCCGGATACGGCGGCAGTTTGACCGCCCTGCGGCTCTCTGATTTTTCCTCATTCATGATGGTTGTCCCCTCATTTTCTCCTGCAACTGTTCATTCTCTGTCACAGCTGCTCATTTTCACAGGCATTTTCTTACAGGCAGAGTATCTCCCCGCCTGTGAATTGCCGCGGTCCCCGTCCCTACTGACGGCATGCCTCACGAAGTGTCTTTGCCATATAATCAATCATTTCATCTGTCATGCCCGGATAAACGCCGACCCAGAAGGTATCGCGCATGATACGGTCGGTATTTTCCAGAGTTCCGGCTACGCGGTAGCCGCAGTTTTCTTTCCGCATCTCATCAAAGCACGGATGCTTGATCAGGTTTCCGGCAAAGAGCATACGCGTCTGCACGCCCTTTTCCTCGACATATTTGACCACCTTGTTCCGATCCACGCCCTCTTGGCAGGTCAGAAGGAAACCAAACCAGCTCGGATCGGAATGCTCACAGGCAACCGGCAGGATATATGCGTCCTCGGTTCCGGCAAGTCCCGCTTTCAGACGGGCGAAATTGTGTTTTCTGCGCTCCACGAAGGATGGAAACTTTTCAAGCTGCGCGCAGCCGATCGACGCCTGCAGGTCGGTCGCCTTTAAATTATATCCAAAATGGGAGTATACATATTTATGGTCGTAGCCAAGCGGCAGCTCACCATACTGGCGGTCAAATCGGTGACCGCAGAGGTTATCGCAACCGGACGGGCAGACACAGTCGCGTCCCCAGTCGCGGAAGGAACGGATAATCTTGTTTAAAAGCGGATTGTCCGTGTACACGGCGCCGCCCTCGCCCATCGTCATGTGGTGCGGCGGATAAAAGCTGGACGTTCCGATATCTCCGATCGTACCGGTAAAATGCCACTCGCCGTTCAGCTCATAGCGGCTTCCGAGGGCATCACAGTTGTCCTCCACCAGCCACAGGTTATGACGGTCACAGAATTCTTTTACCTTCTGTAAATCAAACGGATTTCCCAGTGTATGGGCGATCATAACCGCTTTCGTCTTCTCTGAAAGCGCCGCCTCCAGCTTATCGGCGTCGATGTTGTATTGTGGAATCGTCACATCCACAAACACTGGAACTGCGCCATACTGGATCGCCGGGGTTACCGTCGTCGGGAAACCTGCCGCAACCGTGATAATCTCATCGCCGCGGCACACCCGGCGCTCTCCCAGCAATGGGGAAGTCAGCGCCATAAATGCGATCAGGTTCGCGGAGGAACCGGAGTTTACAAGGGAACAGTATTTGACGCCCAGGTAGTTCGCAAGCCCCGCCTCAAACTGATCGGTGTAACGTCCGGAGGTCAGCCAGAACTCCAGCGCACTGTCTACCAGATTGACCATCTCATGGTTATCGTAAACGCGGGACGCATACGGAATCCGCTGTCCCTCGGTAAATTCTTTTTTCTGATTATGATATTTATCACAATACTCTGCCACCAGATCGAGAATCTGCTGACGCGCAGCCTCTTTTCCGTCCGACAAGGTTACTTTTTCTTCTGACATGTTTCTCCTCCTGCTTTTGCTACCGTTCTCTACCGCAGCCGTATCAGCTCTGCCTGCTGCCAGACACACCTTTCGTGCAGCCGCCTGCATCTATCTATTTTTCTTCAAACCGAGCCGCATACGCCCGGATCTGCTCATCCGTCACCTCGCGCATATCCGCTCCGGCAAGCCACTTCTTCGACCATTCCACCGTCGCAGCCATCGCTTCTTCTACATGGAAGTGCGGCTTCCAGCCAAATACCTTTTTCACTTTGGAACAATCCAGTTTCAGAAAATTCGCCTCATGCGGACCTCCGTCATAGCGGTTGATCCAATGCATCCCGCCGCCCCATGTTTCACAGAACAGATCCGCCAGACGTCCTGTATTGACGCAGTCACAGTCATCCGGTCCGACGTTGTAGCAGCCCGCCAGCTCCGCATTTTCCCACTGCGCCTTTGCCACCGTCAGATACAAAAACAGCGGCTCTAACACATGCTGGAACGGGCGCGTCGAATGCGGATTCCGCACGATAATCGGCTCTTTCTTTTCCGCTGCGCGCACGCAATCCGGCACGATCCGGTCCGCCGCAAAATCACCGCCGCCGATCACATTGCCAGCACGGCAGGTTGAGACGGCGCAGCGGCCGTCCGTGAAGAACGACTGCTTATAGCTGTGTGTCACCAGCTCCGAACAGGATTTGCTATTGGAATACGGATCATAGCCGTCCAGCGGGTCATTTTCGCGGTAACCGTACTCCCATTCCTTATTTTCATAAACCTTGTCCGTCGTCACATTGACGAGAGAGCGGACGGATTCACACTGTCTGGCGCATTCCAGCACATGAACCGTACCCATGACATTCGCCGCATACGTGCCGACCGGATCCCGGTACGACTCGCGCACAATCGGCTGCGCTGCCAGATGGAGTACAATCTCTGGCTTCGTCTCATCAAACACCTGTTTTAGATGGGCAAAATCGCGCACATCCCCATCCACATGGTGAATCGTCTCCCCCAGATGCAGGATCTCAAACATCGACGGCTCGGTCGGCGCTTTCAGCGCATAGCCGGTTACCTCCGCCCCCGCCAGATGGAAGATGCGGACCAGCCAGCTTCCCTTAAAGCCTGTGTCACCGGTCACAAGGACCCGTTTTCCTTTATAAAAATCAAGAAGTTCCATGGTTTTCCTCTTTTTAATTAATTTCGTGATTTCATCACTCCATTATCTTTGCTGAGTGCTCTTATTATATTTCTCACCCGTCCACTCACGAACCCGCGCTATCGCGCTCTACCGCCCTGCTTCGCATGGCTGTTCGTTCGTTAATGGCGCAAGAAAAGAATATGTCTGCTTCGCAGCCGCATTCTTTTCTTCTGCGCTCATTATACCATACTTTCTTACAGGATTTGTGTATATTCCTTGAATTTTCCCTTACAGTATATTATTTCCACAGCTTCCAGGGCGCATTGCCTTCCTGCCACATCTGTTCCAGCTGCATCTTGTCACGCTGGGTATCCATACATTTCCAGAAACCGTCGTGGCGGTATACCATCAGCTGTCCGTCCTTGGCAAGCTGCTCCAACGGCGCTTTCTCAAAGACGGTATCATCGCCCTCGATATAGTCAAAGACGCCCGGTTCGAGTACCATGAAGCCGCCGTTGACGATCTTGCCGTCATCATCGTTCTTCTCACGGAACTCGCGGATGTGTCCGTCGCTGTCAACATCCATGACACCGAAACGCTGTCCGATGTTGACGCCGGTCAGGGTCGCGATCTTGCCGTGCTGCTTGTGGAATGCCACCAGCGCGTCCAGATCCACGTTGGAAACGCCGTCGCCGTAGGTCAGCATGAACGTCTCATCCCCAATGTAATCGCGGATACGTTTGATACGACCGCCCGTCATCGTGTGCAGTCCGGTATCGACCAGCGTCACGCGCCACGGCTCGGAATAATTGTTATGCACCTGCATCTCGTTCTTCGCCAGATCGAAGGTCACATCCGACGTATGCAGGAAATAATCGGCAAAATACTCTTTTACTACATACTGTTTGTAGCCCAGGCAGATCACAAAATCATTGAATCCATACTGGGAATAGTGCTTCATGATATGCCAGAGAATCGGCTGTTCTCCGATCTCGATCATTGGCTTTGGTTTTAAATGGCTTTCCTCGCTGATTCGTGTGCCGAATCCACCCGCTAATATTACAACTTTCATTGCGCTTCTCCTTCTGTCCATTATTTTTATCGAAATATATTCAAATGGTTTTCTTCCAAAATTCTCATCGCATCCCGCACTGCATCCGGGTCGTTATGCAGGTAGGTTTCCAGATCCTCATCGCTCGCCGTCCGGTAATTCAGTCCCAGCTCCCTTGATACCTGTAAATATGCTTTCCGGTACGGCGCTGTCCGGATTTCTGCCCGGGTTGTCCATGCATTTCCAAAGACCGTCAGCACGGTAAATGCCAGCATACAGACCTTTAAAAGTGTGCGGGCTGCCCGTTTCTCCGGCACGCGTGTTTTCGCCTTATCTGCCTCTGTTTCCTGCGCCTTTTCCCGGCACATACTCCAGACGAGTGCAAACGTAAGCAGAATTCCTACAATTCCCATCTGATACTGTATCTCGTACCGCGAGGACATCCCGTACTCGTCCTTCAGGAAAATCCACCGCGCCGCCAGCACCAGCAGATGGTTACAGCCGCCGCTGAGAACCAGCAGAAGCGGAAAAATAGTCTTTTTATAAAGCTGAAACCGCACATTCAGATACAGTGCCAGCAGATACGAAACAAACACTGCCAGCCCCAGCAGATACACCAGATGCAGCCGGACAAACCAGGGGCTTCCTGCCTCCAGCTCCTGAATCTGCGCCACGCCGATCACCGACGATGCCACCGCTTTCAGCAGAAACCGCAGGAAAAAGAGCGGCTGGGCGGCAAATTCCTGAGCGATTGAAACATCCGTCACTGCTCCACGGTGCACGTAAACTGCCTGTGAATTGCTCCAAAGATATAATACCATCGCAAGAACCGTTGTCAATGCCCCGATGCACCAGGTTCTCCGGCACTTTCGGCTCCAGGAGCGGCTGCTTGTTTCAGCACCCCCGCGCCGATCCGCCAGCCACAGTGCGCCGTATGCCAGCACCAGAATCACCGCATAGCCGCCGCTGTACGGTCCTGCCACCAGCACGACCAGCAGGATCGGCAGAATTGCCAGAAGCACCCGGTCAGACATATTCCGGCACCGGGTCGCCGCTGCATGGTCGAGGACTGCAAAATGGAATAAAAATCCGGAGATCGACAGAGTGCAGACCCAGCCGGTCCCGTTCGTCATCATTTCCCATTTATTCAGACTGAAATATACAAACTGAATCAACAGGAAGGAAAGATAGCCGACCGAGCGGTTCCGCTCTGCGTAGAGTGCCAGCACCGCCGCGCCCGCACCCAGGCTCAAAACACCCAGAATCATGTCAAAATACGTATTATAGCCAAATAGTTTCACATTGATGATGCGCCCCAGATACGTGATCGGAACGCGCGTCAGGATATCCGGTACAAAGAATTTCGCCGGATTTGTCACATCCGGCAGATATGAATTGATCAGCCGGATATAATCCGAATACGCCACATTGTCTGAGGCATGAAATATATACCAGATATAAAATAAAATCCCCAAAATAACCGGAAGCCCTAAAAATACACGGCGTTTCATCCGTTTCTCCTCTTTAAAATGCTCAGCTGGTTCAAGTAAAGTTCAAATAACTGACGGTGTTTCTTCGTAATAACCTCCAGAATCACACCACTGATCCACAACAGGAACGAAATCACATAGAGCCCGGAACACGCGATCAGGGTCGGGAACTTCGGCACCATGCCGGTTGCCAGATAGCCGCTGAGCACCGGCGCGAAAAATGCCGTTGCAATCGCAAAACAAATGAGTCCCAGCCATCCAAAGAACGCAAATGGCTTGTAATCCCGGAAGAGTCTCGCGATCGTGCGTAGCACCTTAAATCCATCCGAAAATGTATTTAACTTTGACACACTTCCCTCCGGGCGGTCACGGTATCCAACCGGGATCTCCACCAGCTTAAAGTTCTTGTCCAGCGCATGAATGCTCATCTCCGTCTCAATCTCAAATCCGGTCGAAAGAATCGGGAAGCTCTTGACAAATTCATAGTTAAATGCGCGCGCGCCTGTCATGATATCCTTGATATTGCTCTTGAAAATCAGGTTGATAAGCCCACGCACCAGACGATTTCCCGTATTGTGGAACGGACGCTTATTTTCGGTAAAATACGTCGAAGAAAGGCGGTCGCCGATGACCATATCCGCTTTTCCCTGTAAAATCTGATCTGCCAGCTTTCTCGCGTCCTCCGCCGGGTAGGTATCATCGCCGTCCGTCATGACATAGCACTCCGCGTCAATGTCGCGGAACATGCTGCGGATGACATTTCCCTTGCCCTGCTGGTATTCATAGCGCACAACCGCGCCTGCCTCCCTGGCAATCTCATCCGTGTGATCCGATGAATTATTGTCATATACATAGATCGTTGCCTCCGGCAATGCCTCGCGGTAGTCCTTGACCACCTTGGCGATCGTCTGGCTTTCATTATAGCACGGAATTAATACCGCTATCTTGTCCATTTTTCTCCTCCTGTTTTCACTCTTCCACCGTTCCGGCGGACCATTCCGGATTGATCACGACAGCCCGTTTGGTCTCAGCTGTACTTACCAGTTCCAATTTTATCTCTCCCTGAAGCCCTGTCAGATCAAGCTGTACTTCCATCGGTTCATATTCCTTCTGCCCCGCCTGGATCACAGCTGCCGTCCGGCTGTTTGTCCCATCCGAGACGATGATTTCCACTTCAAATGGCTGCTTCATCATCCAGTAGTCCGGATCGCACAGAACCGCCCGGATAGTCGGATGATCGTCCCCGCTGGTATTCTCCCAGCGCCATTCTGGTACTTCTTTTTCCGGTTCCTGTGCATCCATGAAAATCTCCTGTGTGCGGTACCAGCAGTTTTCGCGTCCATGCGCCATCTCAAGCCCTGCCAGCGTAAAGGACTGGCTGCCCTGCAGGATTGTTTCCTGATACTCCATATCATGCACGTACCATCCCGCCTCATTCATCCATTCCAGATAGCTTTCCAACGTCTCAAGTCCCTGCGGGATCATGTCATAGACGCCCTCGCCTGCCTCCATCGCCGCCTCGATTTCATCGATATAGGCGTCTTTCTGCTCCGAAAGCTCATTGACGATCGAATACCGGTTCCAGACCGGCACATCTTCGCCCGCAAGCCGCGCATAACTTCCCACATCCGACCAGGTCAGGAAAATGCGGTCAATCTTGGAACGTTCTTCCGGTGTAAACAGCTGATGATCGTGAAATACGTAAGGCAGGTTGCTGCGGATACTCTCACGGCTCACCGCCCGCATCGCCCATTCCCCGCCGTTCCAGACACAGGTGTAAGCATCGTAAGCGCGCCCGGCGTAAACAACTATAAACATAATTGCAAATATAACGCCGCCTGTCAGCCTGGGAGAAATGGAAGCCATTCCCTGCAGCACCAGGCACCCGCAAAGCATTCCGGCAAATAAGATTCCGCCCATAAAATAGCGGCTGTGCCCCGTCGTTGCCGCCCAGAGGACAAAGGATGCGGCATACAGCAGAAATAAGGTTCCCGTCCTGCTGCTGACCCGCTTCCAAATCCAGCAAAGCCCGGCCCCCGCCGCTCCCAGATACATCAGCGCCAGATCCAGGTTGTATTTCGCCGGAATCTCACTCAAGCGGTAATCTGGATGCCGGATCATCGAATATGCCCACAAAAGAAATTCTTTTATATTGCTGGGTCCCCATCTCGGATCCTTAAAGTCCGTTTCCCCAAAATACGGCGAATGAAACAGGCTGTTATAATAAGGATAAACTGGATTTTTCATCGCTATCCCATTATAAATCAGGTACACGCTGACGGGAATCACCCCCGTCACCAGACACCCCAGAAACAGCTTCGGTGTCAGGTACTTCCGGATTTTCCACAGATACAGAAGCACCAGCGGCACCAGATACACGATATTCGTCATCTTGAGGCAGAACAGGATTCCACCAAACAGGCAGAATAAAACCGCCTCGTGCTCCCGCTTCGCCTCATCCAGCCCGCGCAGAAGCAGAAATACCATTTCCAGCAGAAACGGCAGCGCCAGAAGCTCGACCATGTAGCTGCCGCTCTCCTGAATCAACTCCAGGCGGCTGACAATCAGAAATGCCAGTACCGGCGCAAGATGCTTCGACCAGCTGCATTTTCTTTCCAGCCGGTCTGCCTCCATGCTCAGGAACACCGTTACCTGCCGATAAATCACAAGCATCGCCAGTGCGTTTAACAATGTCCCCATCCGAAGCCCCAGAAGTGCCCGGAATGGATAAAACATCCGGTCGCCCAGCCGGAAACCGAACATCTGGAACCGTCCCGGTATCACATGATAATGAAGGTTGTCCACAAATCCGGGAATCTGCGACAGCAGGTGATAGTTCTGCGTATCATAGCTCTGATCCGGGGCAAATCCCTTGACCGAAAAGAACGCCAGGATGAACAAGCTTCCCGCTATAAAAAACGGGCTCACTCCCGCATGGTCCCATTCAAATCTTCCGATTGCCGCCATGACAGCGCCGCATAAAACGAGCGCTGCCGCCCGCGACAAAATCGTTCCCTGTGGTACATGTAAAAGCCATGCCAGAAGATCCAGCACTTCCAGCCACCAGATAAAAAGCGTATAGGCAAGCAGCACTACAAAGCTGCGGGTAGTGACTCTCCATTTTGCCGTTTTGTCTGCCGGCCTGTTTCCAAATAACATACTTTTCCCTTGTAATCATCCAGTTTTCTTCATGAACCTGCTGAATCATTACTTCCTTTCCATGAAACAAAATATATCTTAAAAGAAATATTCTTCCAACATCAGGCACAGTGCATGGTACACCGGAAGATGCAGCTCCTGAATCTTAAATGTCTCCTGCTCCGGCACGACAATCGCAGTGTCGCTGTACCCACGGATCCGCCCGCCGTCGCGTCCCAGAAGCCCGATAACCTTAAGCCCCTTTGCCTTTGCCGTCACGGCTGCATACAGGACATTTTTTGAATTGCCCGAGGTTGAGATTCCGAGGAACACATCCCCCTCTTTTCCATATCCAAGCACCTGTTCCGCGTAAATCATGCTGCCGTCCACATCATTCATAAATGCGGTGGTCAGTCCTGCATGGCCAGTCAGCGCGATCGCCGGAAGTCCCTGCTGCAGCTTTTCAGAAAGTTCCGCTCCCATCTGCGGGTCTACCGTTTTAAGCGCCGCCTCTATCTCCGCCGAAACCAGGCGTTTCTTCACAAACCCCTTCATCAGCTCGCCCACGATGTGCTCCGAATCCGCACAGCTTCCGCCATTTCCGGCAATCAGAAGTTTTCCGCCGCGCTCATAGCACTCCTTCAGCGTCTCATACGCAGTGCGAATATCCGCTTTCACCGGTGCAAGAACCGGATAGCGGCTGATCAGTTCGTCCAGATACTCGTATTCCTTCATGATTTCTATTTCCTCCTGTCAGGTTTTTCGATGTCTATTGAGCTTCTGCATCATAAAATAAATACTCCCGCTCAAACATTTCCAGATTGTTCTGCGCTTCTTCCTCCGGCACCGCTGTGTCGGATACACGCGCAAGCATATTTCCATTTTCAAAAAACAGATCGGTCAGGCTGCCGCTGTGGATCAGCTCCCGCAGGAGATCCAGACTCCACTCCCAGCTTCCCGGTCCCAGATAGCCTGCTTCCGCGTAGACATAATCTGTCTTCGCATACGCCATATAGGTTTCAAACGCCTCCGGCGAGTTGACGAGTTCGACGTTGCCCCACGGTGATGTAATGTCCTTATACGACTCCACATTGCACGGGAACTGCAAACAATACGGATGCGTTCCAAATGCGATCACCCGGTTTTCCGGATTCTGCGACACTTCCTGCCAGATCAGCGTATTTCCCTTTTCCTCCATCCGCGCCTGTTCCTGCGCCCGATGGTTGACACGCCCTTTATTCAGAAAATGAATCTCCGAAAATCCGGCCGTCCACGCCCAGCTGCTGATCGCCGTGACAATCAGATTTAATACCAGCAGCGGCGCCAGGCACTTCGACGCGACCGGATAAAAGCCGATTTTCTTAAAATACTCCATCGCCCGGCATGCCCCCAGAATCAGCATAGAATACAGAAGCATGAAATAATTTCCGTCGATCTGGTAAAGCATCGACAGGCTGATCAGGCTGACGATCACAAATGGGAAGAAAATTACCAATGCCGCGTTCCAGATATGGGACTGCTCATCTCCCTTTTTAGACAAAATCCCATAAAGCACCAGCATCACAATCAGCACCGCCATCAGCGAGGTTCCCCACGCCAGAATTACATGCCCCATATCTTCACCCTGCGGCTGCATCAGCATCTGCCAGATGCGCCGCGCCAGCACATGAAGCGTTGATTCCTCCTGATAATTCTGCGGCAGCTCCGAGGTAGCAAATGGGTATTTCATTTTAAAACCAAACCATGCAAAAATCGAAGTAAACACCGAAGTGACCGGCATTCCCGTGATCTTCATCGTCCGCGCCCAGATACCAACCAATGCCCCAAACGGCAGGCATAAGGAGCCAATCAGGCGGACTATATGGTGAAACAGGTCAGCCGCCGCCCCGCGCTCATGAAACCAGAACCACAGAAGGTACAGCCCCATCATGCCAAATACGGCAGTGGAAAAGACCAGGGAGGTCGGCTTCATCGTGAGGGACAGGAAATAGGAACCGGCTGCCCCGGAGAGGAATATCCAATGATTTTCATACACATGAATATACTGAAAGAAACATCCCAGCATAATAAGCTGCAGCAGCCACGTAATCAAATCCGCCTTGGCTGTGAGCGCCATATTCATGATGCCCGGCACCGAAACCGTCAAAACAGCTGCCATAATTCCCGGCAAGACGCTGCGATACGTTAGTTTCTTCCCTGTCTCCTGCTTTCGATTACTCGTCAGCAGTTTCGCATTCCAGACCATCGCCCCAATTCCCAGGACTGCCAACCAGAGGTTAAAGAACGTCAGGTAGCTGTGACTCGCCAGATCGCAGAGCGGCAGGGTCAGCACCTCAAAGCCCTTCGAATACACATAGACCATGCCGACCAGCCCCGGATTCTCATAAAGCCCGGTTCCGCCTGCCACAATGTACTGGGAACGCACACCATACCAGAGTGTATCAAAGTCGAGTGCGATATTCAGGCGTCCCACCTGAATCAGGAACATCAGGGCACACCAGCCAGCCGCCAGCGTCCATGCCCGGCGCACCCGGCGCGGTATTTCCCGCGATACCCCGCTGCCATCCAGCATCCAGGAAAGCGTCTGCCATCCCATGATGCACTGGCAGGAAATCGAGGAAAAATCAAAGCCCAGCGCCGCCGCACCCAGAGCATAGACGCTCAGGCGCATCCAGGCGATTTTTCCAACGCCAAGGGCAGAAAGGAGGCAATACACAACGATTGCAAAGGAGGCGCCAAAAAGGAAGTCCATATAAAAAGAAAAATAAGACCGCTCCCAGACCGTTCCCCTGAAAAACACCCGTTTTCTCAAAAACCGCCCGATCGCCAACAGGCTAATCAGATACACCGCCGACACCACCATCGGCAGAAATACCACATGAATCCAGGAAAACACCAGCACAACCGCCGTCAGCCAGCACATCCGGCTGCGTCCGCGCTTCAAAAGCGCCAGCCCCCCAAAGATCAAGACTGCCAGAATCGCAATCTCCACATACATCCGTTTCGATTCCGTGAAATGAATGTAATCCGCAAAAAAACCATTTCCCGTAAACAGCGTTTTCGCCGGAATCAGAATCGCCGCCACGCAGAACAGCACCAGAAAAAGACCAGCCATGCGCACGGCTGCGTCTGGTCGTCCGTTTTGTCTCTGATTCTGCATGTCAATGGTTCCTCTCTTTCTAGTTTATGTACTCCCGGAATCTTTTTGTGAGCCGCATTCTATATACGCCCGCCTAAAATCCCGCGCACCGCATCCAGCAGCGTCTCCGCATACGCATCATAACCGCCCGCCGGACAGCTTCCGTCCTCTTTTATAAGTCCAGCCGCCCTATCTTCCGCGTGTTCTTTTGCCCCATAGCCAGTTCCGACAAGGACTCCGGTCACGCCAAAGTTTTTTCCTGCCTGCGCGTCGATGCGCTTGTCCCCGATCATATAGGAATGCACCTTATCAATGCCCTCCGGCAGATCTCGCTCTGCCATCTCAAACATTCCCGTCTCCGGCTTGCGGCAATGGCATTTTTTCTTATAAAGTCCAATCCCATGCTCCGGGTGGTGCGGGCAATAGTAGAACGCATCTACGTGTGCTCCGTCACGCTCCAGCACCTCATTCATATAATCATGAAGGATTTTTACATCCGCCTCGGTATAGTAACCTCTCGCCACGCCCGCCTGGTTGGTAATGACGATCACCTTATATCCGGCCTCGTTCAGGAGACGGACTGCCTCTGCGGTGCCGTCAATCAGCTTCAAATCTTCTTTTCGGTGAAGATAATTGACCTCCACGTTCATCGTACCGTCACGGTCAAGGAATACTACTTTACAGTTATCTTTACACATGGAATGTATACTCCTTATCCGGCATCTGCACCTGAATATCACGGTAATCCCAGCGGTCCTCATCGCAGATCCAGCTCTGTGCACCGCGCAGTTCGAAATTCCAATCCATCAGCTGTCCGCCTGCCGCTTCCAGACGGTGCGCCACCTGATGTTTAACGTTGTATGGGCAGTACACAAGAAGGAAGCCGCCGCCGCCAGCACCTAAAAGCTTTCCGCCGAGGGCGCCCGCTTTTTTCGCCTCGTCATAGAGCATATCAATCTGCGGATTTGTGATCTTACTGCTCATCCGCTTCTTGCTCTCCCAGCCATAATCCAGGAGGCGGCCGAAATTGTGGAGATTTCCCTTTAAAAGCTCGTCCTTCATCGCATAGGAAAGCGCCTTTACCTCGCACATCGCCTGAAATGCATCCGGTTTCTTATAGTTGCTTACCTGATCCTTGATAATATTCGCAGATACATGGATATTGCCCGTGTAGCATAACAACAGGTTATACTGCAGCTCATTGATAATATCGCGGCGGATGCGGAGCGGGTTTACCACGACGTTGTTGCGTCCGTGAAATTCGATAAAGTTAAAGCCGCCGAAGGTCGCCGCATACTGATCCTGATAACCGCCGGAAATCCCCAGATCGATCCGCTCCACGCCGTAAGCCAGATCCGCCATCGCATAATTATCCAGCGTAATTCCTTTCCAGCGCGCCATCGCGGTCAGAAGACTTACCATGACGGTCGAGGAGGTTCCAAGTCCCGAACCAGCCGGAGCATCACACTGTAAATAAACCTCGCATCCCTGCTTGATATCCATCGCCCGCAGCGCTGCCGTGACAAGATCCAGCCGTCCATCGCAGACGTAATTTTCCTTCGCATTGTACTTGACTGTCATATCAAAATCCAGGGAATGAACCGTGATCTGGTCATCATCCCTCGGAATGATCGAACAATATGCATATTTATTGATGGTGCTTCCGATAATGGCACCGCCCTGTTCTACACAGAATGGTTCTACATCCGTACCGCCGCCGCCAAAGCTCACGCGCAGCGGCGCTCTTCCTCTGATTACCATGTAATGTCTCCTTTTCTTACGTCCTCCTGAAACCGGAAATAATCCTCCGGCACACCAATATCAATAAAATAGCCGTCATTTACGATGCCGCCGAGACGTCTTCCCTCCTGCATCCACCTGGGGATGCACTCATTTTCCAGCGAAACTTTTCCCTCCGGAATCTCGTCCAGCAGCGCCCGCTTCATCAGGTACACACCGCCGTTGATCGTGCCCGCCCCAGTATTGCCGTTTTTCTCATTAAAAGCGGTCAGCAGCCCGTCAGTCAGGCGCGCCGCCCCATAACGGGAAATATCCGGCACACCGCGCAGAACCAGCGCCATCTCCAGATTTTTTTCCTGCTGGATCCGTCTCAAATCGCCGAAATCCATCTGATAAAATGTATCGCCATTCAGGACAAAAAACTGCTCGTCCGTCACATATTTCCCGGCATTCTTGATCGCGCCCGCCGTGCCGAGCAGCTCTTCCTCATACGCATACCGCGCCCGGATGCCAAACCGCGATCCGTCTCCAAAATATTCTTCCACCATGCCGCCCTTATAACCGACGGCAAAAATAATATCATCAATTCCGCTTTTTTTCAGCCCCTGAAGCACATACTCCAGAAACGGCTTACCTTCAACCAGCGCCATCGGTTTCGGACGATCGCTTACCACACTGCGAAGCCGCGTCCCCAGTCCGCCAGCCAGAATGATTGCCTGCATACTGTACTTCCTTTCTGTCTGTTGTTTCCAACTCAATTTTTACTGTTTTTATACTGAAAGATACAATTTTTACTTTTGTCAATCTGTCAACCGCTATTAAGTCCAGTTTAACTTATATATCTTACCACATTTCCCTAATGATTTCCACTAGATAGGGCGGTTTTATGCTGCTCCAACTCCTGTTACTGTTCACACATGTGTGCCCAGTAACGGGAGCTTGTCAATGCTTCGCATTCCAAATCGGCATGATTCGACAGATTTTTTTATTTGGCAGACACTCTGTTCCGTGCTACAATCTT
>ERZ773277.1192-NODE-1192-length-22205-cov-17.466411_pt1 | contig 22205 bp, 22 predicted proteins | sample MGYA00511957_ERZ773277 | MGnify/ENA primary metagenome ERZ773277 (study PRJEB29015, sample SAMEA2737800) | human gut metagenome | biome: human gut; feature: human-associated habitat; material: faeces | place: China | collected 2012 ... | reverse complement strand
GTTGTGTTGACTTTAGGAGAATATGGCTCAATTTATAAAGATGAAAAACAAAAAACCCCCCAGCCGATAGTGAAGGTACCGGTCGTTGATACAACAGCAGCAGGAGATACATTTACCGGATTTTTCATCGGAAGTATCGCAAAAGGACTTTCACCGAAGGAAGCAATGCAGATAGCAGCAAAAGCATCGGCTATAGCAGTTTCAAGACAGGGAGCAGCACCATCTATACCTGAATTGAATGAGGTATATGATTTTGGTCGGTAAAGGGTATGGTATTATGGGGTGTGAAATATAAAGACCAAAAGGTAAAAATGCAGATATTTCTAGACGCAATACATAAGAGCTTAATTCAATACGGTAACAAGAAAAATGCAACATTTCTCTAAGAAATGTTGCATTTTGGAGCATATGAATTTCTAAAATAAAGGCATTTTCAAAAATATAAAAGTTGGAGCAAGCAATTATGCTCCATAATGTGCAAATAAATTTTTAAAATTTAATGTAATTAGGGGTAAAGTATTAGAATTGATGTCCGATATAGTAACTGTAAGATAAAAAATGCAACATTTCTTAGAGAATTGTTACATTTTACATAAGCATGGAAATAGCTTAAATCAAGTGCACGGAGGTATACAGAATGCTTAAATTATCGCTTAAAGAGGGAGAATATGTAAACATCGGAGACAACATCAGAGTGGTCTATGCCGGTGGAAGCGGAAAGAACGGACGTCTCATGATAGATGCTCCAAGAGAGATGAACATCTCTAGGTCAAACAACGATCCGAATCCTGAGAAGAGAAAAGATACATATTATCCGGAGCCAAAGATTTCAGAGGAAGCACAGCATGAAATCAAGAAGATTATCTGGAATGAGAGACAGAAAAAGGCAAAGCCGGCTAAAGCAGATAAGAAAGCATAGGCAAACAAGTTAATAGGCGGCTGTGGCGTAAGCCACACCCGGGAAGCCGCTTGTTATAGAAAACCGCAACTGCTTAAATAAAATATACACAAAGCAGCTGCAAAATCCTCGGGAAAAGGATTTCCAGAGGTCAAACATAATAACCCACGAACGTGGGACAAGGAGGATTATATTATGGTAGTACAACACAACATGCAGGCAGCAAATGCCAACAGAATGCTCAACATCACAACAGGAGCACAGTCAAAGAGCACAGAGAAACTTTCTTCTGGTTATAGAATTAACCGTGCAGCTGATGACGCAGCCGGACTATCAATTTCTGAGAAGATGAGAAAGCAGATCAAGGGACTTGATAAAGCTTCTTCAAATGCTGAGGATGGAGTTTCATCAGTACAGACAGCTGAGGGTGCTCTTACAGAAGTTCACTCAATGCTTCAGAGAATGAACGAGTTGGCTGTTCAGGCATCTAATGGAACAAACTCTAATACTGATAGAAGTGCTATTCAGGATGAGATTTCACAGCTTACAACTGAGATAGATCGTGTTGCAGAGACAACAAAGTTCAACGAGACATATCTTCTTAAAGGTGGTAACGGAACAAAAGATGTATATATGAATGGTCATGACGCTGGTCTTAAGGGAACTCTTACAGATAATGCAACAACAGCAACTTTTAAGGTAGCAGCAGGAGCACTTGACGCAGGAAAGTCCGTTACAATTGGTGGTAAGGATTATACAATTGGTGGAACTGAGGCTGAGGCTAAAACATTAATTACAAAGGCAGCAGCTGATGGCGCTAAAGCTGATGCATCTATTACTATTGATGGAACTACATATACTTATAAGACTAATAAATGGGTTGATAAGGATGATAAAGAGGTTACTGATATTGAGAATAAGGTTAAGAAAGGTAGTACTGTTAAATATGGCAGTGATTCTGTAACTGTTCTTAATGACAACAAAACCACTGGAATTGATGATGCAAATTCATCAGTTATTTCGGCTGCCAAAGCTGTAGAGTTAATGACTAATGAATTAACAGCAGCTAATAATATTGGTGCTACAAAGAATCCTGCAACTGTTACAGCAGATGCAGCAGGGTATACAGCTGATAATGGAATAGAATTCACAATCGGAAAAGGAACGGCTGAGGTTGCAGATAAGTTATCTTTCAGCCTTCATGTAGGATCAGACGCAGACATGACAAATAAGATTACAGTTGGTATCGAGACAATGAATTCTTCATACCTTGGAATCAAAGGTCTTAATGTAAACGATGATTCTGGAATCGCTGGAACATATGCAATAGATGCTATCTCAGATGCATTACAGAAAGTATCAGAGCAGAGATCTTCTCTTGGTGCTGTTCAGAACCGTCTTGAGCATACAATCGACAACCTCGACAATGTAGTTGAGAATACTACAACAGCTGAGTCTCGTATCCGTGATACAGATATGGCTAGTGAGATGGTTAACTACAGCAAGAACAACATTCTTGCACAGGCTGGACAGTCTATGCTTGCACAGGCTAATCAGTCTAACCAGGGTGTACTTTCACTCTTACAGTAATCATCTACAATTTAATGTTGTACAAAGCAGGAAGAGCTCGAAAGAGCTCTTTTTGTTGTGCACTTTTTTCTATTAGAATGAAAAGTACAATCATTTATTCCCGAATAAATTGCAGACACCCCCTGTAAAGTAGTATAATAACAACAATTAATAAAGCTAATTGCACAAACAGGAATTGGCAATAAGCATGAAATGAGGTTTACACTATGGACGTAAGAAAAATGAGAAACGAATTACTGGGAAAGCGCCTTGTGGCTGCGCTTGAGTCGCGCAACATGGGGGCCTATTATGTAGAGACAAAGGAAGAGGCTGTTAAGAAGGCACTGGAGCTGATTCCAAAGGGAAGCTCAATCAATATGGGCGGTGCCACATCGGTGAAGGAATGTGGTCTGTATGAGGCTCTCTCAAACGGAGATTACCAGTTTTATGACAGGGACAAGGTGTCTACGCAGGAAGAGAAGCAGGAGATAGCGTTAAAGGCATTTACATCGGATTATTTCCTTGGAAGTGTCAATGCGATGAGCGAGGATGGCGTATTTATCAATATCGACGGAAATGCAAACCGCGTGGCGGCATATGCTTACGGACCGAAGCATGTGCTTCTTATAGTAGGCATGAACAAGGTCGTAAAGACCGAGGCAGATGCTATGAGCCGTGCGAGAAATGAGGCAGCGCCAATCAACGCACAGCGCTTTGGCATCGACACACCATGCTCTAAGAACGGCACCTGCTTTGACTGCAAGAGTCCGCAGTGTATCTGCTGTCAGATTCTGACCACACGCTTCTCAAGGGTGAAGGGACGTTTCCAGATTATTCTTGTGGATGAGAATCTGGGCTTTTAATATGTGAATAGCCGGAAAGGAAACATACAAAATGGGATATTTAATTAGTGAGACAACAAAAGCAGAGCGCGAGGCAATTGTAGCTGAGTCGCTTGGCAATATCGAGGCCACCTGCGATGGCTGCATGTCGGGGCTTGCCGAGATGTATCAGGATTATATTGACGGAAAGAAGGAGCTTCGTGAGATAAATATGGAGTTCAATGCCAGGTATGTGCACGGTGAGGATATGCCGGGGCGAAGCGGCTGCGGATATAAGTAATGTGAAGCGCTTTGGGATAATTACCTAAGCTTAATGCTATCAGGGAGACGCAGATGATTTCATGCAGGGATGTTAACAATTTACAAATGGACGGAATGGAGCTTGTGGCGGGAGCAGCAGGGCTTGATAGGATGGTGTCATGGACTTATCTGGTGCAGACAAAGCCTTATAAGGAGCATATGAATCCGGGCAACTTTGCGCTGCTTGTGGTAGATTACAAGAGATTTTCCATGGACGAAGCATATGATGCCATGGTTGAGCTGAATGAGCTGGGGATATCTGGCTTTGCGATTTCGGTTGTGGAGGACAGGGAAGAGACACCACAGAGGATGAAGGACAAGGCTGATGAGCTCAAACTGCCGTTGTTTTATATCCGGTGGGCGGGAGCTACTTTTGTAGATATTGCGCAGAGCGTCGGAGAGCTGCTTTTAGAGACCAGTGTGGATAATAAAAGGACCGGGGACTACCTGTACAATCTGCTTTTTGGATATGAGGTAAATGATAAGTATATCGAGAAGATTTCTGCACAGCTTGGTTTGAACTTTGACCGGCCGTACAGAGTGGGAATCATCGTGATAGACCGCAAATACGGAGTGAATCTGGAGCAGGACGAGCACACATATACGTACTATACCGACTGCCTGAACCGCGAGGTTATCCATATGAAGAAAAAGCCTATGTATATGAGGTTTTTAAACAAATTTGTGCTTCTTTTTGAAGAGACAAAGGATATGGAGACAGAGCATCAGATTGAAAGGATACTTGGGGACTTAGACAGTCGCGCACCATTTGCAGGGCTCATTCACAGCACATGCATACTCGGCGCTGCATACAGGAAGCCTGCGGATTTTGGCAAGAGCTATCAGGAGGCGAAAAATCTTATCCCCAAAAAGGATATTTTACCCAATCCGACCAACAAGAAGGTAATCAGTGCAAGCTCCATGGGCATATACAAGTATATGTTCAACAGTGGTAATCAGCAGGAAATCATGGATTATTGCAACGAGAAGCTAAAGCGGCTTGAGATGTATGATAATGCAAACGGCTCGTTTCTCATAGATACGCTGCTCAATTACTATATGTGCGGCTTTAATGTCCAAAAAACGGCACAGATGATGTACGTTCATCGTAATTCCCTGCAATACCGTCTGAAAAAGATAGAAGAAATACTGGAAATCAGCCTTGATGACTCGATGGAATATCTGGATGTAGTTAATTGTATCCTTGTAAAAAGGCTTATGTTTAATTAGTTACTGTAAAAATGCACAAACAAATTGTGCAAAATTAACATTGCAAAGCTGCTTCATTAAGTTTATTATACGAACTAAGCAAAGGCGCTGGAGAAAAACTCCGGCGCCTTTTCGCATTTCAATAATCAAGGAGGAAAAGCTTATGATGAAGAGAAGTAAGAGATTTGCAGCATTGATATTGACAGGTGTAATGGCAGTGACAACATTGTTTGGATGTGGTTCGTCATCAGGAGGAGCTGCTTCAGATAGCTCAGCGGCAGACAGCTCATCAAAGAAGGTTTTAAAGGTTGGTATGGAATGTGCATATGCTCCATTCAACTGGACACAGGATACAGATACCACACCGGACGGCAGCAAGGCAGTCAAGATAGCAGGCTCTGATTACTACGCATACGGCTATGATGTAGCAGTGGCACAGAAGCTTGCAGACCAGATGGGAATGGACCTTGAGGTACATAAGGTTGAGTGGTCATCAATCGGTATCTCACTCGATGCAGGAGATTATGACTGTATCATCGCCGGTATGGGCAAGACAAAGGAAAGAGAAGCGTCATACGCATTCACAGAGCCTTACTATTATAGAAACAACTGTATTGTTGTTAAGAAGGGCGGCAAGTATTCAAATGTAAAGGGACTTTCAGATCTCGCAGATACAGGCTGCAAAGTAACTACACAGCTTGGAACAGGCTGGATTCCACTTTTAGACCAGATAAAGGGTGCTGAGCAGTCAGGAAACTTTGAGACTACATCAGAGTGCTTCCTCGCAATATCAAACGGCAGCGCAGATGTATGTGTAATCGATGTTCCGACAGCAGAGTCAGCAGCACTGACAAATGATGATTTACAGATTATCGAGCTGGATGAGAATGATACCTTCACAGGTGATGATGAAATGGTAAATGTATGTATCGCAACAAGAAAGGATGATACAGCACTCAGAGATAAAATCCAGGATGCCATGAATGCAATCGGCTGGAATGACAAGGCAAAGATGGATGAGCTGATGGATCAGGTTCTGACACAGCAGCCGGCAGCCAACTAGTTGTTAGTGATTTATCTGATCCACGAAAAGATGAAAGACTGTGGGATGATGTTATATCGCATCATCCCACAATAGTCTGATAAACCGGCGTAAGCTGGGGATTAGAGAGATAAAAGTGAGGTAGCAGTATGATGATAAGTAATCCAAGTAATTCGTTAGAATGGATGGTATTTCTGGCGCAGAAATATTCAAGCATGTTTATCAAAGGAACCTGGCTTACGCTGTACATATCGGTAGTTGGTACATTGCTTGGCTTCGTATTGGGATATATCGTAGGCATAGTAAATGATGTAAAGCTTAACAATGGTGACAACATCGTAAAAAAGGTCCTTATCCGTATAGTAAAGGTGATATTTACAGTTTATGTTGAAGTATTCAGGGACACACCAATGATAGTTCAGGCGATGATTGTGTACTATGGAATACGCCAGATGGGCTATGAAAACCTGACACCTGTATTTGCAGGTATTCTCGTAACTGTATTAAATACAGGTGCCTACATGGGAGAGACAGTCAGAGCAGGAATCGGTTCAATAGATATGGGACAGCGCGAGGGCGCATGGGCCATGGGAATGTCACCGTTTAAGACAATGCTCTATGTAGTTTTGCCGCAGGCATTCAAGAACATCATTCCTGAGATGGCAAATACATTCCTTTTAAATCTGAAGATGACATCAGTACTCAATGTTATCGCTGTGCAGGAGCTTTTCATGGCTGCCAAGACAGTCGGTGGAAACTACTACAAGTACTTTGAGTCATATCTGGTCATCGCAGTAATTTACTTTGTACTTTGCTTTGTATTTGATAAGCTCTTCAAGCTGATTGAAAAGAAGCTGCAGGGCAAGACAGACTATGCACTCGCAGTTGAGTACATGGACAATGAATAGGAGGCACAATATGAGTGAGACAGTAATTTCAATTAAGGATTTAAGCAAATCATTTGGTGATCATGAGGTACTTAGAAAGATTGATATTGATGTGCATTCCGGCGAGGTCATCTGTATTGTGGGCTCCTCAGGTTCGGGAAAATCAACACTGCTTAGGTGCATCAACAAGCTTGAGAAACAGACCTCAGGAAAGATTTTATATCACGATAAAGAGGTCAGAAATGTACAAAAGGATATCAATGATTACCGTTCAAAGGTGGGAATGGTGTTCCAGTCCTTCAATTTGTTCAACAATATGACAGTGCTCCAGAACTGTATGCTTTGTACAAGAAGGGTGCTGCATCTCCCAAAGCAGGAGGCCTTTGACAGGGCGATCACACATCTGAAGGCAGTCGGCATGGCTCCTTATATCAATGCGAAGCCATCACAGCTCTCAGGAGGACAGAAGCAGCGAGTTGCCATTGCAAGGTCACTTTGTATGAACCCGGAGGTGCTTTTATTTGATGAGCCTACATCGGCGCTTGACCCTGAGATGGTCGGAGAGGTGCTAAATGTCATGAAGGACCTCGCAAGAACAGGACTTACGATGATAATCGTCACACATGAGATGGCATTTGCCAGAGATGTTTCTACAAGAACTATTTTCATGGACTCAGGATATGTGGCAGAGGATGCAGCACCGTCAGAGCTGTTTACAAATCCTAAGAATCCAAGGACAAGAGAATTCTTAAGCAGATATCTGGCAGGCTAGATATGGTTGGCATTCAGAAGGAGGAAATGATAAATGGATAATTTTGTAGTAACCTTTGCCAGAGGATTTGGAACAGGCGGAAAAGCAATAGCATCACAGCTGGCAAAAGAGCTTGGAATACACTGTTATGAGAACCGTATCCTGACTCTTGCAAGCCAGCTGAGCGGACTTGACGAGAATGTGTTTCAGGAGGTAAATGAGAAGCTGCGTGAAGAGGGCGGATTTACGAGCTTTTTGCGAGGGCTTCCAAGAGCAAAGGGTTATATATCAAGAAATGAGAAGTTCAAATCAGATGACAGGCTCTTTGAGTATCAGAGCCAGATTATCAACGAGCTCGCAGACAAGGAATCCTGCGTCATAGTAGGAAAATGCGCAGACTATGTGTTAAAGAACCGCCCAAATGTAGTGAGCATATACATTGAGGCACCGCGTGCATTCTGTGTGGAGCGTACAATAGCCAATATGGGTGTGACACCGGAGGTTGCAAATGCCACTATTGAGAGAACAGATAAGTTCAGGGCAGATTATTACAAGTACTATACACACGGAAACTACTGGACCAATCCGGTGAACTACGACCTGACACTAAACAGTGAGCGTGTCGGTGTGGAAAACTGTGTGAAAACGATAGAGCAGTATCTGATCATAAAGGGCTTTATCAAGGCTGATATGATTAAGCCGGTGGGAGAACTCATATAAAAAGTATATAACAAAAAATTGCAGCTCGTGTATCGAGCTGCAATTTTTTTATTATTATATAGATATGTCTATCCAAGCAAAGCCTTATCAGAAGCAAATTCCTCGCCGGAAACCTCCTCAAACTTCATGAGCAGATCCTCCACAGTGAGGTTTTTCTTTTCCTCGCCTGAAATATTAAGGACAACCTGTCCGTTATTCATCATGATGAGTCTGTTGCCGTGAGCGATGGCATCACGCATGTTGTGTGTGACCATCATGGCTGTCAGGCTGTTCTCCTTGATGATTTTGTCTGTGAGAGTGAGCACCTTTGCGGCTGTCTTAGGGTCGAGGGCAGCGGTGTGCTCATCCAAAAGCAGCACCTTCGGCTTCTGGAGTGAAGCCATGAGCAGTGTAACAGCCTGACGCTGTCCACCTGAGAGCAGACCAACCTTTGAGGTCATTCGATCCTCGAGTCCCAGGTCAAGCTCCTTTAAAAGCTCGTGGAAATGCTCCTTTTCAGCCTTTGTGATACCCCAGCCAAGACCACGGCGCTTTCCGCGGCGAGCGGCAAGTGCGAGGTTTTCATCAATCTGCATGGTTGCGGTAGTTCCTGTCATTGGATCCTGGAACACACGTCCCAGAAATGATGCACGCTTGAACTCAGGGAGTCCCGTGACATCCACTCCATCGATGAGAATTGAACCATCGTCCACAGGCCATGTGCCTGCAACGGCATTGAGCATGGTCGATTTTCCGGCACCGTTTCCACCGATAACTGTGACGAAATCACCTTCATCAAGCTTTAGGTTTACACCATTTAGGGCATGCTTTTCATTGATTGTGCCCGGATTGAAGGTTTTATGTACGTTTCTAATCTCTAGCATTTATTTGCCCTCCTTTGCATTAAGTGCTGCGGCAGAGCGTTTGCCGGCCTTTTTGAAGGAGGCCTTGCTCTTACCCTTCAGGTAAGGCACCGCAAGGAAAATAGCCACGATGATTGCAGTGAAGAGCTTTAAGTCATCACTTGGCATCTGCAGCCACAGAACGATTCCGATTACAATGTAGTAAACGATTCCACCAAATATAACAAAGATAAGCTTTCCCATGAAATTCATGTGCTTTCCGAGAATTGCATCACCGAGCACCTCACCGATGATAACTGCGGCAAGACCGATTACGATTCCGCCACGGCCCATGTTTACATCGGAAAAGCCTGAGTACTGTGAAAGCAGACCACCTGAGAGCGCTACAATTGCATTTGAAAGAGCAAGACCGATGAGCTTCATGTTGTCGATGTTGATACCTTGAGCCTTGCTCATTGCAGGGTTGCAGCCTGTGGCACGGATAGCAGAGCCCTGCTCTGTTCCGAAATACCAGTAAAGCACTGCGATAATTACAACCGAGAAAATCACACCGACAATTATCGCATGTGTCAGATTACGTGATGAAAGCACCAGATTATATTTATCTGCGCTAAGTGCCTGGTTGGCGTGGCGCTGCATAATATTTAAGTTGATAGAGTAGAGCGCTATCTGTGTAAGGATTCCTGCCAGGATCGGAGGAATGCCGAGCTTTGTATGTAAGAGACCTGTGCAGAGTCCTGCGAGCAGACCGGCAATACATGCGCAAAGCAGTGAAACCCAGATATTGTAGCCGTTAATCGTCATCATAACGGTTACGGCACCACCTGTTGCAAATGAGCCATCAACCGTCAGATCTGCGAAGTCCAGCAGTCTGAAGGTGATATAAACACCGAGTGCCATGATACCCCAAATCAGACCCTGGGCTATATTGCCCGGAAGGGCATTGGTGAATGCAACCGGATTTAAGGTTGCAAAATAATTCATTAGAATCATTTTATTAAATACCTCCATAGTGCAGCTGTTTATTCAGCTGAGATTTCCTCATAGCCGTCAGGAACTGTGATTCCAAGCTCCTTGGCGCGGTCCGGAAGGTACTCCTTAGTGAACTTAGGAGCGCTCTTAACTTCCATAGTTTTGACGTCTGTACCATTTACAAGAATATCGTAAGCCATCTCACCTGTTGTGTATCCAAGGTCATAGTAGCTGATAGAAAGTGTAGCAACACCACAGCCCTTAGCGATTCCTTCCTCGCCAGCGAAGATAGGTTTCTTAGCCTGTGAAGCGACATTGTTGATAGCCTCTGTACATGAAGCAGCAGTGTTGTCAGTCGGGATGTAGATTGCATCAGATGCATCACATGCACTCTGTGTTACTGCAGCAACATCATTTGAATCAGAGAATGTGTACTCTTTTACAGTGTATCCCTCGTCCTCAAGGTATTTGGTAATAGTTGTTGACTGGTAGATACTGTTTGGCTCAGATGAGCAGTAGATGATACCGATGTTCTTTGCATCCGGGAAAAGCTCCTTGATGCATTTAGCCTGCTCATCGAGTGGAGCGAGGTCTGTAGTACCTGAAATATTCTTTCCTGTAGTGCCTGACCAGTCTGACATATCAAGCGCTGTAGCGTAATCTGTGATAGATGTTCCGAGAATCGGAATAGAGTCTGTAGCTGCTGAAGCGGCCTGAAGAGCTGCTGTGGCATTTCCAAGGATAAGGTCATAGTCGTTGGTGACGAACTTGGTGCAGATTGTAGAGCATGTAGAAGCATCTCCTGCGGCATTCTGCTCGTCAAAGGATACATCATCTCCGAGCTTGTCCTTTAATGCATCCTCAAAGCCCTTTGTAGCGGCATCGAGAGCCTCGTGCTGTACGAGCTGGCAGATACCTACCTGATATTTGGCATCTGAGTTTTTACCTGACTGTGTGCCACCGTTTGCTGAACCGGAATCTCCACATCCGGCAAGTCCAAGAACCATTGTTCCTGCAAGAACAAGTGAAGCTAAAATTTTAGATCTCTTATTCATGATAATTCCTCCTTTTATCAGCGCTTTAAAGCGTTGATGTATCAATTAGGTAAATTATATTCACTTATTAATGAGAAGTCAAGAGAAGATTGGGAAAAAGTGTATTGTGTAAGTGATATTTAAAGACGGATATATAAAATTTCATGCGGCACTGTTAAATGATGGAACAGTATGGACAGGCAGATTACAATATAATTCGGACAAGTACAGCCTTGCCGGGTTTGATGGGGAATATCCTGCCGAAATGATGAATACCGTAATAGAAAAAAATGATGGTTCATACTGGATTTGTGGAGAAGGTATTGGCACAGAACAAAAAACTGTTTCGGGAGAAACGGAGTATACAGTTACAGGTAGCAGTAAATTTGTGCCATATGAATTTCCTACGAATGAATTTTCAAAATAAAATATGGCTGAAAGTAAAAATCCCCAGTAGTTACTACCGGGGATTCCCTGTCTATTCAGCTACAACCTTGGCAAATTTCTTCTTGCCACGTCTGATGATAAGGCCCTCGCCCTTGAAATCATCGAGAGTGTATTTGGTAGAGATATCAGTTACCTTCTCGTCTGCAACGGAAACACCGCCCTGCTGGATATTTCTGCGGCCGTCACCTCTTGAATCGCAAAGCCCTGCTTTTACTAAAACAGAGATGATATCAAGCTCTCCGTCAGGGAAGTCCTCTGCTGTGACGGTAACTGTAGGCATATTTGCATTGTTGGCTCCGCCTGCGAAAAGTGCGTGGCTTGCCTCCTTAGCCTTTGTGGCTTCCTCCTCACCATGAACAAGCTTTGTAAGCTCGAATGCGAGAATCTCTTTAGCCTCGTTGAGCTGTGCACCCTCCCAGCTTTCCATCTTGTCAATCTCTTCGAGAGGAAGGAAGGTGAGCATTCTGATACATTTAAGAACATCGGCATCAGAAACGTTTCTCCAGTACTGGAAGAACTCGAATGGAGAAGTCTTGTTTGGATCAAGCCATACTGCACCTGACTGTGTCTTGCCCATCTTCTTGCCCTCAGAGTTGAGAAGCAGGTTGATTGTCATGGCATATGCGTCTTTTCCAAGCTTACGTCTGATGAGCTCTGTTCCACCGAGCATGTTGCTCCACTGGTCATCTCCACCGAACTCCATGTTGCAGCCGTATTTCTGGAAAAGTGTGTAGAAATCGTAGCTCTGCATGATCATGTAGTTAAACTCAAGGAAGGAAAGACCCTTTTCCATACGCTGCTTGTAGCACTCAGCTGTAAGCATACGGTTTACTGAGAAATGAGCACCAACCTCGCGGAGCACATCCACGTAGTTTAAGTCCATCAGCCAGTCAGCGTTGTTTACCATGATAGCCTTTCCCTCGCCAAAGTCGATGAAGCGGCTCATCTGTTTCTTGAAGCACTCTACGTTGTGGTTGATAGTCTCTGTTGTCATCATCTGGCGCATATCTGTACGTCCTGATGGATCACCGATTTGTGCTGTACCTCCACCGATAAGCACGATAGGCTTGTTTCCTGCCATCTGAAGTCTCTTCATAAGGCAAAGCGCCATGAAATGTCCAACGTGAAGGCTGTCTGCTGTAGGATCAAAGCCGATGTAGAAGGTAGCCTTTCCGTTGTTTATAAGCTCTTTGATTTCTTTTTCGTCTGTTACCTGCGCGATAAGGCCGCGGGCAACTAATTCGTCATAAATTGTCATGATTTTCCTCCTGATAAGATGAATCTGTATTCTGAAAAATAAAATATCCCCCTCATCCATTTAAGGACGAGGGGGATTTCTCGCGTTACCACCTTAATTTGCATCCTGCTCGCACAGGAATGCCTCCGTGAGTTGTCACACATTATTCGACATATATTATATAGTGAAAATAGCCGATTCTGCTAACACTCCGGCACTATAACGTGTGCCAATACGTTGCAGCTTATTAATCGAACCGGCGATATTTAACCATCCGGTATGACGTTCGGTGCAAAGCTCCGGGATGTATTCCAGATCTGTTTTCCTTGCGCCTCTCACCTGCCGGCAGCTCTCTGTAAGTATTGCAGAAATGTACTTGTTCCCATCAAAGCCTGTTGAAATGTAATTATGCTTCAATTGACGATATTATAGCTGTTTAAGAAGGGATTTGTCAAGGGTGCAAAAAGCAGTGTGATAAAAGCTTTTTAAATATTGCACTCTGACCTGTGGTGATGTATACTTTGAATAACAAACAAACTTTGGTTATGAAAGGGAGAAAAAATGAGCACATATAGCACATATTATACTATTATGAGTATGATTGACGGCTTTAAGTCGTTTATCAATCTGGCAGTTATGGTACTGACAATTGTTGCATCATGGATTATGTATGCAAAGGCAGGAGAGCACGGCTGGGCGGCTATTGTACCGTTTTACAGCTCATATGTAAAATTCAGGATTGCAGGGAAACAGAAGCTGTTCTGGGGATATCTTGTGGCAAGTATCGCAAGTATAGCAGGATGTATTTTATTGATGTATGAGATTATTGCCTCAGGACTTTCCGTTATGACATCCAGTTATATGGGGTCGTATTATGATTCTACCTATGGATATGCCGGAAATCGCATCGGAGCTCACATGGGCATGCTGATATTTGCGCTTATTCTGATTATTGCAGGAATGATTGCGGCATTGGTTATAAATATCCTCTGCTGTATCGGACTGGCACATGCGTTTGGCAAGGGCGCAGGATTTGCCTGTGGATTGATATTCCTCAATGTGATTTTTGTCTGTATTATTGCCTTCAACAAAAACATTGTTTATGTGGGAGATGGATACAATAGTAATAATAACTACTATAATCCATATGGTTCAAACGGATACGGCCAGCAATACGGCCAGAACATGTACGGAAACGGAGCAAACCAGCAGTACGGTCAGAATATGTACGGAAACGGAGCGAACCAGCAGTACGGTCAGAACATGTACGGAAACGGAGCGAACCAGCAGTACGGCCAGAACATGTACGGAAACGGAGCGAACCAGCAGTATGGTCAGAACATGTACGGAAACGGGGCAAACCAGCAGTACGGTCAGAACATGTACGGAAACGGAGCAAACCAGCAGTACGGCCAGAACATGTATGGAAACGGCGCAGCTCAGGGCGGGGATGCTCAAAATTCCTACGGTACATCACAACAGCAGTCATGGAATGATGAGTATAACAACAAAGATTACGAATAATAATAAGAATAAAGCACATGAATAAAAGCTATAAATAAATGTTATAGTACAAATTTGTATCATTCTCTTGACATATAGTGTCAGAGGGCTATAATACAAAACAAGATTTAAATAAATATGTTCACCAAAATTCGTTGATGAGAACAAGGTCCGATTTGTATTTATTTTCAGAGAGCCTGTGGGCGGTGCGAACAGGCAATGATCAGATTGGAATATCCTCTCTAAGAAGCGGGCTGAAAGCATTAAGTGTGTCTGTAAACCTCGCCGGTGTCCACCGTTATATGGAAAGCATATGCTGGTATGCAGAGTGTCACAGTAATACACTGTGGAATCAGGGTGGTAACGCGGATTATTTCGTCCCTTTTCAGATTATGTCAATCTGGAAAGGGATTTTTTAATTCCATAAAAGAGTTTTAGTGAGCAGAAAAATGTTAAGGAGGCTTACAATGAAAGCATTACAAAAAGTAAGTAAATTTTTATCAGACTACACATCGATAGTTGTCATAGCAATCGCCGTAGTCACATTTCTGGTTCCGAATCTGATGGCCTGGGTAAATCAGATGCTGTTTGTGGATCCGGTATCAAACAAGTTCACATGTCAGTCAATCATTATCGGAATCATCATGTTTAGTATGGGACTTACACTTACGACACAGGATTTCAAGATACTTGCACAGAGACCATTTGATATATGTGTAGGTGCAATCGCACAGTATCTTATCATGCCGTTTCTCGCATTTGGTATCTCAAAGGCATTGAATCTGCCTGACGGAATCGCACTTGGACTTATCCTCGTAGGCTGCTGTCCTGGTGGTGTTTCTTCAAACATTATGTCATACCTCTGCGGTGGTGATGTGGCATTCTCAGTTGGAATGACAACAGTTTCCACATTGCTCTCACCATTTATGACACCGCTTCTGGTATCATTGCTTGCAAGCGGAACACATGTCTCAATCAAGGCACTTCCGATGTTTGTGTCAATCATTGAGACTGTAATCTTTCCTGTAGCGGTTGGATTTTTACTCAACTACCTGCTTGGAAAGAAAAAGGCATTTGCCGAGGCTCAGAAGGTCATGCCGGGTATTGCGGTGCTTGGCCTGGCATTCGTTGTAGGTGGTGTTGTATCATCACAGGGCTCAAAGTTCTTTACATCAGGAGTAGTAATTTTTGCGGCAGTTCTGTTACATAACGGACTTGGATATCTGCTCGGATACGGTGCAGGAAAGCTGGTAGGCATGAACACAGCCAAGAAGAGAACCATCTCTATAGAGGTTGGTATGCAGAATGCAGGTCTTGCCACAAACCTTGCCACAACTACAGCACAGTTTGCTTCAACACCTGAATCAGCCATCATCTGTGCAGTGTCATGTACATGGCATTCAATCTCAGGCACACTGCTTGCCGGAGCCTTTGCATTAAAGGACAAAATGGCTGCTAAAAAGGCAGAAGAAGCCGCTGAGACAAAGACAGCATAAAGAGAATGAATACCTATTATAACCGATTGGTAAATTAAACAAAAATCATAGAAATTAAAAATAAATTATGTATAAAATATTTATTGAAATTTGTTAAAAAAAGAGTAAACATAATATACAAATAAAATTAAGATAAACAAAAGAAAGAGGTAATAATATGAGTGGAATCTTAATGATGGTAATAGCCATTGTTGTGCTCGGTGGAGCATACTTATTATATGGCCGTTATCTGCAAAACAAATGGGGCATTGATCCAAATGCCAAGACTCCTGCTTACGAGATGGAGGACGGAGTGGATTATGTACCGGCCGATACCAACGTAGTATTCGGACATCAGTTTGCATCTATCGCAGGTGCAGGCCCAATCAACGGACCAATTCAGGCAGCTATTTTCGGATGGCTTCCGGTTCTGCTTTGGATATTAATTGGTGGTGTATTCTTTGGAGCTGTTCAGGATTTTGCATCTATGTACGCTTCAGTTAAGAACAAGGGTCGTACAATCGGTTACATCATCGAGGAGTACATCGGTAAATTAGGAAAGAAATTATTCCTGTTATTCTGCTGGCTGTTCTGTATACTTGTTGTTGCAGCCTTCGCAGATGTCGTAGCCGGAACCTTCAATGGCTTTGCTGCTGATAAAGCAGGTGAGGTTACAAAGGTTGTAGCCAACGGAGCAGTTGCAACTACATCAATGCTTTTCATCATAGAAGCAGTTGCACTTGGTTTCTTCCTTAAATACTCTAAGTTCAACAAATGGATTAACACACTTGTTGCAATCGCATTACTTATAGTAGCTATAGCACTGGGACTCAATTTCCCAATGTATTTAAACCTTGGTGTATGGCACATAATTATATTTGTATATATACTTATAGCCAGTGTTACACCTGTATGGGCACTGCTTCAGCCACGTGATTACCTTAACAGCTACCTGTTAATCTTCATGATCGTAGGTGCGGTAATCGGTGTATTTGTTGCAAATCCTGCTTGTAACCTTGATGCTTTCACAGCATTTGCAATCCCTGATGCAAACGGAAACCCACAGTATCTGTTCCCAATCTTATTCGTAACAATCGCCTGTGGTGCAGTTTCAGGTTTCCATTCACTTGTATCATCAGGTACTGCTTCTAAGCAGATAAAGAATGAGAAGAACATGCTTCCTGTTTCATTCGGCGCCATGCTTATGGAGAGTATGCTTGCAATCCTTGCACTTATCGCAGTAGCATCATTCAGTAAGGGAGAGGCAGCAGCTCAGGGACTTACAACACAGCCACAGATTTTCGCAGGAGCTATCGCAAACTTCCTGTCAGTAATCGGTTTACCACACTCACTTGTGTTCACACTGATTAACCTTGCCGTATCAGCCTTCGCTCTGACATCACTTGATTCAGTAGCCAGAGTCGGACGTCTGTCATTCCAGGAGTTCTGGCTTGATTCAGACACAGATGATGACAATATGAGCCCATTTGTCAAGCTGATGACAAACAAATACTTTGCAACAATCATCACACTGGTACTTGCATATATGCTTACAAAGGTAGGCTATGCAGAGATCTGGCCACTGTTTGGTTCAGCTAACCAGCTCTTATCAGTACTTGCACTTGTTGCCTGCGCAGTATTCTTAAAGAAGACAAAGCGTCAGGGCTGCATGCTCTGGATTCCAATGGTATTCATGATGGCAGTTACATTTACTGCACTTGGCATGACAATCTACAAGCTTACAAAGGCATTATTCTCTGTAGGACTTGACCTTGGAAATTCATTACAGCTTATATTCGCAGTATTACTGCTCATCCTTGGTGTACTTGTTGCAATTCAGGGTGTGAAAAAGCTTTGTGAGAAGTCAGAAAGCAAGAAAGCTGCAGCTTAGTATTTAAGGCAGAATATTAATGGGAGCCTGACATCAGGCTCCCAATTCTCTGTCCTTTCCCATGAAAAATACTGCTAAAGCTTCCGGACCAACATGGCTTCCGGTGCAGAAATCATAGGTGGTATTTATCACATCGCGCACCTTTATGCGCTTTTTAATCTGTTCAATCACATAGAGCGAATCTTCATATGCGTCAGCATGTGCCACTCCGATAATCTGATTTTCAGAGTCTGTAATGTTGTCGCATAACAGATTGACAAGCTCATTTAATACGGCTTTTCGGCCACGACATTTTCTGAACTGTACAATATATCCGTCCTTGCTGCCCCTTAGGATAGGCTTGATGCTTAGCATGTTGCCGACCAAAGCGGTGGTTCCGCTTAATCTGCCGGTTCTGGCAAGGTACTTTAAATTGCCCACGGTAAACACACCGTTTAATCTGGCAGGATAGGTCTCTATCGTGTCAGCCACCTCATCAAAGCTCATGCCCTTTTCACGCATTTCGCTGGCGTATATTGCGAGAAGCCCCTGTCCGAGGGAAGCATTTAATGAATCCACCAGGCGTATTTTTCTGCCGTTACTGCAATCATCAAGGACAGCATCGGCTGCGACACGGGCTGAGTTGTAGTTGCCGCTTATGTTTTTGCTGAGGGAAAAATACAGGATATCCTTGTCTGCCTCAATGATTTCCCTGAAGGTATCCTCAAAGATTCCGCTGCTGATAAGTCCGGTCTTTACCTCGGCACCTTCTCTTATCGCATCATAGTATTCCTTACCCTTTGCCCGCTCCTGTTCCGGTGTGAGGTCAGGCTCAAAGCAGGTCATTTCCTTTCCGTTGACAAGGTTTACAAATGATAGCACCTTGATTTTATATTTTTTACATAGCTCTGCAGGAATGTTTGCCGCAGAGTCAACAATTATTTCAAACATATTTACCCTCGTATTTCTATAATAATTGGTTAACTGTAGTTATGCATCACATACATTGCAATTATATTCCATTAATATATGTGGTTGCAAAGGATAGTATATGTAGTTTTTGATACTATGTCAATGACTTTTGCTATGTTTAGTAAAAATTTAGAATATTTAGATAGAGTTATCAGGGATGTAGTGTTATAGTAGAAATAATAGATATATAGATTCAATGAAACAGAGGAAAAATATGAATGATATAAAATTAGGCTGTCACGTAGGCATGGCAGGAAAAGATATGTTTCTGGCATCAGCCAGGGAAGCAGCGTCATATGGCGCGAATGTGTTTATGCTCTACACCGGGGCACCACAGAACACGAGAAGAAAGGAAATCTTTGAGCTCAACATAGACGCAGGCTGGGAATATGCACATGAGCATGGGATAAATGAGATAGTGGTCCACGCGCCATACATCATAAATCTGGCAAACACCGTAAAGCCTGAGACGTACGAGCTGGCAGTGGAGTTTCTGGAAAAGGAGATAGTAAGGACTGCGGCAATGAAGAGCCGCATACTGGTGCTTCATCCGGGAAGTCATGTAAATGCCGGTGAGCAGGCTGGAATCGCACAGATTGTAAAGGGACTTAACACAGTGCTCAATCAGAATGATGACGATGTGTTTATCGCACTTGAGACGATGGCAGGAAAGGGCAGTGAAATAGGCCGTTCCTTTGAGGAGCTTAAGGCAATCTATGATGGAGTGGACAGGAAGGAAAGGCTGCGTGTCTGCTTCGATACGTGCCATGTAAATGATGCAGGATACGATATTGTGAACCATTATGATGAGGTTTTTGCAGAGTTTGACAGGGTGATAGGGCTTGAGCAGATAGCGGTATTTCATGTGAATGACAGCTTAAATCCTCTCGGAGCACACAAGGACAGGCATGCAAATATAGGCAAGGGAACCATCGGCTATGATACACTGCACCGCCTGGTGCATGATGAGACCTTTGCAAATGTACCAAAGATTCTGGAAACACCATGGCTTTGTGAGGAGGGCTCTGCGAAGAAGACTATTCCCCCTTATAAAGAGGAAATTGAATGGCTTCTTAAATAAGAAGGTGGCTAAAAATGTATGGAGAGGTTTTGCATTACAGACAGTAAGATAATGGAGGCATAATAGATGAAGGAAAAAACCTACGAGGGAACTAAAAAAATACAGAATGGTTTAAAGAGAATGTTTTTTTCAGCGCTTGCGATATTATTGCAGGCAGTTTTCATGGTCTATATGTTTACAAGGCTAAATGAATATGCGGCAGCGATAAATACGACCACAAGCGTCCTGGCGATCATACTTGTGCTCGGACTGTACAATCGTGAGCAGACCGCATCCATGACTACACCATGGATTATACTGATACTGGCATTTCCGATAATGGGAGTGTCACTTTACCTGTTAGTCGGACTAAACGGCGCACCGAATAAGATGCGTGCACGGTTTGAAGAGGTGGATTCCATGCTTCTTCCATGTCTGCCTGAAAACGCAGACATACTATCCGATATGTATGAAAAGGTGCCACAGGCAGCGGGGATTTCAACATATCTGGCAAAAAATGCACTATATCCGGTATATCAGAACACGGATGTGACATATTATGATCAGGCGTCAAAGGGACTCGAAGCGCAGCTTAGCGATTTATCAAAGGCAAAGAAATTTATTTTTATGGAGTATCACGCCATAGAGGACAAGGAATCGTGGCACCGTATCCAGAAGGTGCTCACGGAGCGTGTGCAGGCAGGAGTCGAGGTCAGGGTATTTTATGATGATATGGGCTCAATCTTTTTCATAGACAGGGATTTCTCGGAAAAGATGGAGAAGCTTGGCATCAAATGCAGGGTGTTCAACCCGGTTGCACCTGCCTTTAACATGTTTTTAAACAATCGTGACCATAGAAAAATCACGGTAATTGATGGAAAAATCGCATATACCGGCGGCTATAATCTGGCAAATGAGTACTTCAACGTGACACACCCATACGGAATCTGGAAGGATACGGGAATCAGGCTCGAGGGAGATGCTGTCAAGTCGTTTACCATCGCATTTCTCGAGATGTGGAATGCATCAGAGCGCAAGGTGCCGCGCGAGGTGGAGGTATCGCAATATCTGCTGCACTATGATTATGAGGCAAAACAGAGTGGATTTATCCAGCCATATGCAGACAGCCCTCTCGATAACGAGCAGGTGGGGGAGGATGTCTATATCAGCATGGCAAACAAGGCACAGCGTTATTGCTGGTTTATCACTCCTTACCTTATCATTACCGATGAGATGAGCCATGCGCTGACACTTGCCGCCAAGCGTGGAGTTGACGTGCGCATCATCACGCCGGGCATACCTGATAAGAAACCAATATACAGCGTGACACGCTCCTTCTACAACCAGCTTGTGAAGCATGGTGTGAGGATTTTTGAGTGGACACCGGGCTTTTGCCATGCAAAGATGAGTGTGGCAGACGATATAATGGCAACCTGCGGTACCATAAATCTTGACTACAGAAGCCTTTATCACCATTTTGAAAATGGCTGTTTTATGGCGGATTGTGAAGTGGTGCATGAAATCAGGGATGATTTTATCAGGCTTTTCACTGAGTCTGCGGAGGTGACGGAGAAGTACAGAACCGGAAGAAGTGCAAGACGAAGGCTTGGGCAGTCAATTATGCGGCTGTTTGCAGGGCTATTGTAGACGGAAAATAATGTGTATCAGGGAAGTGAGTGCATATGAGTGATTACGACAGCAAAATCATCAGAAAGCAGATAAGAGTGTACGGCTCGGTGCAGGGAGTAGGTTTCCGCTACAGAACAGAGCACGCGGCTGAAAGCGTTGGTGCAACAGGCTGGGTGAGAAATGACCCTGATGGCTCGGTATTTATGGAAATACAGGGCACAGAGGAGCAGATAGACAGAGTATTTGCAATGGTGAGTCAGGGTACTTATGTAAATATAGAGAAAATGGATGCCAAATCAATACCGGTGGTTGAGGATGAGCGGGGATTTCATACGAGAGAGTCGCTTGGAGACTTCTGGGGATTATGGCACAGATAAACGGAGGCATCATATATGTTTTTTATGATGGGAATAACGGACGGCAGGAAGGACTTTGACTTCAATCAGGTCATTACCTGCGATGAATGTGGCAGGTATGGCAGGTATCAGGTGTATATGACATACATGGTGCTGTCACTGTTCTTCATTCCGTGTTTTAAATGGAACAGGCACTATTATGTGCAGACCACATGCTGTAATGCGCTTTACGAGCTTGATCCGGAAATAGGACGCAGGATAGCAAGAGGCGAGGACGTGGAGATATTGCCACAGCATTTGCAGCGTGTAAATCCGCAGTATGGTTACGGTTTTGAAAATGGAAGTGGAAACACAATAAAAAGATGCAGCAATTGTGGATATACAACTACAGAGGACTTTGAATTCTGCCCAAAATGCGGCAGGAGGCTGTAATGTGTTTCACGTTCTAATGATAATATGCTTTTACGAATCGACTGCAATAAGGCAGAGGATGGAGCATAGAAAGAGTTTCACAAAATCGGTATTTGACGATTTGGTGGTAAAAATTATTCCTCTTCAACAAGTTTCACAAAATCATCTGGCAGAATTAT
>ERZ773277.1172-NODE-1172-length-22576-cov-4.149638_pt1 | contig 22576 bp, 19 predicted proteins | sample MGYA00511957_ERZ773277 | MGnify/ENA primary metagenome ERZ773277 (study PRJEB29015, sample SAMEA2737800) | human gut metagenome | biome: human gut; feature: human-associated habitat; material: faeces | place: China | collected 2012 ... | reverse complement strand
CAAGCAGGCTGGCGACAATGAACATCCAGAAGGTGGCGTTCCATCCCAGCGAGTTGTCGTTGGCGACCGAACCCATGACGATTTTCGCCAGCACGGCGTCGCCGAACAGGTAGCCGAACAACCCGACGAATCCTGCGGCCGTTCCGGCTGCATTCTTCGGCACGAGGTTCAGCGCCTGAATGCCGATCAGCGCCACGGGACCGTAGATGCAGAACCCGATTTCGCAGAGCGCCGTGTAGACGACCGTGCGGCCGATGGCGGCAGGGTCGCCGCCGAAGATTTCAGCCAGCGACTGGGCAATGGGAGCGGCTTTCCAATAGACCAGAATGCCGATCAGCACCAACACCATGTAGATCACGTTGGCCGGGGCGCAGCGTCCCTTGAAGAATTTGGCCGAGATCCATCCGCAGATGATCGTTCCGGGGACGCCCGCGTAGTTGTGCAGCGAGAAGGCCAGGTTGCTCTGCGAGGCATCCATGATATTCATCTCCTGCAGGTAGACCGGCGCCCAGTCGCTGATGCCGTAACGCACCAGATAGACGAAAGCGTTGGCCAGGGCGATGAGCCAGAGAATCTTGTTCTTGAAAATGTAGTCGACGAAGAGTTTTTTGAAGGGGATTTTCTGTTCTTCTCCCTTGGCGGCCTTTACCGCCGAGTAATCGTTGCGGTATTCGTCGATGGGAGGCAGCCCGCAGGCCTGGGGCGTGTCGCGCAGCGCCCACCAGCAGAAAACGGCCAGAAGAAGCGCCACGCAACTCGGGAAGATGAAGGCTGCACGCCACGTGTCGCCCCATCCCAGCATGGCGAAGATGGCGATTCCGGCGGTTACGAGCAGTCCCAGCGAGCCGCTGCCGATCGTGTGCGACGTATTCCATACCGACATTTTGAAACTGCGTTCGTTCTGGGAGAACCAGTGGGCCATGATACGCCCGCAGGGAGGCCATCCCATGCCCGAAAGCCAGCCCACCAGCAGCATCAGACCGAAGATAATGCCTACGTTGATGCCGGGATTTGTGTGGCTGTAAGGGATCAGTCCCGTGCAAATCATCAGCAACGATGAGAGAATAAGTCCTACGACAAGGAATTTGCGTGCGTCGGAACGGTCGGAAAGGCTGCCCATGATGAACTTGCTGAAGGCATAGGCGATCGAGATCGCCGAACCCGCGAGTCCTACGCTGGCCTTGTCGAGGAGTCCCGACTCGATCATGCCTGGCGCTGCGAGCGAAAGATTCTTGCGCACCAGATAGTAGGCTGCGTATCCCAGAAACGCACCCAAAAATACGCGCAGACGCATCTGCGCGTATTTGGCCGGGATTTTGTCCTGGGAGAGCCTCGGTTTGGGAGCCGGAGGATTAAAAAAATTGAACATTTTAAGCTTGGGTTAAAGTCCGTTTAAGCTTCGAAGATATAATTTTTCGCCATCTTCGTGAAACTTTCGACCTGTGCATCGATCCATGCCTGGTCGCGGCCCAGTTCGCGGGCCATCGTTTCAGCGACCTTCGGGGCGGCGGCCATCGCCTCGCGGGCGTCGACGAACAGCAGCCGCACGCGGCGCGCCAGCACGTCCTCGACCGTGAGGGCCATCTCCTCGCGCACGGCCCAAACCACCTCGGCAAGCGTGTAGCCGAATTTCGGAGAGAGCTTTTCGCCCAGCGCCGGGTTTTCCTTGATCAGATTCAGGATCTTCGGCTCGTCCGAACCGTAAACGTACATATGGTCGGCGAGGTTGGGATTCTTGCGGTAGCCGTGGATGTGGAATTTCTTGGTCACGCACTTGCGCCGGGGAAGTCCCGCTACTTCGATGGCCTTGTCCACCGTGTCCTCGGCCATCAGGCGGTAGGAGGTCCACTTGCCGCCGGTGATCGTCACCAGACCGTTGTCCGAGGTGATGACCTTGTGGCTGCGCGAAATCTCCTTCGTGTTCTTGCCCTCCTTCTTGGGTGCCGCCAGCGGACGCTGACCCGCGAATACCGAGAGGATGTCCTTGTAGGTGGGCGCCGGATTCATGTAGAGTCCCGCGGTGCCGAGGATGAAGTCGATTTCCTCCTTCAGCGGACGCGGCTCCTCCTCCGGGGTGGGGCGCACGATGTCGGTCGTTCCGACCACGACCTTGTCGTGCCAGGGCACGGCGAACAGCACGCGGCCGTCCGAGGTCTTGGGAACCATGATCGCATAGTCGCTCTGCAGGAATTTCATGTCCAGCACGAGGTGCACGCCCTGGCTCGGGGTGACCATCTTGCGGTGTTCGGGGCTGTCCATGTGCATGATGTCGTCGACGAAGCAGCCGGCGGCGTTCACGACGCTGCGCGCCTTGATCGAATACTCCTCGCCGGTGGTGTTGTCGACGAACTTCACGCCGGCGACCTTGCCCGCCTCATTGTGCAGGATGCCCGTCACGGTGGCCTCGTTGACGACCGTGCCGCCGTTCTCGACGCAGGTCTGGGCGAGGTTGATGGCCATGCGCGAGTCGTCGAACTGTCCGTCGTGGTAGACCACGCCGCCCTTCAGCCCCTTTTCGACCGAGGTGGGGATGTATTTCATCACTTTCTTGGCGGAGATGTACTTCGAACGTCCGTAGCCGAAGCCGAACGAGAGCAGATCGTAGAAGGTCAGGCCGCAGAAGTAAAGGAAATTGTCCCAGTAGCGGTAGTTCGAAATGACGAACGCCTGGTCCTTCACCAGATGCGGGGCGTTGGCCTTCATGCGGCCGCGCTCGCGCAACGCTTCGAGCACCAGCATCACGTCGCCCTTTTGCAGGTAGCGCACGCCGCCGTGCACGAGTTTGGTCGAACGGCTCGACGTACATTTCGCAAAGTCGGTCTTCTCCAGGCAGGCTACGCTCATGCCGCGCGTGGCTGCATCCACCGCGACGCCCAGTCCGGTCGCACCGCCGCCTACGACTACCATGTCCCAGATTTTGCCCTTGTCGGACAACTTTTTGATTTGTGATGCTCTTTCCATAAATATCGGTTTGATGATTGATTTCGTTTCGGAACAAAAGTACAAATCATTTCGGCGATTTCAAAATAAAAAACCTTTTAATTTGAAATATTCTGATCGGACATGCAATTTCTTGCGGGAGGGAAAATAATCGCGGCGGAATGTTCGTGTTTCGAATATTTTTCGTATATTAGTCTCTCAAAACTTTAAAATTTTAATTGCGCATGAACAAACCAGGTGAAGAACCACTTTTGAGCCTTCCGGAACGGCACAGCCGTATTTTGTCGCTGTTGCAGCAGAACGGCTCGATTTCGGTGACACAGCTCTCCGAGCTTTTCAAGGTTTCGGAAGTGACTATCCGCAAGGACCTGTCCTACCTCGAACAGCAGAAGAAGCTCTACCGCACCCATGGCAGCGCCATCCTCATAAGTCCCTATATCAGCGACCGTCACGTCAACGAAAAGGAGAAGAAGAACGTGGCCGAGAAGCGGGCCATCGGCGCGGCCGCTGCGGAGCTGATCTCGCAGGACGATTCGATCATCATCGCTTCGGGAACGACGATGGCTTTCCTGGCCCGGGAGATCAAGCCCGTCGGCCACCTGACGGTCATCACGGCTGCGGTTCCCGTGACCCAGATCCTCTCGCAGCACGCCGATGTGGATGTCCTCCAGCTGGGCGGCATCACCCGCAGCAGTTCGGTGTCGGTCGTGGGGCCTTTTGCCGAGGCGATGCTCCGCAATTTCAATTGCAGCAAACTGTTCGTAGGCGTGGACGGTATCGACACGGAGTTCGGACTGACGACGACCAACGTGCTCGAAGCCTCGCTGAACGATGCGATGATCAATGCCGCGCAGAAGGTCGTGGTGCTGGCCGACTCGTCGAAATTCGGCCGCCGCGGGTTCAGCAAGATCTGCGATCTGGAGGCTGTCGACCGAATCATCACCGACAGCGGCGTGCAGCCTCTCTATCTGGAGCGTCTGCGTGAACGCGGCATCGAGGTGACGGTGGTGGATGTCTGACAGATACCTTATTATATAAAACGAGAGCGGCAACCGATTTTGCCGCTCTCGTTTTTTTGTGGTCCAGGAACCCTATTTCTTCAGCAGGGCCTGCAAACGCTCGGGATAGTCGGTGGTGATGTAATCCACGCCCAGGTCGATGAAGTATTTCATGTCCGCTTCCTCGTCCACGGTCCAGACGTTGACTTCGAGTCCCAGGTCGTGGGCCTGCTTCACCCATTCGGGGTTTTTGCGGAGCACCTTCATCGAGTAGTCGATGCCGGCCAGCCCCAGTTTCTTGATGCTCTTGGGAGCCAGGTCGCCGTTGAGGTAGTAGATTTTGGTGTCGGGAATGAGCTTCTTGAATGCCATGCAGGCGTTGATCGAGAAGGCGATGATCTCGGTCTGGTCCAGCACGCCGTATTTCTTGAGCTGCTTGACGATCTTTTTGGCGGCGAGGTCTTCGCGGTTGTAATCCGAAAGCGACTTCATTTCGAGAATCAGGCGCGTGTCGGGTTTCGAGGCGACGAGTTTCAGGTAGGCGTCGAACGTGGGGATGTTCTCGCCGTTGGGCAGCACGATGGCCGTGATCTCCTTGGCGGTGGCTTTCTCCATGTTGACGTCCGTGCCTTTGTAAATGCGGTCGTGGTTGACGATCAGTTTGTCGTCGGCGGTGAGCCATACGTCGATTTCCGAGCCGAAGACACCGATGGCGTCGGCTTTCGAGAACGAAGCGATCGAGTTCTGCGCCGATTCGGGGGCTGTCCAGTAACCGCGGTGTGCGATTACCTTGGGTTGGGCTGCGACGGCGCCTCCTGCTAACAGCATGGCGGCGGCCAAAATGAGGTTTTTTGTCATATCGTTTGAAATGTTAGTTGGTGACTTCTGAAACGAAACCATTACAAAGGTAGCAAACATTTCCGGATTTACAAGTCGAAAGGGAGGCAAAACTTTCGTTTGCATAAGGATGTCGCCGCAGCCGTTTTCGGGGATTCCGGGCATGAAATGGTCGATTTTTATTGTTAATTGAAGCAAAATTATGCCGGGCGTCACGGATTTTTTTCCTATCTTCGTGCAATCCGAATCCGGATACTCAAACTTAAAACCACAAAATAAGAGCCATGAAAGAAAAAGTCAGCAAGAAATTCAATGAACTTTACGGCGAAGGAGCCATCCTGTTCGCCTCTCCGGGCCGCATCAACCTGATCGGTGAGCATACGGACTACAACGGGGGCTTCGTCTTCCCGGGGGCGGTCGATAAGGGTATTGTCGCGGCGATCCGGCTCAACGGCACGGACAAGGTGCGCGCTTATGCGCTCGACCTGGGCGAAAGCTCGGAGTTCGGCCTGAACGAGGCGGACAAACCGGCCGAGAGCTGGGCGTGCTACATCTTCGGTGTCTGCCGCGAGATTCAGAAGCGCGGCGGCAAGATCGGCGGTTTCGACACGGTGTTTGCCGGAGACGTGCCCCTGGGCGCCGGCATGTCGTCGTCGGCAGCGCTGGAATCAACCTACGCCTTTGCGCTGAACGACCTCTATAACTGCGGTATCGACAAGTTCGAACTGGCGAAGATCGGTCAGTCGACCGAGCACAACTACTGCGGCGTGAACTGCGGCATCATGGACCAGTTCGCCTCGGTGTTCGGCAAGAAGGGCAACCTGATCCGTCTGGACTGCCGTTCGCTGGAATACGCCTACTTCCCGTTCGACCCGAAGGGCTATAAGTTGGTTCTGCTGGATTCGCGCGTGAAGCACGAACTGGTAGGCTCTCCGTACAACGACCGCCGCGCTTCCTGCGAGCGCGTTGCGAAAGTGCTGGGGCAGGAGTTCCTGCGCGGCGCCACGATGGAGCAGCTCGAGGCCGTCAAGGATCGGATTTCGGAGGAGGACTACAAGCGCGCCCGCTATGTGATCGGCGAGGAGAAGCGCGTTCTGGACGTATGCGAAGCGCTCGAAAAGGGCGACTACGAGACGGTCGGCAAGCGCATGTACGAGACCCACTGGGGCATGTCGAAGGACTACGAAGTGTCGTGCGAGGAGCTGGACTTCCTGGCGGAGGTCGCCGAGGAGTGCGGCGTGACGGGTTCGCGCATCATGGGCGGCGGCTTCGGCGGCTGCACGATCAACCTGGTGAAGGACGAACTTTACGACAACTTCATCGCCACGGCCAAGGAGAAGTTCAACGCCAAATACGGCCACGAACCGAAGGTTTACGACGTCGTGATCTCCGACGGTTCGCGCCGGCTGGAGTAATCCGCACGGTAGTTGTAAAAGAATCCCGGGCTTTTCGACCAAGTCCGGGATTTCTATTTATTGGACAAAAGCGTGTTTGATTGTTGTTTTCTCGAAAATAGTTTCTATTTTTGCATAGTCGGGTAATCCGGCAAGACATATTTTGATGAAAGTGTTTCGCTTTTATCCTTGGATGGAAATCTGGTAAATTTCAATGAGTCAAGGAGAGCAATAACACTCATCACTTGTATTGGTATGTGAGTTTCTGCTCCATGCTGTACAAGTGTGGGGTATTGTTTATTTGACTCAAGGTTTACCAGAACCTCCATCCAGATAAACGAACGGCTCCACACTTTCTTTTTTGTATAATCCGCAGTCGGGGCCGGGGCGAAATAGATCTTCATTATTAATGGATAATTTATTGCAAGAACTGCATGAATATGCAGATTCGGTTATTTATCATGCTCAGCATGGTAAATATGACAGATTTCCGGCTATTGCCACCCGGATGTATAATCATGTTGTTCATCATGGCACTATTCTTTTAGCTCAAACAAATGAGCCGTTTAAGGTTGGACTTGCCTATTTGTACAATCTGATGTTGCTTGATTTTCCGGATTTAGATATTGCTAAATCTTCGGCTGCAAAATCTTATTATTGTTTAGCCCGTGCTATTCAGGAAGATCGACAAGATAAATTGGCTGCAATGTGGTTATATATCTTAATAGTTGCAAATAAGAAAGATTTAGTCAACTTATTTGATGAGATTATTTATAATAAGCGATATAGCCCATACAATCCTTTTACTATGATTGATATGCACACAGTCCAAACGCAGGAATATCAAGAGAAAATGATATATCCACATATGTACAAGGTACTCCTGTATCTGTATTTTTATGTGGAGTCAGACTTGAAGAATCCGCCTCTTGCAAATTATGCGGAGTCATCTGCTGTTCGAGAATCGGGGTTGCATTTTGTCTTTGATTTAATAGTTCAACAGCACAAAAAGATTGAAGAGGTGAAACGAGAGGGAAAGCAGTTATTTATTCAAATATTCCAGAGGTTGGATTCTTTAATGAGAAATGAATAGTTATGAGGGAATTAAAAAGTTTGCGCGATAACCTCAAGTTTCAGGTTGGAATTGGTACGACGGCCGAAGTAGAAATGCATGCCGGGATGTTGGTTGGGACTACTTTATTCCCTAAAATGGAAATATACGGATTTATTCCTGTGTGTATTGCAGATGACATGAATCAGTGTTTATTGTCTGATGTTTTTATCGGATACGAGGCTATTGGGGCCGATAAAATTGTATATCGGGATTTAACTAATTGTAAATCAAATGCTCGTGTGGCATTTCCGATATTTAGGAGAATAATGAGACGGAAAAAATCATTTAAGGTGCCTTTGAATAAGATTTATCTGGCTCAATATATTCATAATCCACTCTATAAAGCCTGTCGAAGCAAACTGCGTGCTGCTGAATTTGATAGGAGGTTATTGGACCTTTCGGAGCAGATTGTAGAACAAGAAGGAGAAAAGGACCTTTTTTATGAAACCAATGTTTCCGAATTCTTGTTTTATCGCTATCGGTCTATTTCGTCCAACGATCTACCCGCTGCCTGTGCCGACGATTTCCGGGTTATTTGCATGGCTCGGAATGATATAACGGGCAACGTCGATTTTAGAGTTTTCAGTCCGGATGATTTAATTCTTGTATGCGATGAAATCGGAACGATTCCGGACAATAGGTAGTCTGTTTACGTTTGGACGATATAAAGATTTGTCTTTGAGCGATGTTCTTGATATGAACCCGGGTTATGTGTATTGGTGCATGGCTCATTTGACCCCGATGTCGTCGCGTTTGTGTTTCTATATTGATGATTTTGCCATGAATGAGATAAGCGCTTTGTATCCTCAATTTATTGTGCCGAAAGAATTTGAAGCCCAAAGACAGGCAAACAAGCTATTTCTGAATATTGAAGATAACTTGCCTTGGCACCGACCATCATCCGTACAAACGAAAGAAAAGGATTCGGCTGCCGAATCCGAATTAATTGAAGAATACGAGGCCGATTTTATAGAGGTACAGCAGTTTGTCGATGATGATTGTTGGGAGCATGGTCATTATGCAGGGTCCTGGGCGCAGGATGTGGAAGGGTATAGCGATGATGATATAGATACGATTTTCGATGGTGATCCTCTTGCTTATTGGAATATAGATTAAGGGGGCTTACTTTATTATCTTTTGCAGCATCACCTCGTCGTGATAGCCGTCGGGCCGCCATAGCCAGTCGTGTTTGACGCCGATCTCGGTGAATCCCGCGCTGCGGAACAGGCGCAGGCTCGCTTTGTTGTCGGCGCCGACGTTGCACCACAGCTGATGCGCGCGCAGCGTATCGTGTGCATAGCGGCAGAGGGTTTCCACGGCGTCGGAGGCGTAGCCGCGTCCCCGGTCGCTCTGTTCGTAGATGAGGATGCCGATGCCTGCCCGGCGGTGGATCGGGTCGTATTCGAACAGGTCGATCGCCCCGACCGGCTTGGAACTCAACAGCGTCTCGATGATCAGCCGCAGTTGTCCGTCGCAGAGCACCCCGACGATGTCCTGATGCCGTTCGACGAAGCGCTCCAGCTGATGACGCGAGAACGGCTCCGTCGTCCCGCTGACCGGCCAGATGTCGCAGTCGTTCTCCCACTCGTACATCAGGTCGACGTCGCCCGGCTCCACGGCCCGCAGGCGGATGGTGCGGCCCTCGATGTTCATTACAATCCGATGATCTTGTTGCGGATCAGCATGGCCACGCCCCAAGCGTTGGCGTTCTCGGTCATCTTCGACACGCGGAACTTGGTGTCCTTGTAGACCAGATTGAGCGAATATTTGTTCGTCGCCGATTTGAGCGGCAGCATGATGTAGTCGCCCGCCGCCGCGAGGTTGCCGCCGACGATGACCGTCTCGGGGTTGAACGTGTTGATCAGGAAAGCCACGGCCTTGCCGACCTTCTCGCCCGCCTCCTCGATCAGTTCGATCGAAAGGTTGTCGTCGTTTTTCGCCGCAGTGATGATGTCGTCGATGTGGATGGTCTTCTGCTGGTCGTATTTCTCCTTGAGGATGGTGTTCACGCCCTTTTGGATCAGGTGGCACATCTTGTCCTCGATGGCGATGCCCGAAACCTCGGTTTCGAGGCAGCCCTTCTTGCCGCACGAGCAGATGATCTCGTTGTCGAAGAAGGGAATGTGGCCGAACTCGCCGGCGAAGCCGCTCTTGCCGTAGTAGAGCTGTCCGTCGACCACGATGCCGATGGCCACGCCGCGGCCCATGTGGAGGTACAGCACGTTGCTCTCGTCCTTCGATTTGCCGCAGGTGTATTCGGCATAGCAGCGGGCGCGGGTGTCGTTCTCCAGCAGTACGCGGATGCCGACGCGCTCTTCGAGCAAGTCGCGCAACGACTGTTCGCTCGACGTGAAATATTTGTAACTGCGGCCCGTGTCGGGGTTCACGCGTCCCGTCATGCAGACGCCCAGCCCGAGAATCTTGCCCCGGTCGATGCCGCATGTGGCGATGAAGTTCTCGATGCCCGAGCAGATGCGCTCGATGCACTGCGGACGGTCGAGCAGCTCGAACGTGAAGTCGTTCTCCTCTTTGATGATGTTGTTTTGCAGATCGGTGATCAGGAAGCGCATGTTGTCACGACCGACGTTCACCCCGGCGAAATAGATTGCCGAGTTGGCCAAGCCGAAGATGTTGGGGCGCCGTCCGCCCGGGGTTTCCACCTTGCCCAGGTCCGTCACGATGTTCTCGTCGACCAGTTCCTGAACCAGTTTGGTGATCGTGGGGACACTGATGTGAAGCTCTTTGGTAAGCTCCGAAAGCGTGCATTCTCCGTTGACAGCCATGTGCGCGATGATGTTGCGCTTGATGATGCTGTTTTTGTGCGTAATGCCCTTCAGGGCGTCGTCTTCGTGTTTGTTGAAAAATTCGGTAAGTGATGTCATCCTTCCAGGCTCATTTTTAACTAACTCTGCAAATATATACACTATCTTTAATAAATGCAATAAGTTTTTAATAAAATTTAATAAATTTTGCTTCAAAATGAGGGGTAAAAAATTAACGCCCTGATTTTCAGGGCGTTAATTTTTAAGCGAAACTTTTTGTTTTACAGCGTCGATTTCGATTCCACGACTGTGTTGGGGTCCACCTTGCGGATGAGTCCCTGCAACACGCTGCCGGGGCCGAGTTCGGTGAATTCCGTCACGCCGTCGGAGAGCATGTTGCGCACGATGTAGGTCCAGCGCACGGGGGCCGTCAGCTGGGCGATCAGGTTGGCCTTGATGGCGGCGGGATCGGTATAGGGCTTGGCGTCGACGTTCTGGTAAACGGGGCATACGGGCGTTTGGAACGGCGCTTCGGCGATGGCTTTCTCGAGTTCCTGCTTGGCAGGCTCCATCAGCGGCGAGTGGAACGCTCCGCCCACCGGCAGGCGCAGCGCACGGCGCGCTCCGGCGGCCTTGGCTTTCTCGCAGGCGGCGTCTACGGCCTCCACGGCTCCCGAGATCACCAGCTGGCCCGGGCAGTTGTAGTTGGCGGCGACGACCACGCCGTCGACCGACGCGCAGATCTCCTCCACGACCTTGTCTTCCAGACCGAGAATGGCGGCCATCGTTCCGGGCTGCGCCTCGCAGGCGGCCTGCATGGCCATGGCGCGCTTCGAAACGAGCTTCAGACCGTCCTCGAACGAGAGCGCTCCGGCGACCACGAGGGCCGAGAATTCGCCTAAAGAGTGTCCGGCGGCGGCATCGGGCTTCACGCCCAGCGCCTTGGCCATGATGACCGAGTGGAGGAATACGGCGGGTTGGGTGACGCGGGTCTGCTTCAGTTCTTCGTCCGTACCGGCGAACATGATGTCGGTGATGCGGAAACCGAGGATCTCGTTGGCTTTCTCGAAGAGTTCCTTCGCAGCCGGAACGTTGTCGTAGAGGTCTTTGCCCATTCCGACGGCCTGGGCGCCCTGGCCCGGGAATACGTATGCGTGCTTCATAATTTTTTGCGAATTTTATGTTTGCGGAGGCAAAGATACGAATTTATTTCCTAAATTTGCACCGCAATGGTTCACAAAGGGCCGGGCAAGGCCCCGTGTGATTAAATGGGAATGCCGTGAAAATCGGCAGCAGTTCCCGCTGCTGTAAGTTCCGATAGTTGCCGCGACACGCTGAAAGCCACTGGTCCGAGAGGGCCGGGAAGGCGTTGCGGCAGGAACGAGCCAGAAGACCTGCCTTGCAGCTTCCCGACGAGGAAGAATCTTTTTTCGGGGTGTGTCTGCGGAGAACGGAGCATCGCAAGTCTTGGTATTTCGTGGCTGAAATACGGGTATGGACGTGAAAAAGGTTCGATTCCGGGAGGTTCCGGGACCGGATTTTTTATTTTACGAACATACTTAAAATCAGACGAACGATGAAAAAACTCTTGCTTTTCGCATTTGCGGCCTGCGCTTTGGCCGCCTGCTCGGACGATGACGGCGATTCCCGCGTCCCTGCGACTGCGGTTGTGCTCGATTGTACGGAAAAAGAACTTGCAGTCGGCGAAACCCTGCAACTCACCGCAACGCCGGCGCCGGCGAATACCACCGACGACGTGGTGTGGTCTTCGGATGCCGAGGAGTTCGCGACGGTTTCCGAATTGGGTCTTGTGACGGCCGTGGCTGCCGGAACCGCCAAAATCTCGGCGACATACGGTTCGGTGTCGGCAACCTGTACCGTGCATGTGAGCGAACCCGATCCGGAATTTGAGGTGATTTCGTTCGAAACGAGCGAAGGAATGCTCGATGCGGCTGAAATGCCCGTTGAATTGCGCGATGTTACGATTGCCGGGGACTGGGCCGGCGGTGACTTTAGCAAAGTATTGTGCGGTAAGGAGTATATGATGGACGAGGATTTCAACGGAACTTATTTCGACGGTCTGCTCTTTACGACGGCTGATAAGAAGATTGGATTCGGGTCTTATTTCACTGATAACAAATACAGTTCCTATGGGGCTTCCGACGTTTGGGGCGGATTCGTCCTTTCGCAGAACTTCAGCAAGAGGAGCAACGGCGGTTCGGCCGATTACAGTAAGGACGGGTTTTCAGCATGGGCGACGGCCGGTGCCAATGCAAGTGCTACGTTTGCAATCGCTTACGACAATGGATACGGGGTTTACAATTACCATACGCCGAAGGTCGAATTTACCGAGCCGCGCAAAGTAGCCTATTTGTACCTGGCCAATGCGACTGTGGCTGCGCAATATACCAGCCGTGTTGAGAATTACTGGTTCAAAGTCGTTGTGACGGGGTATCTCAAAAATGCCGAGGGCGGTAGCGTGGAACAGACGCTCATTGAGGGTGAAAACATTGCCGCCGACTGGGTGAAGGTCGATTGTTCGTCGCTGGGCGAGGTGGATGAACTTCGTTTCAAGGTTCAGTCGAACGATATGAGCGGCAATTATCTGAACTGCCCTGCTTATTTCTGTATCGACGAAATCGGACTGGAAGAAAGATAAAAGTATAATACGAAAACCAAATCACTTTTATTTAGAGCAATGAAAAAAGGTGTTTTTTCGCGATTATTACTCTTTTTGAGTATAAATCTGTTTTCTTGTGAAAAAGTGGAAATATTACATCAAGAGGAGTTTTCAGCGATTGAGTCTTCTGTTTATCGAGAGCGGGATCCAAACTCTCCATTAATTTTATCTTGTCCACGCGAACGAGATTCGCATAAAACCCGTACGATTGAGTTGGGATTTGATAATATTCTTGGCAGATCGTTTAGATTAGATCATTTCCCTTTTGAGAATATGCGAAATGTGGGGGAGACTGTCGTTGATTTAGCGAAACTTGAAGCAGATTATCCGTTATGGGCAACTAAAGTTAATTTACGAGAGAGCGTTTCTTCTGCATTCTCATATTCGACATTTGAACGATATGAAGAAAAATCTAGTGTAACTAAAAAAGTTAGTTCTGGATTTCAACTTAATTTTGGAATTTTTAAAATAGGTAATAAACGCACTTATTATAATCATTTTGCAAAGTCCTTGTTGGAAAATAGTAATTCAGTATTTGGACAACTTGATATTGAGATTAGGGATGCGTTTTATAAACTTGCTATAAATTCCTTTAGATTGAGTTTGATAAGGAAAAAATATCTTCAAAAAGATTTTTTAGATGATCTGTATAATATTCATCCTTACGAATTCTTTTCTTTTTATGGGCCTTTCGTAATGACGAATTTTATTACCGGAGGACGAGCTTCTGCATTATTTGCGGGGATAACTAAAACTATAACAACAGCAGAAGGCCGTGAAAAGACTATGGATAGTCAAATAACTGCCTCATTCTCTATCATAGATAATGGGAAAGATTCTGTTTCTTTAGGTATTGGCCGAGGATTTACTAATGGAAGTTCAAGTACCGAGTCGTTTACAGAATTGGAGACTACACTTGTGACATTAGGTGGCGCTTATGGACTTGGGGCATTTACCACACCTAAATCGATTGACAATATGAATATTGACCTTACGTCATGGGCTAATTCATTGAATAATACGAATACCCATTCATTGATTGATATACAGAATGAGTCTTTAGTACCTATATCAGAATTTTTTATTGAGACAAATTTGAGAACTCAATATGAACAAAATGTAGCGGGTAAGGAGTTGCCATCAAAGATATTGATTGAACCAAAACTGGTCGGCACAGGACATTTTCTTTCCAATGGGGTCTTTCTACATACAATACATCTTTTGACAAGATTTAATGACGCAATTTTGATGGATAGCATAGCGTTGCGATTACCATATAAACCTTCTTATGATTCGATAATTAATACTAAACTAGATGCACTTTGTGAATTTTACAAAGTAAAAGTGGAAAAATCTAGTAAACCTTTAAGTTTTAATACATTTACAGACTTTGAGGGATTAAAGTTAGATGGTGCATTATTGGAATCGGATATGAAAAAATATTATGATGAAGATAATAAAACGATATATTTACTTTACAATAAAAATGAGAAGAAAGTGGGATATTCTATTTATGTAGGCACTGGTGATTATTTGCTCGATACATATGGAATGAAACAGTGGGTCAATGGGCTTCCCTCTGTAAGTATTAATAAAGATGAATTGGTCAACTATATGTTAATTGCATTATAACTAATTTTTTTGACAAATCCCCGTATAAGTTTACGGGGATTTGTATTGAAAGGCATATTTGGGGTCAAAGTGTATGCGATCTTGGGATTGGGGTGGGGCTTATTCGTCCCGGAACTCCATGCGGCAGGGCAGCACCACCGATTCGGGTGCCGGGCGGACGGAGCCGGGCGATTGGCTTTCGCGGATTTGCCGCAGCAGGAGGCGCACGGCGTGGGCGCTGATCTCTTCGACGGGGAAGCGGGCGACGCTCATCCGGGGGGCGGCCAGGCGGAAAAGCGGGTCTTCGTGCATGCAGGCAAGCCCCCGACGGCCGTCGCTGATGTCGATGCCCCGGTCGTGGAAATAGCGCAGGGCCTCGGTGGCGAGGATATGCGTGGTGAAGAAAAAGCCGTCGGTGTCGGGAACCGTGGCGAGAATGCGGTCGAGCGTATCGCAGACGTGCTGCCGGTAGCCGGCATAGGCGACCTCTCCGTAGAGGCGGGGATCGGCGTGCAGTCCCGCTTCCGCCAGCGCGCGGAGGTAGCCCCTGTGCCGCAGTTCCATTGTCGGGAGGTGGGGGAAGGTCGTGATGATGGCGATTTTGCGGAATCCCCGGGCGGCAAGATGACGGACCAGCGCATGGCTGTCCGCCTCGTTGTCGATCACCACGCAGCCGGCGTCCGTTTTCGCGAGGCAGCGGTCGAACAGCACGACCGGGCAGCCGCTCTCCGCAAGGCGGCCGACCTCGCGTCCCGAAGCGTCGGCCGGGGCGATGATGATGCCGTCGACCTTTTTCGACCGGAAAAGCCGTATCAGGGCGTTTTCCCGTTCGGTTTCGGAGTTCGAACCGGCGATCATCAGCGAGTAGCCTTCCCGCTCGGCTTCCGACTCGATCCGGTCGGCGATGTGGGCGAAGAAGGTGTCCGAAATCGAGGGGAGGATCAGTCCGATGGTTTTCGATACGCCCGTGTTGAGGCTTCGGGCCAGCAGGTTCGGTTCGTATGCCAGGGAGCGGGCGCAGGCGAGCACGCGGCTCTGTGTCTCCGCGCTGATCCCTTTTTTGTCGCCCTGCCCCGAGAGGACCCACGAAACGGTCGTTTTCGAGAGGTTGAGCTTGCAGGCTATGTCCTTGAGTGACGCTCCCACGATTTATCCGTATAAGCAATGCTCTACAAAGATAAAATTTTTCCGGCATTCGGCAAATAATCCGGCCGTAAAATGACGCCGGGAGTTCTGTATCCGGGGCGTGGAAGCGAAAGTCTCCCGCAGGGCAGGCCCTGCGGGAGACTTCGTATCGGGAATGCGCTTATTTCGAGATCAGGTTTTCGCGCTCGATGTCCTTGAAATAGCGGTAGGTGGCTACGCGCAGCTCCTCGGCGGCCGGGTCGTCGCAGACCAGAATGCCGTTGGGGTGCACCTGGAGGGCCGAGATGGTCCACTGGTGGTTGTAGGAGCCTTCGACGCCGTGGCGCACCGCGCGGGCTTTCTTGTGGCCCGTGGCGAGGATCAGCACCTTCTTGGCCGACAGCACCGTGCCCACGCCGACCGTCAGCGCGGTTTTCGGCACGAGCGAGATGTCGCCGCCGAAGAACCGGGCGTTGACCTGGATCGTGTCCTGCGTCAGGGTCTTGAGGCGCGTGCGGGAGTTGAGCGACGAGAACGGCTCGTTGAAGGCGATGTGTCCGTCTTCGCCCACGCCGCCCATGAAGAGGTCGATGCCCCCGGCCTCGACGATGCGCGCCTCGTAGTCGGCGCACTCCTTGGCCAGGTCGTCGGCGTTGCCGTCGAGAATGTTGACGTTCTCCGGCCTGATGTCGACGTGCTTGAAGAAATTGTTCCACATGAACGAGTGGTAGCTTTCGGGATGCTCCTCGGGGAGACCCACATACTCGTCCATGTTGAACGTGATGACGTTCTTGAACGACACTTCGCCCGTCTTGTGGCGGCGGATCAGTTCCTTGTAGGTCTCCAGCGGGGTCGAGCCGGTCGGCAGCCCCAGCACGAAGGGCGACGAGGTGTGCTGCTCCTTGTTCTTGATCTGGGCGATGATGTAATTGGCGGCCCACTGGGCTACCTGCTGGGGGGTATTTTCAATGATTAAGCGCATGGGGTGATTTTTTAATGTTCAATGCTTCATTTTTTAATCGAAGTTTTTGTGAAGATGCGCTAAAACATCTTCACAAACACCTCGATAGCCTGGTATTCGGCCATGCCGAGCTGGTCGTAGAGCTTCGCGGTGTTCTGCGTGCGCTCCTCGGCCCGCTGCCAGAACTCGCGGGGATCGCTGCCCGGGAAGGGCATGATGTCCTTCTGCGAGAGGTGGCGGTAGATGGCGTGGCGTTTCATAATCAGCTCGTCGGGCGACAGGGGCACGGCCATGTCCACCATGCCGAGGTCCCACTCCATCCAGGCGCCGCGGTAGAGCCACAGGTGGCACTCCTTCAGCCACTCGTCGTCCTTCACGACTTCGAGGGCGCCGAGCACGGCCTCCATGCAGGTGCGGTGCGTGCCGTGGGGGTCGGCAAGGTCGCCGGCGGCGTAGATCTGATGGGGCTTGATCTCGCGCAGCAGCTTGACGATGATTTCGATGTCCTTCTCTGTGAGCTGGCCCTTCTTGATGCCGCCCGTTTCGTAGAACGGCAGGTTGAGGAAGTGGGCGTTGGTGTCGGGGTTCAGTCCGAACGAGCGCACGGCGGCACGCGCCTCGGCGCGGCGGATGGCGCCTTTCAGGTCGAGCAGCGGGCGCGGCTCGGGTTCGCCCTTCCTCTTGCCGGCGATGACCTTTTCGACTTCGGCGTAGTGGTTGCCGTAACCCAGTTCGCGGGCCGTGTCGATATTTTGGAGCACCACGTCGTCGTGCACGGCCACGTTGCCCGAGGTTTCGTAAGCCACGTGCACGTCGTGACCTTGCTGCACGAGGCGGATGAACGTGCCGCCCATCGAGATCACGTCGTCGTCGGGATGCGGCGAGAAGACGATCACCCGTTTGGGGAAGGGCGACGAAGGCACGGGGCGCGTCGAGTCGTCGGCGTTGGGCTTGCCGCCCGGCCAGCCCGTGATGGTGTGCTGGAGGTCGTTGAAGACGTCGATGTTGATCTGGTCGTAGGCGCGGCCCTGTTCGAGCAGTTCGCCCAGCGAGTTTTCGATGTAATCCTTATAGGTGAGTTTCAGGATGGGCTTCTTCACCACGCCGCAGAGCCATACCACGGCCTTGCGGACGAATTTCGGCGTCCATTCGCAGGGACCCACCATCCACGGCGTCTGCTCGCGGGTGAGCAGCTGCGCGGCATTCTCGTCGATCACCACCTCGATATTCTGGTGCGCCTGGAGGTACGAGGCGGGAACCTGATCCGTGATCTCGCCCTCGACGACCCTCTGCACGATGTGGGCCTTCTCCTCGCCCCAGGCCATCAGGATGATGCGGTTGGCGCGCATGATCGTGTCGATGCCCATCGTGACCGCCATCTTGGGCGTGTTCTCCAGCCCGAAGAAAGCGCCCGACTGGATTTTGCGGGTGTTGTAGGTCAGCTGCACCAGCCGCGTGCGCGAGCGGGAGTAGGACCCCGGCTCGTTGAAGCCGATCTGTCCGTCCTCGCCGACGCCAATGATCATCAGGTCGATGCGCCGCACCGAGTGGTCGTACGACGCGCAGTATTCCGAAACGCGGTCCTCGGGAACCGTACCGTCGGGGATGTGCACGTTCTCGGGCAGGATGTCGATGTGGTTGAGGAACTCCTCGTGGATGCGGTAGTTGCGGCTCTGCTGTTCGGTCGACCGGATCGGGTAGAACTCGTCGAGGCTGTAAACGGCGACGTTCCGGAAGCTGATCTGCCCTTCGTGGTGGCGTTTCACCAGTTCCCGGTAGAGACCCAGCGGCGTGCGGCCCGTCGTGAGGCCCAGCACGAAGGGCTGCGACTCCTCGTAGACCTCGTTCGAGCAGTGGATTTCGTTGTACATGCGGATCGCCTTGACGATGTTGTCGGCGACGTACTGCACGCCTTCGTACTCGTTTTCGTAGACCTTGGTGTGGATCTTCTCGTAACGATGGATGATGTCGCGCGGAGCCGATTCGGAAATCAGGCCGCCGTCTTTGGGAAGTGAATACTTGTTGTTCATACGTTTATGTAATTTGTTAATCTTTCTCTCTGTCGGTTTGCTGCCGATCGTGTTGTCGCCGCCGTTGGCGTCGTTTACAAGTCTGACCCCACCCCAAACCCCTCCCTCGGGAGGGGACTTAAGGCGCAAAAACACGCGCCTTGACTGCTGTGGCGGCTCGGCAATTCGCAAGCGATTGCGCTCGCCTGTTGCCCGCAGCTGTCGCATCGCGACCGGATTGTCTCTTGGCTTTCAACTTTTCACTTTTAACTTTTTCACTTCTCGAACGTCACCTCCCCGAAAAACTCGGGACGGTGGAAATCGGGTTTCTCCGTCCGGATCGGCCGCCACGAGAGGAAATGGGGGTGCGAGAGGTTGTCGCCGCATTTGTAGAGGTTCATGCGGGCCTTGAGACCGCTCCAGTCGGTCAGCGCATGGCGGAAAAGCGCCTGCGGGGGGATGGCCAGCGTGAGCGACCAGCGGTTGTCGCCCTCGCGCTCGGCGAAAGGCTCGCCGCAGGGCAGCGTCGTGTAGCGTTTCACGCCCGCCAGCACCTCGGGCGAGGCGTGCTCGGCCTCGGTCCGGGATTTGTGCGCTCCGAGCAGCATCCGTCCGATGCAGGTGGTTTCGAAATTGTAGTACATCCCTGTGTCGGGCGCGATGAAGAACTCCGCGCACGAGTCGGTCCACACCTCGCCGTTGTCCTCCGTGACGAGCGCCGCCGTGTAGCGTTCGGCGACGTCGAAGCGCAGCATCAGCCAGTCGCCCGTATGGAACATCCGGAAGCTGACTTCCGGGGCGTAGGGGAATTCCGCGGGCCAGTTGCAGCACGCCACCGGCAGCGGCTCGATTCCGGCGAATGCCTCGTCCACGGCGGCCCGGTCGTCGGGCGCGATGCCTGCTATCTTGCGAATTTCCATTCCTTATTTGTATTTGGCGACGGTTTCCCGTACGATTTCACACATCGTGCCGTACTGCTCTTCCATGCTTTGCAGCAGTTTGTACTGGGCGCGGGTGCGCACGAGGTTGTGCTCGGGGTATTTCGTTTTGTAATAGGTGTCGCCGTCGATGTAGTCCATCAAAAAACGCAGCACCTGCTCGAAGGTGATGTAACGGGCCGAGAATGCCAGGTGGTCGATTTCGGCCTGGTTGAGCTGTCCGGCCCGCTGCGACAGATAGCCTTCGGTATAGGCGCGGAACATTTCGAGGGACATGCCCACGCGCGAAAGGTCGCGGTCGTCCTCGTCGCCCGTGTTGGCGTAGGAGCGGATGGCGTCGCCGAAATCGTTGAGCGACGTGGAGTTCATCACCGTGTCGAGGTCGATGGCGCACAGCACCTCGCCCTGCTTGTCGAAGAGGATGTTGTTGATTTTCGTGTCGTTGTGGGTCACGTGCGTGGGGATCGTGCCGTCCTCGACCTTCGACCAGAACGAGAGCATCTCGTCGCGGCGCGATTCGATCCAGCCGATCTCCTCCGCAAGGTCTTTCACGCGGCCTGCGGCGTCGCGGCGCAGCGCCTCGTCCCACTGCACGAAGCGGTGACGGATGTTGTGGAAGCCCTTGATCGTCTCGGCCAGCGGCTCGGTGAAGTCCGCCAGCTGGGCCTGGAACTTGCCGATGCCCTCGCCGCCCTTGCGGGCCAGTTCCGGGGAGTCGGCCTTGTTGTAGGCGATCGTGTCGCTGATGAAAACCGAAACGGCCCAATATTCGCCCTGTGCGTCCACGTGATAGAGCTTTCCGTCGCGGGTCGCAACCACGGTCATCGCCTCGCGTCTGGGGTCGCCCCCGGCGGCTGCGACGCGGCGGCGGATATGGTCCGTCACTTTGCGGATGTTCTCCATCATGGCCGGAACGTCGGGAAAGATGCTCTTGTTTTTGCGCTGGAGGATGTAATCCGGCGCATCGCCCGCCGTGCGGACGATGAACGTGTCGTTGATGAATCCCTCGCCCAGCGAGTCGATTGCCGTGATAGCGCCTTCCAGCGCGAACTGCGACGCTATTTCCTGTAATTCAGCCTTCATACGATGAGGTTGTTTCGGTTTTGGTTGTTAAAGGTTAAGTTTCACCTCCAAAGTTACTGGAAAAAACGCAGAAATGCAACCGGATATTGTGAAAAAGCCCGCCTTTCTTGCTGAAGGGCGGGCTTGCGAAAACTTTCGGACGGGTTATTCGATCGGGTCGATCACCGTGAACGTCACCTCGTAGGGAGCGGGTGCCGACTGTCCCTGGTAGTTGCCGCCGGCGACGATGAAGGTCACCGTGTAGGTCCCCGGCTCGGTGTAGGTGTACGAGTAGCTCGGCAGATCGTCGGTCACGCCCTTGATGTTCAGGCCCGTGTCGGGCGAGATCGTGTTGAGCGCGACGGGCTGCATGAAGGCCCACTGGTCGATCTCGGGGAAAGCCCCGGCGCTGAAGCCCTGGAAGACGATATTGGCGGTGTTGTTCGCTCCCGGCCGGCCCTGGAATTTCAGGTTGCCGTTGCCCGATACATTATGAATATAGGGGTCGTCGGCGTGCTGCGAAGCCAGCGAGAAGGGAACGAATTCCATGTCCGGATAGTTGTAGACCTGCGTGTCGTGGCCCTTGAACTTGACCGTGATCTTCGGATTGATCCGATAGGTGCGCATCGTGGTCTTGGGGTCCGGATAGAAAAGGTGCATGCCCCACGAAAAACGGTCGGCGAACCGGGTGATGTCGTAGGTGTAGGTTTTGAACTTGTTCGCGTTGTTCGGCGTGAACTCCAGTTTGGTCCAGTCGGCGCAGTCGTTCGCCGCGATGGCTTCGACCACGGGGCGGTCGGTGGCGGCGTCGCTGCCGTTCAGCCCCGCGAATTTGTTGCCCGCAAACAGGACGAGGTTGTTCAGCGTGCCGTACTGCTGGCTGATCTCGATCTCCAGTTCGCACGACTCGATGTCGGCGATGTCGACCTTCGTGCGGTTGCGGTGCTTGTACTCGTGTCCCGTGTCGCCCGTCCAGACGGTGATGAAGTCGGCGTTGCCGCTGAAGTTGAAGACCACCGGGTCGCCCGTGCGGTAGGTGTTCGTCGGCGCCAGCCGCACCGAGAACTCCAGCGGCTCGTAGATCTCTTCGTGTTCGCACGAGGCTGCCGCGGTTGCGAGGGCCAGCGTCGCCGCGAGGTATGTGATTCGTTTCGTATTCATCGTATGCTCTGCAATTAAGCGTTTTACCATAAGGGGTTCTGTCGGAGCGCGTGGTTCACCGCCAGCTCCTTGGTCGGAATCGGGAGGTAGATGTGGCGTGCCGTCACGTTGGCGTAGTTCGCCGACGCATAGTTCGTATAGCTGACGTTGCGGTACTTGTTCTCCGTCGGCTGGTTGGTCCCGGCGTTGTGCATCTTCTCGACGAACGTGCCCCAGCGGATCAGGTCCCACTTGCGAAGCCCCTCGAAAGCCAGTTCGCGTCCGCGCTCGTTGCGCACCAGGTCGCGGAACGAACGATAGTCGCCCAGCAGGCTCTCGTTGGTCTTGACGCCCGCGCGTTTGCGGATTTCCCGGATGGCCTCCTTGGCCTGGTCGTCCGGCGCCCCGGCGTATTCGTTGATCGCCTCGGCGTACATCAGCAGCACGTCGGCGTAGCGAAGGATCGGGAAGTTGATCGTCGTGTAGAGGCTCTTGGCCGACATCTGTTTCTCGTAGACCGTCTCGCGGCGCCATTTGCCGGCGTTGCGGACGGCGCACATCACCGTCGGGTCGTAAACCAGATCGGCGGGGTCGAACGCGTCCTCGATCGTCTGGTCCAGCCCCTCGATGTCGGGCATGGCGAAATTGTTGTTGTAGACCCACGGCGTCTTGAACATGCTCTGCGTCTGTTGCAAGTAGCGCGTCACGGTCTCGCCCGCCTTGTTCTTGTACGAGATTTTCTGGTTGTTCATTCCGCGGTAGTTGTAGCCCGGCAGGTTCCAAGTCAGCCGCTTGTCGATGACCGTGGCGCTGGCCGTTTCGTCTGCCGTGCGGTCGTTCTCCCAGTAGAGCTGCCAGAGGGTGTAGGAGCCGTTGTAGTAGCCGTAGGAGTAGTTGCAGGCCCACTCCGAGTAGTTGGTCGTTCCCGACTGCGACCGCAGACCGATCAGGTCGCCGATGCGGCCGTTCGTCCAGTCGGTCGCGCTGGTGCGGTCGCCGAGGAAT
>ERZ773277.1169-NODE-1169-length-22612-cov-10.593031_pt1 | contig 22612 bp, 20 predicted proteins | sample MGYA00511957_ERZ773277 | MGnify/ENA primary metagenome ERZ773277 (study PRJEB29015, sample SAMEA2737800) | human gut metagenome | biome: human gut; feature: human-associated habitat; material: faeces | place: China | collected 2012 ... | reverse complement strand
TGAGGCGAGCCGTTGAGGCGAGCCGTTGAGGCGAGCCGTTGAGGCGCTTCATTATTTGAATCTTCGGCAAAGCCGAAGACCAGCGATACCGTCACCTCTTCACCTTCAGGAAAAGGAACAGTACCCTCCGGACGATCTTCACATCCACTCAACCCTCCAAGAAGCGTCATGCCTCCCAAGAGCATTAACCATTTATTCTTCCAAATCTGTTTCATATCATTATTATTCTTGTACACATCGAAACGGATAAGGCTCACCGATCATTCCCCAAGCATTATTCGGAGTACTCAATTCTCCTGCTGCTATTTTTGTATAATATATCCGGTAATTATTGCCATTCTTTGCTATCGTATTCGTTCCTTCGTATCCGGCTGCACTTCCATTAAATATCAATTTTCCATCGCTAAAGGATCGGTATGCCGTAACCGGAAACCAGGCTGTATTATCTTCTGTACGAGGAGAGGGCACACCATTCCCACCGGATACATTATACAGACGTCCACCCCGCTCGTGTGCACTACCACTTTCCATAAACGTTCCATTCGCATCAAACCAATACGCCTGGTTCTTGCCCCAGCCATTATACACTGTTTGATGGGGAATCTTCCATCCTGCCGGACAAGGGTCATAAAGAGTTTTAGAGTTATTATACAAATACTGATAGTCCGCAGTAGTTTCATTCAAACTATACCAAGAGCATTTGCTTTGGTTCTGATCGCTGCTCGAACCTGTTATAATATGGTCGGGATGTTCAATGACATATTGCAGCGTATTGCCATTTACTAATGTAATATTGGAGTAAGCGACCTTTCCCAGTTGTACCCCTCGTCCTTCTCCATCATAAATAACATTGAGTTCATTCGCCGTTCCGTCTGTCGACCCCAAGAACGGATCCTTGCGTCCCCAATAGTACAAATAGCCTATCCGCCTTGCAAATTCCAGCAATGAAGCATTCTCACCGGGAAATCCTCCGGCAGTCGCGCACAGGTTTCGGTCCATAATCACCTTCCCGACATGCGTTCCACTGCTTTTGAAAGCCGCAGTGGCATATTGATGCACGCTTCCGTTCTGTGTCAACTGTTGTGCCTGGGCATAAGTGACAGAGGAAGTAATCCCCTGCGGTACATAATCGGTTATCCAGAGATGCCAGCTCCATACTATTTTACTGCCGGAATAGGCGGCAATCAAGGCATTTCCTCCTTTGCTCACCGGCACTTTGACGTGGATACGGGCTTTTTGCAAATCACCTCCGTCAGTGATACGCGCCAGATTCGAATGGTCATCTCCACTGATGGCATACCCCATCACCAAATCGCCCGATGTAGCATCGTCTTTCGTCTGCCAGACCAACTTAACATCCGTTATTTTTTTGTTATCGGCCAGCGTCGAACCATCCGTCAGATGTGTATTCCAACCACTCAGCGGAACATTGTAACCATTCATCTTCGCTTCATGCTTATACGGATTAAAACAAATATTCGTACCGGGTTTCATCATGAAGCAGTTGGATGTCTCCACCAGATTGGTGCTTTGCACCGGACTTTGGTCCAGCAGTTGAATGCGTTTATCCGTCTGGTAAGCCGTCGATTTGACGGAAAGTTTCCACGTGTAATCCTTGTTTTCATAGAGGTTGAAGTCCGTTGATTCCTGTCCGCCCAAGTAAGCACGATAATAGAGCCGTTCTTTCTTGACGGCATTGTCCACCACCAGTTCTACATACGATGCGGCGGTGGGGGCATTCTCTTTTGTACGGTAATAAGGTGAAGTGGCCTTCGCCGAAGTGCCGCGCACGTTGGCAGGTATCCACACGGTCTTCTTTCCCGCCGCCAACTCTGAGGCATTCGTCAGCCGATAGTAATCGATAAACTCAACTACTTCGGACGGATAGGTCATACCCCACTGCGTCTCCACCGGTGATGCAAGCAACCGGAAGGCTGCGGGGACCTGGCAAAGCTTCACCTCTTTCAGGGCATAGCCCGCGTTTTTCAGCGCAGCATCTATTTCCCAGTTCACCGTCAGCCGTGTTGCCAGCCGCCTGAGCAGCAGACGGGCGTCATAGCTCCCGTCCGGACTTTGAAGTTTACCATCGCTCGTCACGTTCACGCACGGCAGATGGAGCATATAAGGCATCTTGTTGATATCATCCTGCGTAAAACCTTCGGCGGGAATCGTCTTTTTGAAAAGATCGGCGTCCATCACCTGTTGTTGCACATTGGCGAGGCTGCCGCCGATACTCGGGGTCGTATTTCCTTTCCCGCAGACAATCACCACCAACTGGCAGTTCGTGGCCGGTGTCAATGTCACCAAGGTAGAGAAATCCGTTCCCGCAGTGATCTGCTCTTTGGATTGCACACTGCCCATCAGCGTCCCGTCAGCCTTATATTGCATCAAATAGAACTGGTACAGCGCATCCGGATGACCCGGTTCCGTTGCACGGGTCCGCACGGCAGGCACCGGCCGGGCAGTGAACGCACCGTCCTGCCCGGAATCACTCCCCCGTGTGTCGGCAGAGGCAGGAAGGTTATACCCGTCCTCTTCATCGGCAAAGCCGAAACACAGGGATACCTCCACGGGCTTTGTGTCCGCATCGACCGGCACGACATCCGCCCGCTCTTCACAAGCCGCCATGCCCAATAGGCAGACAAGCACCGGTAGCTTCCACAGATTTTTAGAAGTATGTTTCATATTGGTATGTTTGTTTTAAGTTCACCACAGATTACACAGATTTTCACTGATTAATTATTTATATTCCGATTAATTATTTATATTTCACTGATAATCAAGTTTAATCGAATCAAAGATTCGGTGTTAATCTGTGAAGATCCAGTATTAATCTGTGAAAATCCGTGTAATCTGTGGTGAATCAAGTTCATTTCTGTCTTTTATTTGAAAACTACATTGTTCACCGGAAGCACCTCCACAGCATCAAACATCACTACGTTGCCGTCCGTGATCGTCACACGCACATCGGCGCTGTTGGCGCCACTGATATTGACGGTGAGGTTATAAAGGTAATCTCTGCGGATGTTGTAGTCAGTCATCAGGTTACCGCCCAAATGCAGGAGATAGTTCACGCCGATAGGCGCCGATGCTCCTGCATACTTATATTCACCCGACAGCTTGATGTACGTACAATAGTCCAATGTTCCGTCCGGCCCTTTAGCCGGAATGCTCTTTTCCATAAACGAGGCGGCTGTCCCCATTCCCCGTAAGTTTTCCGGCATATAGAATTTGCAAGGAGAAGACGGACTCAAATCAGTAGTGATCTGAGTTCCGGTTGTGGATGTGATAGCCGTAGAACCATCCTTATCCGCAGGATACTTATCTTTAATACTTCCGCCTCCCCGCGTATAGAGCGCCATGTGTGCGGGTACATTGTAGAGGGAGACGGACTTGACGACAAGGCTACTCAAATTATTGGCTGCCAGGTCTCCCTTTTTATTCCAGGACAAGGAAATCGTGGCGTAAGCCCGCCGCAAGGGAACCACCAGCGGTATTACACCCGGTTTGGTAGGATCGGGCGTATATTCCAGCGGCCCCGATGTCAACAGGGACGGCTGGTTGGTATAACCGGAAAAGGCCACCGTTTTCGCCTTCAGTTCCGCTTCGGTTCCGGTGAAGTCTTTCAAGAACGACTCTTCCGCATTGGCAATGACATAGAAGCGACTATTCGTTTGGGTGAAAGTAGTTTCGCCGGTTGTAATCTCAATCGTCGGAGGAGGATTCTTCCCAACCGGATCATCCGGAACCGTAAAAAAAGCTTTGTTCTTCAGCGTTGACTTTCCGCCCTCGGTGACGTATTGCAGCACCCAGATCCGGTTAACAGGGATCTGGTTAATCGTTCCGCGGGTATCCACCGTCAGCGCCGGAGGCAGTTTCAGAACTAATCGAAACTCCTCGGAAGTCTCTACGGATTCCTCGCTGCATCCCGCCAGCAAACCGGAAACCGTCCATAGGCCGGAAACCGCCAGCAGGCAACCGAGTGCCCATTTGCCCGTCCATCGTCGTATGTATTGTCTTTTTGCCATTCTGTTTTGATCTGATTCTAAATATGATAATTGTATATGAATATGCCGGTTATTTTCCCATTTCATCCGAATCGAGCGTTACGGTCGATTCATATTCGCCTATCGCCAACGTCAAGTCGGCGGGATCGAGTATGCCGTAGAAAGTCAGTGTAAAGGCGAACATATAGGTCATGCCCGGCAGCAACACCTTCTGGATCTCCGCCGGATAAGTATTGGTCGTTTTTCTACTTACACCGTTATCATTATAGCCTACCGTCAGGTTCACTTTAAAAGGAATCATAGCCGAACCGTCTACCGGAAGCACCACAACCGGTGTACTTTCTCGTGAAGTCTTTATCTCATGGGATGCTGTATTATTCGTGAATCCGGTGAAGGACTGAGTAGTGGCAAACGTTTCATTCGCCACCGCCCCCCAGGTAGTACCCCCAAACGTGTAAGGCAACGACGCCCGGAGTCCTCCCATCTCGAAGGAGTTCACCACCAGACTGGTAGGAGTAACCGGCTGAAAGTCACCTGCCTTCACACTCACTTTAATCTGTGCTCCCAAGCGTTTAAAGGGAGCCGGCAGCACTACGTCCATCATGTTTTCTCCCGTTTGGTTGGGTTGCACCACGATCCCTTTCAGGCTGGTGTACATAAAGTCTTTTCCGTTCGACACCTGAATCGTACCGTCCGTTTTCAGTTCGGGCACTTCCGTCGAAGAGTTGTACGATACCAGATAAAGGTCGTACGTTCCGCGATACAGATAGAGTTCGCCCGTAGCCACTCCACTCTTTACCGTATATACTTTATGATCCAGCGGTTCCGTCGTCGTGGTAGACGCACCTGCGGGGAAAGCATAGATACAGAAAGTCTTTCCATCCTCCATATCCGTTGCCGCGTCGGCACGGGTCGAAGCCTCGTCCGCCTCCGCCCGGTAAAGAGAGAAGCGGAGCGATACCGGATCTCCCTCCTCCGTGCCGGGTTCCCCGGGAACCTGTTCCGAACATCCTGTCAGTCCCGGCGCTCCCAGCAAGCAAAGGCAACACCCTATCCAAAGTTTCAGTCTTTTATTCATCGTTTCTTGTTTTAGTTCACCACAGAGTACACAGAGTAACACGGAGTGGATCGTTTTCCACTAAATCCCGATACTCGTGTTCTGGTTCGCATCGTTCTTCCAGTCCTCTATCTGTACCGAGCTCAGCTTACCTCCCATTTTGTCCACCGTAATCAGATAGACATAATGCTTTCCCGCCTCCCACTGCGCTGTCACCGATTGGGTTTCAAACGCATGCGCTTTCGCGGCAGCTTCTCCGTCCACACATACCTTGAGCCGGAACGAGAGCACCGTTTCTTCTTTCGCCATCGGCGCCACGAGGCAGGTCACGTTCGGTCCTTTCTGGTTTTCTTTCAGCTTCAACTCCACGCCACTCGCCTGCGCCAGTGTCAGTGTCGAAATATCCGACAGACTGTTCAGCAATCCGCTTTTCAGGTTCATCGTCCCGATGCCTGTCCGCAGACGGTTGGTTCCGCTCAGCACATCCACCTGTATCAGCTTTAGCGCTTCGGTGGCCGAAGCCGACTTCACGATACGGAAACTGACTTTGGCCAACGCATGCTTCATCTTGAAGCTGACGGTTCTCGAGGAAGGTTTTGCCGTGACGGGGACTGTCTCCGACTTATCCGTACCCACACCGTAGAGATAATCGGCCTGCCCGGTAGCGAGAAAATCAGTCAATGACGACGGAAGGTTCACCGCCGTCGTATGTTCACCGTCACCGGACGCTTGGATGGCTGCGGGAGGATAATAGGCGTACAGCAAGGCATCACCCGAAGTGCTGTTCATGATCGTCTGCTTGTCCGGAGTCCAGACTCCTTCTTTCAAGGAGAATTTCATCAGTGGATTGTCTCCATACGCCGCATGTGGACTGGTAGCTGATGCGGTAGTGGTGGCATACACGTCCACCTCGGTGATAGCGGTTGCTTCCGCACGGGTGACGCTCTCCTCTCCCTCCACTTCGATCCGCTGCAATTCCAGCGCGCCTTCATCGGCGGCGAATCCGTCGTCCGAGGCGCATGAAGCCGTCAGGCATATCCTCGCTCCGAGGGCAAGCGCCATGTAGAGGCGATTCGCCGGCTTCTTCATTCGATTGTATTTTTGTAGGTTCATATCTGTTTTCGTATCTGTTTTCGTATCCGTTTTTCATTAAGTGGCGTTTCCCGCGTCCTGCTCCGTTGTCTCTACGAATCGTTCTACGGTGATACCGTTCAGGATCAATTCATTGGTGGACGTAAAGTTATACTGGTAGTTGTATCCGGCCTTCAAGGTATGGGCCGCCTTCTCGGTGTACTTCTTCTCCGTTTCACCGCTGTTGCCGGCCTTCACCTTGATCACAAACGTTCGGGAGCCGGGCTTGACAATGGCTACATACGTATGCTGCAGAGCGGAAGTTCCCGCTGCCGAGGCGCTATAGGCATTGATCGTCTGCGATTCAGAGGCACCGGTGGCAATCCCCGTACCCTCCAGGCTTGCCGTGCCGGGAAGCTTCTTGTCACTATCACTATTTCCATACTTCACCACCAGGGTCACCTTCGCCGCTTCCGGAGCGAACGAGAACGTAGCCTTATTGCCATCGAGTACTCCTTTAGCCGTCAGCCGGTTGCTTTGCCAGAAATTGGTGGCTGTGCTCTGATCGGTTAGAATCCGGGTGAACGCCGTAGGATACGAAGCCGTAAACGTTTCACTACCGGTGGTGGTAAGCGCTGTTTGTCCGCTTGCGGGTTGCCAGGTGCCGGTTGTGCCGGTGACCACCCGTTGGTAGTTGGCAGCTTTCGTGCCATCCGTAATCCGGATGACATCACCCGCTACAAATTCTCTTTTATCATAATCATCGGCATGCGCATCCGTCGCACGGGTAGCGGGATTCCCCACCTCCGCCGATACTTCCAACGGACGGGGCAAAGCATCCTCTTGCGAGCAGGCGGCCAGCAGAACCGGGAAGAACAGGCAGAGAGCCGCCCCGGATACCGATAGGATTCTATTCTTTTTCTTTTTCATGGGGTTACATCAACTAAGGTTCCTGTTTGCGATTCCCCGCTTTGCCACTCTTTGATCTCCTGACCGGTGGGAACCAACACATTATTTTTCAGGGTGAGCGTATAGGTGTAGTGGCTGTTCGCCGCCCTTGCGCAAGTGAGGGTGACGTCATAGACCACTCCGTTAGCATCCGTCACCGATACCTGTATCGACTGTTGGGAATCAAGCGGGGCGATAATGCCATGCCAGGTATATTTCGCATCGCCTGTATCGCCGGGGTGATACAGGTAGACGGTTTCATCCTTGCTTGCTCCTCCGGAGTAAAGCCCCTTCCCGGTTACGGTCATACTCGTAAAATCCTTGGACAGTGTGTTCTTTCCCGAAAAATTCAGTGTCAGCTTCACGCCTTTGTGCACAAAGGCATTTTTGTCTGTAAAGGAGAGGGTTCCGTCACGGCCGATCGCCACCTTCTCAGGGGTCTTCAGCAGATTGCTCAGGCGGTAGTCCTCACCTCCCGCCTTTCGCTGGTCGGCACGGATACCCGAGTATTCGATAGGGTAACTCGCCTGGTAGGTGGCTCCGGACTCAACGAGCAGCTCCGTACCCGTCACCGAAGGTTTCCACTCGCCCGTACTGCTGCCGGAAGAAGCGGCGTTCAATATATAGTCCACCGGAGTGGATGACGAGCCGTTCCGCGAGCGGATGATACGGATTTTGTCACCTGCGGCAAAGGTGCTGCGGTCGTAACCGTTGTCGGCTGCCACGGCACGGGTCCCGGCTGCCACGGCCGCCCGGGTCTCAGACTCCCGGCCTTCACCGGAAGCGCAGATCGCGGCGGACACCGTAAGCGGAGTCCCTTCGGGCAACGAAGGGGTCAGCGCATTGTCCGAACAGCCTGCGGTAAGCAGCAGGCAGCCTAAAACCGTTTGGTATAATCTATCTGTTTTCATACTGAATCATTCATTCTGAATCATTTGTCATTTGTCATTCTGAATCATTTGTCATTCTGAACCATTTATTGTTCTGAATCATTTGTTGTTCTGAATCATTTGTTTCATTGCCAGCCGGGATCTACGTCACTGCTCCCCCCGGAAACTTCCGTCCACCCTTTTATATCGACAGGTTGCAGGCTGATTCCCCGTTCGCCGAGCGTCAAGGTATAGACATAGCGGTATCCTTTCTGCCATGCCGGGTTGAAGGCATCGGTCGAGAGGGTAAGATCCCGTTCGGTAGCGTCCGAGCTTTGTTCACCCAGTGTCAGCGTCAACGTCACCTGCGTGCCCGAAGCTGCCCCAGCCTTCGGAGCCACCAGCCCGTAGGCCACTGTAACGGGGCCCGAGGTGCCGACCTGTTGCGGATGGGCCGATGGGGTAAAAGAGATTTCACCCACCGCGGCCAGTCCGGACAAAACGCCATCCGTCAGGGACATCGTGCCGGCCGATCCGGATCCGGAAGCAGTCGTACAGTAGAAAGGAGTAGCGTCGCCCGCTGCCGTAAGCTTAATCTTCTTTACATAATCGTATGTCGGATCCGGGGTGCGGTCGTTCGCGTTCTGAATGCGGAACACGACTTGCGACAAGGCGTGTTGCAGATAGAGGGTCGGCGAAGGAGACAGGCTGTTGGCGGTAACCGCCGTAGCCGAACCTACGGTAGCGCTGCCGGAACCGTAAAGATAATCGGCGGTAGAGCAGTCGTAGGTATTTTCTCCGTCGAAGGTTTGCCCGGCAGGCACGCTGACGGGGAGAGCAGGCAAGACAGTACTGCTGCTGCCACCGCTACCGCTGCCACTTCCGCTACCACTGTTGCCTCCGCTACCACTGCCGCCATCGCTCTTCAAGGCTGTCGCGGCGGGTGCCCAGGCATAGACCGTCGCTTGCGCGAGGCTGACGTAGGTAGAAGGATTGCTCGTCCACTTCGTACCGGAGGCCGCTTTCGTGAAGGTCGCTCCCCCGGCGTTGCTGCCCGGATAGAGACTGCCGTCCGCAGCGGCGAGGTAGATGCCAATGGTGCTGATCCGGTCTGCACCCGTACCAACATCGTTGATCATGCTACGGGTGGAGGCGAGCGTGGCACCGGCATGAACACCGGGCTGCAAGAGGACGGCATCGCCGTCGGTGAGAACGGAGTTCTCACCGGAACAGGCTATGCAAAACAGGGATGCGGTCCCAAGGAGCAAAAGAATGAATACGTTCTTCATCTATTATCTTGTTGAGTTTTTCTTCTATCACTTTATATCCAGGTCAGTGCTTGACGCAACTGTTGTCCATTCCGTCACGGTCACACTCGAAATGACGAGTTCGGAGCCACTGAGCTTGACGGTGTACAGGTAATTCTCTCCGGCCTTCCATGCACTGTTGCTACCAGGCAGGGCGACTTTATAATCCTGGTTGTCAATCGTCAGCGTAGCTTCCACGGTCGACTTATCGGCCGTGTTTTCAGGCAGGACGAGGATACTGGCTTTCCTGGCGTTATTTTTGGCGGCGGCTCTGGCCTGATCCGTGTCAGCCGCTGCTTTGGGCAACTTATAGTTTGCTATATCACGTGTATAGGTCACTGCCGTCGGAGAGCTACCCACAGTGATCGTACCATCCTTAATTTTCATGGTAGGGCTAGCTCCATTATTTAATATAGTTGTACCTCCACTTTTATTGGCTAATACCAGTTTGGTGAATGCACCGGTATTTTTATAGGTATGATCCGCATATACCCGGAAGCTGACCATCGCAAGGGCATGCTTCATGGCGAGCGTCACCTGTCCGGTTTTATTCGTATCACCGTTTTTATAGCTGGCTTTCACCGCAGTACTCTGATCGGCATACATATAGTCCACCTCTCCGGAGGCTGCGAGAATCTTAGCGCTACCGGAGGAGTTACTGTCCGAATTGTCAGTGGATTGAAAGTCGATCTTGGCGTTAACACTTCCGGTAGACCCCGGAAATACAGAAATATTGATCGTGGAATTATCAGTGTATTCACCACTTGGATTGGTAGCCTTCAGCGCAGTACTGCCACTCTGAAATTCACCATTACTACCCGGTTGATACGCCGGATAATGCGCATAGATCGTAGCCTCTTCCGCCGAAAGATAGATTTTATCGGTCGTGCTGCTATTGCCCCATTTCGAAGAGTTGTAAGTGTACAACCCATAGTTATTCGTTGTCTTATTCGTCGTTTTGCTGTTGGCATACACCGCGATGCTTCCTAATACAGTCCCTACAGCCGATGCATCCGTGCCGGCATCTATCGCGCCGCGTGTCAACACCACCTGTGGCGACACCTGTAATTCCGCCACCCCGGTATCCTGTCCTTCGGGCAAGATGCTTTCACTGCATCCGACAGCCAACAGCAATGCCGGAAGAGCCATAAGCCAATGATATTTCGTTTGGTTAATCATCATGTTCGTTTTATCTTTTTTTAAATTCATGTATCTAATCCGCATCCAGAGTGCCGTCAACAGTCACCGGAGCCCACGCCTGCACCGTTACCGAAGTGATTCCCAGTTCATGGTCGCCGATGTTCAGCGTCACTACGTGTGACATGCCCGCCTGCAACGGATTTTTCCCGCTTGCGTTGGAATCACCGAACGTAAGCGACACATTATCGAATGTACCTATTGATGTTTCTACTTTCAGCGTATACGTGTTGCTTCCACCTCCATTGCCGTTGTTTCCGCCGGCTTCCAACGGAGGGAGTAAAAGTTGCCCCACAGATACCGGAGTCTGGCCGGTCACTTCCGTTCCTTGCCCGGCTCCGTTGGTTCCGTTCTGCGTAAGATCCACCGTCAGTCCCTGGGAATGTTCGGTTGTGGTGGAGAATGTCACCTCTCCCGTAGCCAGCTTCAACGAGGCAAGCGGTTTCGCCTCCTTCACCGTGATACTCTTCACCCATACCGACACCCCGTTTTGAAGCGTCTTCTTCGCTTGAAAAGAGAGTTGCGTCAATTGATGGTCGAATACCAGTGAAAGAAAGTGCCCGTCCGCCCAGCGGTTTCCCTGTATCTGAGAAGCGTAAAGCAGATCGGTCTGCCCTGTGAGTACAAAGGAAACCGTACCGGCATAAGTGCCCGTTCCACTGCCCGAAGCGGCTTTATCCGGCTCGGCATAGGGGGCGTAGCTTACCAGATAGAGCCAAGCTCCCCAACGGGGATAAATGGGCGCATCCTTACCGGCATTGCCCCAACCGACTTTACCATCGGTCCCGACAGTTCCTTTCCAGACACCCTCTTCGGCGGCAACCACCGGAGTGGTGTAGTCTCCCCCGGTTCGGGAAAATACCATGGCGGCCTCAAACTCCGCCTTAGGCTTGCTGCCTGCCGAGACCGCCGCCCTCGACGATACATCGCCCTCCAGGGCAGAAAGCTCCACCGGAACCTCCTCCTCACCCATCAGCGAGGAACGGTCCGCGTCGGAGCAACCTGCCAGGAAAACTCCCGGCAGGCAGAAAAAGACAAAAAGCGAAATATGGCGTTTCATGATCATGGCAGACATTTTATGTGAATCAGTTCAGATCGGCATGGCCGGCATCACCCGCTACCCAGTCGGTTACAGTGGCGGTTACGGTCATCTTCGTAGCATCCGCCGGAGTCAGAGGCTCGGTCACGTTCAGGGTGATCAGGTGTGACTTACCGGCCTCGGTAGACAGGTCTGTTGTATTATCCTGCTTTTTGATTGTCACATTATTGAAAGTGATATCAGTGCCTCCCACAGAGATCACCGCATCGATCACGACTTGGCCCGAAGCCTGGATCATCAACGGATTACCTACCCGCACAGCGTCTGCGCCCAGCGCCACACTGGAAATACCGCCCACATTCATCATAGCGGCATCCGTCCACTTGCTCACACCGGCCTCACCCGAAGTCGGAGCTACATTGACCTCTGCGGGCACCTGCGCTTTCTGCACGCTGATTTTCTTTAAGCTGATGGTTTTATCGGTCCATTCGCCACCATTTTGAGCGGTGACCTTCATCTCAAAGTTGAGCTGGGTAGTCAGGTGCTTGAACGTAAGTTCAGGGTTACTTGTAGAACTGCTGCTACCGGCCTCCGCCGCATCGGCGAGCATCACGTCCTGCTCCCCGTCTGTTTGGGGAATCGTCACCGTCGTACCGCTAACCGTTCCCGCAGGAGCCACAGCCGCCAGCCAAGACTTCGTGCTGGCAGTCGTATGGTAATAAAGAATCGGGTTGAGTGACACCGTGGCCTTAGAACCCGCCTTGAAAGAGGCGGTGGAAACCGTGGCACGGGTTTTCAGTTTGTTCTGTCCGTTTTCTTCCTTCACTTCATTGGCAAGCACCGGAGAAAACTTAGCCCAATCAGCGGCGTCAGCATTGTTACTGCTACCGTCAGCCACCAGCACCGTAGCCGTCACATCACTGCCTACGCCCACCGCCGCGCGGGTCTTCACCATGCCCTGCACGCTTTGCGACACTTGGATAGGAGTCGCGTTCACCGGATTCTCGGGCAAAAGGTCATTGTCATTGCTTGAGCAGCTTGCCAGCAAAAGGGCCATAGCCGCCACACTTAGTTTCGTTTTCATTGTTTTCTAAAAGTTTTATAGTTAATAAATATGTCTATTGTTCTGTTTCGGCAGACCGATTGTCCACCAGTTCCCCACTGCCGGAGTCGCCCTCCTGCCACCGTCCGACCGTAGCGACAGCTACAATCTCCACCGGATCGGGAATGACGGGATCGGGAAGTTCCACCCGGACGGTATAAGCCGTTCCGCCTTCCCCCTCCCCGCCTTCGAACCGTACGGGAAGGGCACGGTATTCGCGGTCGTGTGTCCGGTCATCGTCTACCGAAAGCACCAGGTCGATGGTCAGCGTAGCGGAAGGCTGCACCAGCACATAGCCCGGCAGCGTCAGCTTGTTGCCGTCAAACGGAAGGCCCTCCGCCTCTTCGCCCGCTTCATAAACGGGCACGCTCACCGTGCGCTCACCCGGCAAGAGCGACTCTTCGGCCAGGGAGAGGGTCACCTCGTCCGTCAGTCCGTTCAGATGGAGCGACCGCACACGGAGCGCCCCGGTATCTTCGGCCTCTACCGTGAGTGTAAAGATCAGTTGCGTCAGCAAGTGCCGATACAGGAGCGATTGGCTGTCGGACTCCCCGAAAGGAGCGGAAAGCGATCCGTTCTGTTCGCCCGTCAGCATCAGGTCTTCTTCTCCCGTCAGGCGGTAAGTCAGCCGCCCGTCAGCCGTCAGCGGTGCCGGAGGATAGTATCCCCGCAGATAGAGCGCCGAGCCGTCCGACGGATAGTAGCGTTCGGGCATCAGGCGGATCTCGTTGTCCGTGGCAATGCCGTCCCAGCTCCCGTCGTACTGTCCCGTACGTACACCGTAAGCGACACACACCGGGGTATCGCCGAAAACGTCCACCGTCGCACGGGTACGGATACCCGTAAAGAGACGGATGGGAACCGGCTCCGGTTCCGGACGCGGTTCGAGCGAGCGCTCCGTACACGAGAAGAGAAGCTGGGAAAGAAAGGCAGCTTTCAGTATGTATTTCAGTTTGAGTATCATATTCCCATTGTATTTCTAAAACCTATATCCCAGCCCCAGGTTGATCCCCGTCAGGCCCCAACGGACGAAGGAGGCCGGATGGTGATAGTATGCATGGGGAGGTTCGTTATCATAAGCCTTGGCGGACGAATGGAGGTATCCCCCGCGCACTCCCGCCTCGATGCCCCAATGACGGGACAGGGGGACATACACGCCTGCGGAGAGTCCCGCATGCCGGTAACGTCCGGTGCGGCTTCTGCCTGTGGCGTCCGTATCGCCTGCGGGCGAGGGACGGTAATCGAAATCGCCCGACTGACCGTAGACACCCAGATAGAACCAACGGTAACGCCCGTCACCTTTCAGCCACAAACGGGGCTCGAGGCTGTAGCCGGAGACGCCCCAGAAACGGTGATCGCGCCCGCCTTTCCAGTCTGAATACGCCGCAGAGGCCATCACAGACCAACGGCGGGCAAAGTGAAGCTCCAGCGCCAGGTTGGGCCTGAAAGCTCCCAGGCGGCCTTCCGCCGTCAGCCCCGACCAGTCGGCAAGGTTCGTCTTCAGGGAGAAGACCATCCGACGCGGATTTTCTGCTCCCGACCCCGCAACCGTACCGGGATGACCGGCCGGACCGACCGGTACAAAAAGAATGGGGGGCGGGCACGGGCGGTTGTCCGGAGCAGATGGGACCGCAGGAGGCAAAAGCGGATATCGGGAGGCATACATGCCATAGTTGCGGCGGGCGGCGGATAAAGTATCCGCACCCGCAGGCTCGCGCAGGCAGACAATCACCACGTCGCGCTCTTCGCCGGGATAGCAAACGGCATGGTTGTGAGTCACGAAATACTCCTCTTTCATTCCCTTGCGGGTGATCAGTTCGGACTTCACACGGCTGCTACGCACATAGGCCAGCCAAAGATTGTCGTGTACACTCCCGCCCGAAGTGCAATGGCCGTCTACATAGATACGCATCTTCCCGTCGGCGATAGGGCCACGGAAAGAAGAGACGGCGGCAAACAGGCGTTTCAGCTCGTGATTGTTGCCTTGATAGTCGGCATACAGAACGTCACGCCCCTGTACAAAACGGAACGTGTGCAACGAATCGCAGTCCGAAACCGCACGTGTGCCGACACCCCGACCGCAGACCGGTGCGGAGAGCAAAAGGATATATCCGAGCAGCAGTAAAATTCTGTTCATGGCGGCAATCTCTAAAAAACGGTTTACAAACAAAGTTCTGTCAAATGGATTTCGCTGAATATGCTGCGCATCATCTGGTTGACAACCCCCATACGGGAGGCCACCGCCCCATAACGGCCATAGACACGCTGCTCGTCGACATCCGGAGAAACCGGACACACCCCCTCGTGCAGGATCAGCAACAAGGACAGCAGGTCGATGGAGCCCAAAGGCTTGCACAGTTCATAAGAAACGGGACTATCGGGAGATTCCGGGCATATACAGCGAATCAGCCCTCCGCGCTCCAACAGGGGAAGGAGGACAGAAACATTCCGGAAAACGCAATCGGAAGAATCAGGAGGACAAGATATGCCGGCATCACGGTAATAGATGTAACGAAGCACCCTGATAGCCTCCTGGGTTAAAATTGTAAGCATAACTTTTTGTTTTGTTTGTGAAGACCGTTACTTTGTAGGTAACGGCATTTAACAAATATCTGAAACAGACAGCGTTCTAAACCGAATAATTAGATTTAAACAATAAAAGGCATCCGATGATGGCAATAAAATGTTCATCCACGTTAAATTACACCAACGTGGACAACCCTTCTTATTGCTTTTTTAAGAGAAAATAGGGAAAACTAATGCAAAGCATGCATCTTTTTTAAAATTAATTATCTTTTTATTGAAAAACTTGCCTTTTTATTTGTTTGTGTGAAAAATAATGTCCAATTTTGCAGCAATAAAGCGATGCCGTTACCTACAAAGTAACAGACCAACTACTCTACTGATTATAAGCGTAATACCTTCAATCCATTCTACCTTCAAACCGCATTCAGCACATAGTTGAGTATCTTCCTGTTTGTCCGGTCTACTTCCTTATCACCGAAAGGTTTCAGGTAAGTTTCCGTAACTTTCACCGAAGAGTGTCCCAGCCCACGGCTGATCACTCCCACGGGCGTCTCCTGATGAAAGGCAATCGTGGCCCACGTGTGACGCGCGGTGTATGAACTGAGCCTGCCGCCCAATCTCAAATCCACCGACACCCGTTCCAGCCGGCGGTTCAGGTTGCGCAGTTCACATTGATATTCCTGATAAGGAGTCAGCACCTTCTCCTGCCGACGTTTCCCGGTACGGGGTTGTCCCAAGATGGGCAGCAGGTAGCTCGGATGATCGTTTTCCGCCATCCTCCGGTTGATGATGTCCATCGCCTCACGGGGCACGGTAATGCTGACCTCCTGCCCCGTCTTATGCCGGCAGTAGGTCAGCACCTCCTTGTCAAGATTGCTCCTGCGCAGGTGTGCCAGATCGACAAACGGGATGCCCCGCAGCATAAACATCAGCACAAACCAGTCCACAGCCTTCGCCGAGGCCGATTCATCCGGACACCCCGACATGCGGATCATACGCCCCACCGTGCGGGCATCCACGGCACGCTTCACGTCGGAGCGCGTACCGGTGTATACCTTATCGAAAAGCCCGGTCACATATCCCGGACGCCCCTTCATCCCCCGGTTGTAGCCCGCACGCAGGGCACGCATGTAAGTAGACACCGTGTTCCAGCTAAGCCCCCGGCCAAGCAGCAGAAATTCGTAATTCCCCAGAAACGCCGGGGTCACCTCTTCAAATCCGATCTCCTCCTTTCCCGCGCTCTCCTTGAGCAAACGCAGCATGTTGTGGTAAATGCGCCGGGCGGACTCACGGCCCTCTTCACGGAACCTTTCAATCTCCGAAATCACAAATACTGTTAATGTTTCATTCATCTTATTCATTGTTTTTAATTTACAATGTCCCCTTAAATATAAATTGTACAGAAAGCCGGATAACCGAACCTATATCTTTACAAAACACATCTAAAGAGACTTTACGGAACAATCCTTGGGACGATATGCTGTACACTTTTTGTATATCTTTGCCGATCCTAACGTCGTTTTAACAAACATTGGCATCCAGCCATCCCATACAAACCTCAAAGTAAGATGAAAAAGAGCATCCAGGACCTGAAAGAGTCATTAAGAAAAAAGGAACAGAAACAACAAAGACTGCACGAACAAGAAGATAAGATAGAAAAAGACATCCGTGTGCTGCGATACCTGATAGAACGGGAGGAACAGGCCGCCTCTGCGCAAGCCCCCCGGAAACGGAAAATCGCCCGAAAGCAGGTAAGCGACTTCTTCACCCGGATCGCCCTGTTTTACGAAGACCTGCAACGGCGCCTGGACCTGCGCATCACTTACCGCTGCTTCTGCCGCTGGCTCTGCACCCGCTACGAGTTCGAGTCACGCTACCGCGACCGCCACAAGTTGTCGCCTTGCACGGTACTGGGGTATTTTAAAAGGGAAAGAGGTGGGTAAGCTTCATCAGTCAACCTACATAGTGGGCAATGCTTATGGGTTGCTTAGTATATGCTACCATAGGTATATAAAAAAATAAGTTCCGCCCTGGTACGCATTGTAAAGAGGCGTGGCGGAAATTGTTGGTGCGAAGATACTGCTTTTTCATTAAAGAAATATTGTTCATCGCTTGCTGTTTTTCCAAGAGAGAACTTCACCCAAAGACGTTTTCATTTCCCTGTCCCCATTGTAGATGGCAAAGCATTGGTCGGGCGTAGCCCCTGATAACTTAGCCCATTTGGAGATACCCTTGAAAAAGTCCGGCGAATAGGTCGCCCCCGATTTTATTTCGTAAGCGTATTGTTTACCACCCTCGGTACGTAGTAAATCTATTTCGTTTCCGGTGCTGTCCCGCCAGAAAGTCAAATTAGGTTCCGCACCTTTATTATATGCCTCCTTGATAAATTCATTAATAACCAGATTTTCAAACAGACCGCCACGCAAAAAATGCGTCGAGATCTGTTCCGCATTTTGTATCTCTAATAAGGAGCAGGCCAACCCTGTATCATAGAAATAAAGTTTGGGCGTTTTTACTAATCGTTTGGCATAGTTGTTAAAATCCGGCCTTAGCAGATAGCAAATGTAACTCGCTTCTAATATCGAAATCCAAGCCGTTGCAGCTGTCACCGATATACCGCATTCATTAGCCAATGACGAAAGATTGAGCAGTTGTCCGATACGTCCGGCACATAATTTCAAAAAACGGATAAACTTGCTCAAATCTCCAATGTTTCGCATCAGGCGCACATCCCGTTCAACATACGTCTGGATATAGAACGGGTAATAATCATCCGGCTCTATATTTTTATCATAAATACGCGGATAAGCCCCTTTGAATATCTCTTCATCCACATTTTTGGGAAGAATACCGCCTTCTTTCATTTCACGATGAGAGAAAGGTAAGAGTTTGAGTATAGCTGTCCGGCCCGCCAATGACTGATTCACATTTTCCATTAATAGAAAATTATGTGATCCGGCCAATAAATACATCCCCTCACGATTCTCATTATCGGTGTAGGTTTGAATATACGAAAATAGCGAGGGAACATGTTGCACCTCGTCAATGATTGTCTTATCAGGATAGGTCGCAAGAAATCCTTTGGGATCGTCGGTTGCAAACAACCTCATGTCCGGGTCTTCGAGAGATACATATTTATAATCCGGAAAAGATGTTTTCAACAAAGTAGATTTACCCGACTGCCGAGGTCCCGTCAGGGTGACAATCGGATACTTGTTTGTCATCTCTAATAACTTCTGTTTTAATATCCTTTCTATCATAGCTACTTATTTATTGCAAATATAATATTAAAAAGTGAATTTGCAAACAGTAGTTCTGTTTTATCATTGTTAGTTCACACGGCTTTTTCATTTAAGAAATATAGTTCATCGCTTGTTATTGTAGCAAAAAGCCTTATATTCGTGCGCAGCGATGCTGAAGCACCGCCTTAGGTGTTTCTTCTTATCGTTCATTTTATTTTTTAATCGTTACTAAATATCAGGATTCAACGATCCACTTTTCGATGTTTCGGGTTTGGGCACTGAAATTTACGCCAATCTTAAAAAGCTTACGGCCGTCAGTCGCAAAAGGTTGCGTATAATGCTTCCCGTTGATCTGTCGGAGGGCTTCTTCGGCAGTGCCATCCAACTTGAACTCCATCACATAAATGAATTTATCTGTTTTCAAAACGAGATCGACACGCCCTTCAGCGGTATGATATTCCACTTGCGTATAGAATCCCATTAGCTTAAAGACGATGAAAAGCACATTCTGATAGTGCAGTTCCCGATCACGAATCATTTCGTAAGGGGTATCCGCAAAGAAACTCTGCAGACGGCGGAAAAAAGAATCATAGTCCCCGGCACGAACCTCTTGTACGAACTTCTGAATTTCAAACGGGGCTTCTACTTTATTGGTGTCCGCATAATAAGGAAGCAGAAACTTCATGAACCCCTCCTCCACTTCGCGATTCGGGAATCCCAAACGGTAAATCCCGAATTCACGGTCATACCCCTTGATGGTGAGGTAACCGCTCTGATAAATTACGGGAATAGGATCGGTAGAGGAAGAGTCGATGCTGTTCAATACATCCGCATCGGTTTCCACATGCGCCATTTTATGAAGATCATAGTGATGTATCTGCAAGAGTTCTACCAGATAGGTAGGAGTACCCGTTTCAAACCAATAATTTCCAAATTTCATTTTATAGAACGTATTCAGCAGGCTGAAAGGATTGTAAATGCCGATCGAATCTTCCACAAAATGATACCCGTCATAGCATGCCTTCAATTCACGGCACACCTCTTCATAACCCATCCTCTGCCTGTCGGCAAGTTCGTACAACTCTTGATCCAGATTGGTCCGTATTTCCTCCTCGGTGATGCCGCACAATGCCACGTAACGTTCGTCCATCGACAAATCGATCAGATTGTTCAAAGCACTGAACACACTCACTTTACCAAACTTGGTGACACCGGTCAGAAAAGCGAACCGGATGTATCCATACATTGTTTTGATAGCTCCATAAAAGGCTTGCAATGTCTTGCGAAACTCTTTTTGCAATTCTTCATCCCCAATGGATTGCAGCATGGGCTTATCATATTCATCCACCAGAGATACTATTTTTTCTGTGTTTCGCATGTCATACTTGAAAAGCAACGCCGTGACAGTAAAAAAAAGTTTTTCACTTCACACAAGAGAGATGTAATTTTGTCACGTAAATAAAAGCAACAATTATGAAAGAATTAAATTTTGACTGGCTGCTGAACGGAAGCTGCCTGCTGTCGGACGTGGCGATGGCATATTTCACAACCTGTGTTTATCCCCGCTCGGCAGGCAAACGGATGCGCGACGAGATAGAACGCTATCCGAACCTGTACGCCGAACTGCTGGAAGCGGGATACAAGCGTCCCAACACACTGTTGACGCCGCGCCAGATCTGTATCGTGATCCGTCACTGGGGAATGCCCGACACGGTGTACAAGTGGCTGCGCGAGCACCCCGCGGATCGGGTTCAAAAACTGTTCGCCGACCGCAAATTCGACTGATATATTTTATATATCTTTTGTTTATTATTTATTTATGTGCAGGTCTGCATGTTGGCGGCCTCTAAATTCATCCGCACAGAAAGCTGAGCAACAGCGCATTAGGAGTACTAAAGCATGTTGGTGTCCGTGTTGGTGGTTTAGAGGCTCCGGATGATGGAAACAGAGGCTCCGGAAAGGCCCGGACGAGGCTCGGTTTCACCCCCGCAGAGCGTGCACTGCCCTGCAGAGGACCCTGTGACTTTTTGCGCCGTAATGCGGCACTCTGCATCACTTTCTTGCATCACCGGCTGTCCGTGCTTAGCTTTGTCACACCGTTCGGGAAAGAGCGGTACACTCGATAACCTGTAAAATGAAATACTATGAACGCATCGACTGAAACAATTCTGAAAAAAGGATATATCCTGATCCCCAAATCCCTGATCGAAGATTTCCTCAAAGCCGGATTGGGCACAGAGGGCTATCTGGAAGCGTGGATACGCGTATTGGCGCTGGTCAACTATTCGGATACGGAGATCTGTGTGCAAGGCAACCGGATGATCTGCCGACGGGGAGAGACGGTATACACCTACAGCCACTGGGAAAAGGTGCTGGGATGGAGCCGCTATCGCACCCGCCACTTCTTCGAAACCCTGTTTAAATCCGGAATCATGGAGGCCGTGGAGAACTCCGCCGGAATCACCCTGCTACGGGTGATAGACTATGACCTCTGGACCGGACAGAAAAAGGCGGCCGCCACCCGGAGCAACCATGCCACGGAGGGTTTCGACGACTTCTGGGACCTCTACCACCGCATCACCCAAAAGGACAAGATAAACATAGCCCGTGCCCGGAAAGAATGGAAAAAACTGACGGCAACGGAGAAGAAACTGGCCTTGGAAAACATCGAGGAATATTATGCCCACCAAAAAGATATACGCTTCTGCAAACAGGCGGCCACGTATCTGGCGGATAAAGCGTTCCTGAATGAATATGAGTTTTAAACCCACCACAAATCCAAATCATTATGCTACAACCCCAAGCACCCGAACTCGAGGAAACCATCCTCGGAGCCTGCCTGATCGAAAAAGAAGGCATGGCACTGGTTGACGAACTGCTGAAACCGGAAATGTTTTATGTCACCCGTCATCAACTGATTTATGCCGCACTGCAGGCGATGTTTCACGCCGGTACGAACATCGACATCCTCACCGCCACCGAAGAGCTGCGCAAGCGCGGAAAGCTGGACGATGCCGGAGGGCCGTTCTACATCACCCAACTGAGCAGCCGGGTGGCAAGTTCGGCACATCTGGAATATCATGCGCGCATCGTGCACCAGAAGTACATCCGAAGAGAAATGATCGTGGGATTCAGCAAGCTGCTGACCCTCTCCGGCGATGAAACCATCGACCTGACAGACACGCTGGTGGATGCTCACAACCTGCTGGACAGGCTTGAAGGAGCCTGCGGACACAACCGGCAACTACGGGACATGGACACTCTGATGCAGGCCACCCTGGTGGAAGCGGAAGGGCGAATGCGGAAAAACAAGGACGGAGTGACCGGCATCCCTACCGGACTGACCGAACTGGACAAGATGACGGGCGGATGGCAAAACAATGACCTGATCACCATCGCCGCCCGGCCGGCAGTGGGGAAAACCGCCTTCGCGCTCCATCTGGCTAAAGCCGCAGCAGCGGCAGGACATCATACGGTGGTGTACAGCCTCGAGATGCAGGGCGAACGGTTGGGTGACCGATGGCTCCTGTCGGCAGGAGAGGTGGACCCGCACCTCTGGCGAAGCGGAAAAGTGTCGCAGGAAACATGGCTGCAAGCCCGGCAGACCGCAGGAGAACTGGCAAGACTGCCCATCTGCGTAGACGACAACCCGGATATGAGCATGGACCGGGTACGCTCGAGCGCACGGCTGCTGCAAAGCAAAGGCAAGTGCGACTTTATCATCATCGACTATCTGCAACTGTGCGACATGCGCACCGAACAGAACAACCGGAACCGGGAACAAGAGGTGGCACAGGCCAGCCGTAAAGCCAAGCTGCTGGCCAAGGAACTGCACATACCGGTCATCTTGCTGAGCCAACTCAACCGCGGCTCCGAAAACAGGGCGTACGGACGCCTGGAATTGGCGGATCTGCGTGAGAGCGGCGCCATCGAGCAGGATTCCGACCTGGTGGTTCTGCTCTATCGCCCGGCACTGGCACACCTGGCAACGGACAAGCAGAGCGGATATCCGACAGAGGGGCTGGGGATAGCCATCATCGCCAAACACCGCAACGGCGAGACGGGCAATGTATACTTCGGACACAACAGGAGCATGACAAAAATCGGCGACTATGTGCCGCCGACGGAATGGATAAGGAGGAACGCGAAATAAAATGGGAAAGCCGGAGTCTACAGGCTCTCTATCTCTCCGGCGGACAATCCTGTCACCTGGCAGATGGTTTCGACCGGCAGGTTCAATGCCTTCA